>ULVQ01062313.1_pt1 | contig 36562 bp, 49 predicted proteins | sample 1959591 | NCBI WGS metagenome assembly ULVQ01 (sample SAMEA4835790, study PRJEB28245) | human gut metagenome | biome: gut microbiome; material: fecal sample | place: Denmark | collected 2008
ATTCAAGCACGCTACCAACTGCGCTACACCCGGATATTTTATTTGCTCAAATAATATAGCACACCGCGCAAAAAAATGCAAGAGGGAAATGCGGCTTTCGGGCAGAAAGTTTTTCGTTACATTTCTTTACGATTGTATCAGGATTTCAAATAGATAGGTTTCGAAATAATCATAAATTTTTTAAATAAATAAATTGAAATTTTTTGGGCGATTTGTTAACGTGTTCTTAACACCTATGTGGGATGATAAAGTCCCATGCATGCGGGGCATGCAAGATCCACTTGGCGAAATAGAAACAAAGGAGGAAATATCATGACAGGTAAAAAACTGCAGCGTCTGCTGGCGTGCCTGCTGGCGGTGCTGCTGCTGTCGCAGGTCGGCGCGTTCTCGCCGGCCGTGTTCGCAGCGGATGATAGCAGCTACACGCTGCAAGACGGTACGGCCGTTATTCCGGCCGGAACGTCGGCGGATGATGTGAACCGCATTCTTGCGGCGGCACTGGTCGATGGCTTCGACCAGATGACCGCTGACGAGCAGCAAGCGATTCTTGACAAGGGCTTTGAGTATTATTGCACGGGTACTTATGGCAACACCGGATTGAATACACACGATGCATGGGGTTCAATCGGCGGCTTTACAAGTACGCATAAGCCGGTTTTTGTTACTTATACGTATACCCACCCCGCGCTGGCCGCTAACAAGGATGGCGACTACAAGGTCCGCCTTGCCGGCACGACAGCGGAAGTGACGCTGACGAAGGCGGAGAAGCTCTCTTCGTCTATCACGCTCAAGGAAGGTGTCAGCGTGAAGCTGCCGTATAAGGAAGACGGCACGCTGGATTTTGACGCGCTGCGTGCAGCCATTCTCCAGCAGGTCGTGGACGAGGGGACTACCCCGTCTCTGACGACGGAGAATACGGAGATCAAGTACTATGCGACGTCTTCAACGGGATGGGCTCAGGAATGGGTGAAACTGGATGGCGATAAGGTCAATCTTGCAACTTACCCCGCCATTTCTGCGGGTGAGCAGCAGATCCAGATCAGCTTCAAGGGCGACAATACTTACAAGGCGTCCTCTGAAACGACGACGGTGACCTTCACCGAGCGCCCAAGCATCGAAGCGGTGACGAAGGAAAACCCGACGTTCAAGCTCGCCTTCACTGCCGACGGCGCGGCGACCTATGACAACATCCGGCAGCAGGTCTGGGATGCGGTCGTTGTGAGCACGAACCCGGCTCTGACCGTGGATGATGTGACCATCGAGTATTATGCTACGGCTGAGAGCGGCTCTTGGGGCAGCGTCGGCAAAGCATGGATGCCGCTGGAAGGCGGCACAAAAGATTTGCTGACCTATCCCGCCATCGGTGAAGGTACGCAGGAGGTGCGCATCACCTGGGGCGGCAGCAAGGACTACGCCGCCTGGCAGTGGCAAGGGAATGTGGCCGTCACCGGCCGCGCGGACGCTCCGTTCCAGCTCAAGCAGGGCGTGACCGAAGTCTCGATGGTCTACAACAAGGATCAGAGCATCAACTACGAGGCAACCGCGCAGGCTCTGCGCGAGGCGCTGCTCGTGAGCGCTGATCCGAACGTCTCCATCAACGACGTGACGGTGGAGTATAACGCCGGCACAGATCTTGCCAAGAATTTCCAGCCACTCGACTTTGACGGTTTTGGCTTCAAGTTCGGCCTGAACGAGCAGACCATCCGCTTCACTTGGCGCGGCAACGCAGACTACCAGGCTTATACGGCGGAAGTCACCGTCGAGATGAGCGACAGCCGCGAGGCCAGCACCGTCGTCCTTAAGCCGAGCATCTCTCTCATCTACAATAAGGACGCCGCTGCCATGACGCAGCAGATTTTTGAATACGTCATTGATTGGGACGATTCCACGCTGCCCGACAAGAGCACGCTGAGCGTGGACGACTTCACGATCGAGTATTACGCAACGGCTAAGGTCGTGGCCGGTGATCTTGGCGGCGACGTAGGACTCCAAAAGTGGGTTCCGATCGAAGGAGAAGAGGGAATCAGTGTTGGCAAACTCCAGTATTTCTACCCCCAGATGGGCGCTGGTGAGCAGCAGATCCGCGTGACCTTCAACGGCAGCGAGACCTATCGTCGCAGCGAGGCTGAGGAAGGCTCGCTCACGGTCAAGAAGGCAAATGTCTCCGTCAAGGTGCACTCGACGAGCATCTACGCCGATGAAGTGCCGGGCGAGGGCTTCGTCACCACCGATCCCGTGGACGATTTTGACATCTTCACAGTCTATACCGGCGTGTCCAGCGTGTTCGTGCAGCTGCCCGAGCGCTACACAGACAACGCGTTCATCAAGGCTATTGATCCTGTGCTCGAAAAAGTCGGTCTGCGGACGATCCAGGATATCATGGACAAGGGCATCACCGTCGGCGAACTCAAGCAGAATCTGGACAAGATCGCCAATGGCAGCGAGTATGCCGTAGTGCGTGAAGCGCTCAAGCTGATGGGTGTTGACGTCGCTACGCTGCAGCAGATCATCAACGTGTTCAACAAGATCACCCTGCTGGACAATGTCCGCATTGCCCTGCGTACGCCGGATCAGGTGGGTATCTACACCGTTTACGCGATCACGAACAACGATAACTACAACACCGGCTTCGGTATGGGCGCTCTCGTTGTGAAAAAGCACTACTCCGGTGTGAAGCTCGACTGGAATCAGGACTTCACCAATGGCAAGATCTCCGCTGCGGACGTGAAGAACTTCGACTTCGGTGCGACGCTGAGCTATAACGGGGAACAAGTCGAGGATCAGTCCTCTGTGCACTACCTGTACTCCGGCTTCACCAGCAGGTGGAAGCCGTACTCCAGCACCACGACACCCCCGACTGAGCCCGGCCGCTATGTTGTGACGGTCGTGACTCTGGGCGGCAACTATCAGGCAGCGCCCATCACGCGCGCTTTCCAGATCACCAAGTAATTTTCTCGCGTGTGTCTCCCGGGCTTTTTTGCCCGGGAGACATTTTTGCGCCGGAGGAGACCGGCCGGAGCGGAAAATGAAAATCGCCGAAAATTTTTCGCAAATGTCAATAGTAAATGCGAAAAAAATTGAAAATTTATTTTTATAGCGCGTCAAGGCATTCTCGGAAGCACATTGCAGAAGTTTTCCAGCCCAATATTTCACGCGGATAGTTATTGATCCATTGTTCAAGGTTCTTTATTGCGGCGGTTGATACCTTCCCGAAGTCTGTTCCTTTAGGGTATCGCCGCCGTATCATTCTATTTTGGTTTTCGTTTGATCCCCGTTCAAAACTGCTGTACGGGTGACAATAGTAAAAATGTGTCCGCTTTCCCTTGCGGATCACGGATTGTTCCAACCTTTCCACATTGGAGAATTCCCCGCCATTATCAACGGTGATCGTTTTGAATACTTTGCGGAATAGCGCGCCGAACCGCCGTTCTATACGGTCAAGTGCCTTTATGGTGCTTTCCTCCGTCCGATCCGGCATACGCTCTATAATTTCTTGTCGCGTCTTCCGCTCCGTCAGCACAAGAAGGGCTTTCTTTGAAGTCTGCTTCCCGCTGTAAACGGTATCCATTTCCCAATGTCCGAAGACTTCGCGCCCCTCCACTTCGGCGGGGCGTTTTTCTATGCTCTTCCCGCGTGGGGCGCGTTTGGCCGTCTTCACTTTGCGATATTTCCGCTTTCGTTTTGCCTTTTCCGGCAAATCCTTGTTTGTCAGCATAAGAAACACACCCTTTGTTATGTAGCCGTAAAAGGTGCTTGTGCAAATTGTGGTTTTGAATTCCAGCCCCTCTAAAGCAATGTCGGCAAGTGCGGCGGCGGGGGATCGGCCTTCTTCAAGCACTTTTCTTTCCAGATATTCCGCAAGGGCGTAATCACGGCCAATTTTCAGCGGCGCGCCTTTTGCCGAAAGGTTTTCACGGTATCGCCTGTGTGCTTCGTCCGGATTATACCTTTCTTCCTCCGTCCAATCCGAATTACGGTGAACCATGCGGGCGCGTTTTACTTCGCGGTAAATAGTGCTGATATGCACATGAATTTCCGCGGCGATCTCCTTTGCCGAATGGCCGTTATTCAATAACGCTTCGATCTTGTAACGGTCTGCCTTTGTCAAATGGCTAAAACAATGCCCCATGCTCCACGCCCCCTATAAACAAAAACAAGGGGCGGTTTCCCGCCCCCTGCGCCTGAAATTAACTCCTTCTTTTGTCGTATTCGTCCAGCCCTTCCAGCGTGGCCGGATCGGTGAGAATATCCCGCAAGCTACATTCAAGGGCGTTGCAAATTTTTAATAGTGTCGCCAACTTTGCCCCGTTAATATCCCGCGCGCCTCTTTCGTAGTCTTGCAGGATACGCACGGAAATTCCCGCCGCCGCCGCAAGCTGTGATTGTGACATACCAGCCGCCAGCCGCGCGGCCTGCAATTTCTCGTTTCTATATGCTATTTTAACGCTAATATCCACGCGCCGAACCTCCCTTGACATTTTCGCGTTTTATCGGTTATAATAAAGGCAACGGGCGGGGATACCCGCCGCCGTATCTGTTAGGACTGTTTGTTCTTCTTGTTTGGCTTTATGCTGATTGTGATACGCTCCACCGTTTCACTCTCCAAAGCCTTTTTAAGAAGTTCAAGCAGTTCTTTTATTTGCTCTTCGGTCAATCTTCGCACCCCCTTTCCGGTGGTGTTGTCTTCTCCTTTCGTTTTACTCGGCTTCCCCTTGCCTGTGATTTTATTATACGGCATTTGCCGTATAAAGTCAATAGCTTTTCAAAAAATAATTGCGAAAAATAGCAAAAGCGGCGGGAATTTCCCGCCGCTTCATTCGTTTTCATCGTCAAGCAACCAAAGAGGGGACACGCCCAACACTTTAACAAGCACTTTCAATTCATAATCGGTAACAAATCGTGTTCCGATCTCAATTCTTGAAAGGCTGTCCCGCTCCATCGTCACGCCTTCAATTTGCAGTTTCGCGGCTAACGCCTCTTGTGTAAACCGCTTCTTTTGCCGTGCTTCCCGCACTCTGTCGCCGCATATATTCTTCCGGCCTTTATAGTCGTATATCTTCACCCACGATCACCCGCGCCCCTCTCGTTGTGCTAAACATCAGCACTTTTCTTGACTTTAACACAAAAATCCTGCATAATTGTGTTAAAGGTCAGAATACGAAAAGTATTCTTCCCTCGTTGCCATAATTTAAGCACACGAAAGGAGTTATTCAAACTATGAAGCAATCGTTTTTATCCTCTGCCTTGTCAATGTTTGGGCGTGGAAAGAAAGAAGAAAGGTGTGCGGCTGTGGACGCGGCAAAGGAAACAAAGGTCTATTTTGAAGAGGGCGGCACAAGGTATCACACGAACGCGCATTGTTCCGGAATGAGAAAACCGCAATATATCCCGCTTTCTGTCGCAAAGAAACGCGGCCTTTCTCCATGCAAGAAATGTGCGCCGTATGGTGTCGCGCCGACTGTCCGGCCAGCTCCCGCCGCTCCGTTGTTTGCCTCTGCGACTACAAGTGAAACAAAGCCCGCTTTTGAATTTCTTTCCGTGAATGTTGCGGGCGTTACCTTCAAGAACGGGCGCAAAAGCCGTCAAACCATCTTGCGAAAAATCCACTTCAAAGACGAACCTTTCGACAAGGGAACAATGGAATTGACTTTGCAACGGGAAGAATGGGAAGGCAAGCCCGCTTTCGGTGTCTATGTCAACGGCGATCAAATCGGGAATATCCCCGCCGAATATGTTTCCTATGTGAACGACAATTTTTCCCGCCTCGACGGGATCGTAAACATGGAGGTTTACGGCGGCGGCGAAGGCCGGAACTATGGCGCGGAAATAACATTGCGCTTCCGGAATGAGTAAGCCCCGCAAAACGACAAAAAAGCCCCCACGCCAGCCATAAACGGCCAGCGTGGGGGCTTCTCTATGTTCTGTTACTCTTTCCATGTGCCGCCAAGCGCGGCGATCGTGTACCTGTCCGCGCGTCCGTTGACAATCAAGCCTTTTGACGCTTGAAAGCACCGCACGGCGTAAGCGGTCAACCTTCCGTATGTCCCATCGGCTCCGTTTGTGCCGCAATGGTAATTCCGTTCGATCAAGGCCGTTTGCAACGCCTTCACATCGTCGCCACGCATAAGGGGTTTTGTTACTTTCAGCACGCGGGCAACCTCAAAAGAACCCGCCGCGGGCGGTGTCTGTTCCGGCTTCGCGCCGTCATGCTCCGATTTTCCCGCCATCTGTTCCGGCGCGCGGGCGGTTTGTTCCTCTTCGGCCTTCACACTATCCGGCGCGGCTTCCTCGTTCTGCTGGACGGGCGCGGCCTGCTCTTCGGCAACCTTTTTCCGCGTGCGCGTGGTTTTGTTCTCTGTATCCTTCTTCGGCGCGCGCTTGCGTGCGCCCGTGGTTTTTCTCTGTTCGCTCATGCGTAAAACCTCCCGTAATGAAATAAGCCCCCGCCGCCGCGGTTCAGCGGAAGCGGGGGCTTCGTGTATCAGGCGGGCGGCTTGTGGCCGCCGCCTCCATCAAGCCGCGGGCTGTAAAGGAGTAAACCCGCGCGCGGCGCAATGGCAATTAGGTATTCAGGGCTTGCGCTGTATCGGTATGCGTCTTCGGAAGCGCAAAAACGGCGGCTTCGATCGCACCGTCAACAATCTTCTTCAAATCGTCGTCGATTTCAATTCCTGCCGCTTCGATAAACTGATAGACAAGTTTTGTTGCCTCTTCCTTGCGCTGTCCCTCTTCAATTTTGCTTGTTTTATAAAGCTGTTCGGCGGCCTCCGTTGCCTTCTGTGCCCACCCGATCACCTTGTCAATAACAGTGATAACGGGAACTTCGGGGAAGAACTCTTGCAGGGTATCGACCACATGATCCGCGGTGTCAAGAACGGTTGTCGTTCCTGTTAGCACTCCGGAAACATTGATCCCCTTCTTTACCAGATAGGGGATCAGAACGATCAGCCCCACGAAAACGATCGCGACGACGGCCACAACCACAAAAACAATTACCATGTTATCCATTTTTCAAAGCCTCGCTTTCTTTTTTTGTTGGTGTTTATGTTTGTTACTCCTTTACAAGCGTGAGATCAGAAACGCGCACGGCGGCCACGGTCACGCCGCCGTAGGTGATAACGGCACGATCGCCGTTCAGCTCCGAAACGACATGATCGCGGCTATACACGAAAGAGGCCAGCCCGCCGCCCGTGTAGGTCTTCGCGCCCTGCTTCACGCGCACGACGCTTCCGGCCTTGATTGTGCCGCCTGCGCCGCTTCCATCTGCAAGAACAAGATCGGAAACGCGCACGGCGGCCACGGTTACGCCGCCGTAGGTGATAACGGCGCGATCGCCGTTCAGCTCCGAAACGACATGATCGCGGCTATACACGAAAGAGGCCAGCCCGCCGCCCGTGTAGGTCTTCGCGCCCTGCTTCACACGCACGACGCTTCCGGCCTTGATTGCGCCGCCTGCGCCCGCTCCGGTGTCCGGCTTGTCCGGCTGAACGGGGGCGGCGTTGTCGTATTCGATATAGGGAAGTTTGCCGTGCTTCGTCCATGTGCGGGCGTTGTACCCGCTCTTTGTCCCCATATTTTTAACGGCTGTGATCTGCACATCGTTGTCAAAGGCGGGGGAACACTCCACGGCCAGCCCGCCGCCGATATAAACGCCGATATGCCCGCTACACCAAAGGGCTTCGCCAACCTCCACATTGGAAAAGTTGGTTGAAACGCCCTTGCATTTTGTAATCATGGTATCCGCGCCAATGTCGGGAACGCCGTTCACGGCATAGGACGCGCCGCCGTAGGTTTTGGACGCGTCGCCGCGCCAGCCCCACAAAATGCCTTTAATCAGGCATACGCAATCGAACCCGAAAACAGGCGGGTTCTGGTTTGCGGCGGCCTTAATCATCTTCGTTCGGGCGGCCTGCTTGTTGTATGCGTGGTTATTGCAATACCGCGATACATTGCCGCCCGTCAGAGGCGCACCAAAGCACCCCATGACATAAAGGGTTTTGTAATTCTGCACAACATCTTTCAGTTTCGCAACAAATTCACTTGCTTTCATAACTGCCATTGTTTTTCGCTCCTTCGCTATTATTCTTCGTGTGCGCGTTCCAGCGTGTCAATTCGCTTGTGCGCCTGCTTTGCGGACGCTTCAACGGCGGTTAGGCGCGTTACAAACTCGGTGTTCGTTTTCCGCTGTTCCTTCTGCTCTGCCTTGATTTCGTCCGTATTCGCTTTGATATACCCTATTTCCGTAAGTACGGTTGCGTCGTTTTTCGCCTCACTTTCCGTGTCGCTTTTCCGGTTGCGAGCAAAAGCCGCATACCCGAACACGATTGCGCAAACCGTACTAACCACGGAAAGAACGGTCAAGAACTGTTCCATGCTTCCACTACCTTTACACTTTTTCCCATTGCCACAAACCCGCCGTGTCGGGCGGGTAAACGCAATTCGGCATATCGGCCTTCGCCAGATATACCGCGCCTTTGTAGCTGTAATAAAGCCCCTCAACCACATTTACGACGATCCCCGCGGTTTCCGGATACGGGATCGGATCGTCAAGCGTCCCCGCGTGTTCCAGCTCGACAAGGCGGTAATATGCAAAGGTGGTTTGCACGGGATACGCGGCGGCGTTGGAAGTGTGCGGCGCGACGATTTCATAATAAAGGCCGTCGTACCTGATAATTTCGCCTTTTGTCTTGTATTCGTGGTTGTCCTGATACTCCGGATAATCCACAATATCCGTTGACGCAAGGATCATTTCATCGGTAATCGCGTTCGTTCCCGCGGCGCGGTCTGCGGCAATCTGCGCTTTGAAAGAAAGGGAAAGAAGGGCGGCGGTGCTTTCGCCCGCCGCCTTCACAGTTTCAACTTCCTTCTTCAATTCCTCTGTTTCGTTTGGCTTGTCCGGCCTGTATGTTACGCTCATTCAAAATTACCCCCGATCGAAGATATCCAACACGCGGAAATAGCGTCGCCGCGCTCCACCGTTACCCGAATATTCATGCCGAATTTAACGGCGGTGTTTATTGTGTTCTCGAAGACATGCGCCACGCCCTGAATTACGGCATTTGTGCAATCCTCCCACGCGGGGGAAGGATCAAACGGATTGTTTGTTGCCTCAACTTTGAAAGTTGCGCCCGCTGGAATTTCCCGCGTTACTTTCACATTTGCGCGCGTGGGCTGTGCCTGCGCTTCCAGCGGTGCGGCCAGCGTGATAACAAATCCGCTGATCTGTTTTGTGAAGGTCAGCGTGCGCACCGCTTTATTTCCCACGGTGTCCGTTGCGGTAATGGTGATTGTGTGCGCGCCGTTGGAAAGGGCGGTGAAGTCGTGCCCCGTAACATTCATCGTGTTTTCTTCTCCAAGCGTGGGCGTGTAGCTCCGCAAGGTGGTTTCGTCCACCTTTTCAACCACTGTCACCGTGTCACTGTCCGGATCGGTCACGGTGTACTTGTAAGAGAAGTCGCCGCTTTTCGTTCCAAGATCGGCGTTTTGTCCGGAAATGACGGGCGGTTGATTGTGAATTACGGGAACCGCGGAAGAAGTCACATACGCACTTTCGTTTCCGTAGGTGTCCCGCGCCTTCACGCGGTACTTAATCGTGTTCCAGCTTGTAGAAACGACTTCCGTAAAGGTGCGGGCGGCGGTTTCTGTTACTTTCGTATAGCTCCCGTTATTCACCGACCGTTCCAGAACATAGGTGATCGCGTCGCCGTCCAGATCGACGGCAATTCCCCATGTTACGGTTATGTCCTGTGTGCTGTAACAGCTTTCCGGCACGGAAATTCCGTCCGGCGCGCTCGGTGCGGTGTTCCACTGGAATTCATAGTTTCCGCGGCTGTTTTTGTTATCAGATACCAAAATATCAGATTTCAAATTACAAAGCGGACGCACGCCCCAGTCGCCGTCGCGCGCGTTGTCGTTGTCCAACGCCCCCGAAGTGCCGACAAGGCGCACAACGTACGAGAAGCCGGAACTCGGCGTGCGAAGCCACCAATACCACGCCTGCGAAGTCGTCGGATTGCTCCCGTAATTACTTTTGTCAATGGCCGCTTGCGTACAATAGGCAAGGCGGCTTGTGTTGCCGCTGAACAAGGCCAGCTTTGAACCCTCTGCAATCCCGTTTTCGTTTGCAAGCCCGACTTCCGTTGTGCTTGCAAGGAACATTTTTGCGGTGAAGGTTTCATAGCTCCCGCCGTCTGTAACGGTGTTTTTGGCAACGGTAAGCGTGGTTGTCATAAGTGCCGCTACAAAATCGTCGTCAAGCATAGCAAGGAACCCCGCCCATGTGTCATAAGGGTTTACATTGTCCCATACATTCGCGCTTGACGGCGGCGCGTCCTGCCCGTGCTTCGCGCTGTACCATTTTCCCGCCGCGGCGTTACTGTTCAGCCATTGAAGGATATTGGAATGAATGTGCCTGTTGTTGCCGTAGCTTCTCCGGTTGCTGTCGCTGTTGTTTGGCTCTTTTGCGTCGGAACAAAGCAACGCTATGATCTTGCTGGTAATCAGGGTAATAGCTTCGGACGGATAGCCCGAATGGTTTTTGTCTGCCATTTTGAAAACGACATAATCACCCAAGAACGACCGATAAGCCGACTTTACGGGCACTTCAAAGGTTGTCCCCACGCCAAGCGTGCTTAACTTTTTCGACATTCTTTGCCTTCCTCCTTTTCTTCGGAAACAGCAACGCCGCCACGGTTTCCCGCGGCGGCGTACTGCCCGAATAATTTGTTGTAATGCTGATCCATGTTCCGGATCAGGTGATAGCAATTCCCCTTCGGCGCGTGGCCGCGCCAGCTTTTATAAGATTGTTCCACCTTTTCCGGCGTGATTTTTCCAGTTTCCAGCAACCCGCGCATTTTGGTTAAACGGCGGCGGGCGTTGTTCTTTGACTTCCGGCGCACCTTGCGGATCACCGCGCCGCTTTCGGTCAAATACGAATGGAAGCCCATTTCCTGCGAAAGCTCTATAAAAAATAGAAGCTCCTTGCAATAGGTCAACGCCTTTGCTTGTAGCCTCTGCCGTTGTCTGTGTTCGTCCGCTTGCCGCAAATCTAATTCGTTCGCTTCAAGCGTCATTTCGTAAATATCAACCGCTTTTTCCTGTATGCGGTTCACCAGCGTAAAACGGTATTTTTTCGGGTAACGCTCCGTGCTGTTCGTGATCGTGAAGGTATGCTTTACAAGGTCTTTCGCCTTCACAATCACATTGAATTCGGACGGCTCTTTGCGTTCCCTCTCTTGTCCCTGCATAAATGCACCTTGCCTTCCTGATCCTCTGCAAAAGCGCGGTATCTTCCGCGCACCCCTCAAAATCAAAGCCCGCCGCCGTCAAAGTTATGGTTGCTTCGTGGCCTGTGGGCGTGATCCCGTGGATTGTCACCGCCTCGCCGCCGCACATGTCGCACGGCGGGCGAAGCTCTGTGAAGATATTCCCGATAATGCACGACAATTCCGCGCCCTTGCAGGCGCACCGCGTCAACATTCTATCCGTTGCAACGCCGCGTTCCAAACGCCCGTTGCGGTCACGCCGTCCAAATCGTCAAAGAGGATCAAGAACGGGTTTGTTGTAATGTCATTGAAAAGCACGGCTTCCAGCATTTCAATTCGCGCGGTGTTGTTCTGGATCAGGTTCAGCAAATGCCCCGCGGCGTCTTCGTCAAGGACATTTTGCAAGTTTGCGAACCATGCGTTGAAGTCGTTTTCTGCGTCGGTCTTAAAGTCGTTCATGTAGGCTTCAAGGGCGGCATACTGCTGATCGCCCAAAAGCTCCAAACTTTCCATATAGGAAACAAGATCGTTGAATTCGTCAACGCTCATTTCCTTATAGTCAGCAAACCACGCTTCAAGTTGCGCGTTGAATGCGTCGGTGTCTATCTGATCCACCACGCCCGCAACCACGCCGCACAAGGAACCATCAAGGCGGCGATCCGTTATGTTCGCCTGTGAAATGGCCGTAACGCCTGCGCCTACAAGCACATCGGCAAGACACAATTCGTATGCGTCCGCGTCCCTCTGCAAAGCAGGGGCGACGGGGGAAGTTGCAGGCGCGGAAGACTTCACCGCAACGGAAATTTTGCGTTCGGTCAAATCCCACCGTACAACAATTCGGTCAATGCGGTTCAACACGCCGTCCGCGGTTGCCAGCGTTACGGGCAAATCGCTTGTGTTGTAATAAAAATATCCGTTGATCCATGCTTTTCCCGTTTTCACGGCTACGGCCATTCCTGAACCCGCTACCACTTGAAGGCTTGTAGAGGGGACGGGGAACACGCCGTTTCCGATAAAAGAAGCGAAGTATTCTGCCCATTCCTCCGCGCGGTACACACGATCGCCGGAAACGCTATTAAAAAAGCTCGATTTTTCCATATTTGTACCCCTTTACTTTGTAATTTGCCTGATCTGTGTAATCAAGGCGGGCAAGCTCTCCCCGAAAGTAATGTCTATTTCCTCCATGTTCTGTTGATAGGTTTCCGCAACCTCTGTTATCCGGACATTGATTTTTATACCCCATCGTTTATTAACGCATGTCACGCGATCGCCCAAGTCGTAATCTTCCCTGTACTTCAAATTCGCGTGCGTGTTGATCGTGCTGGAAAAGCTCAATGTTTCGGCGTATTGTTCCAGCTCCGACGCGCCGCGCTCTTCAAGACAGGCTAAATATTCTTCATCGGTGCGCGTGATCTCTTCGTCGTTCTCATTAGTGTATTTCTTCGTAATGTCCGTTGCGTTCACAAAGACTTCTTCACGGTCAAGGCCAGCCGCGCCGCCGCCAACTTCGGCCACAACGCGCGGTTCGGCTTCTTCGCCGCCCACATAAGCCGTTGATTTCAGGTTTTCAATGCTGTTTGTGTATTCTTGTTCCGTGATATTATCGAATTCCTGTGAAAAAATGCACGGCGGGTTTTCGGTTTGGTCTGCGGTCAAATCGCGGCCTTTATACACACTGAAATAGTGCTTTCCGGTCTTCACATCGGTTCGCAACCGGAAGCCCAATTTTGCCGCCTTCGCCGCGGTTTCCACGGCAAGAAGGGCGTTTGTGAAGGCTTCGGAAGTATAGTCTATTTTCCCGCTTCCGGTGTCTTCGTCTGTGGGATCAATTAAGACATTCGGGATCGCGCGGGCGGCCACTTTCGGGGAAACGACCGTTTCGCGGACAATCCGGTATAAAATATCCTGCGTCCCGCTCGTTGCGGTGATCTGATCGCGTACAATGCGCTTTCCGATCCATTGCGTGATAAACTTTCCTTGCACTTCGATTTCTTCAAGCCCCTGTGAATTCTTGCTAATGTGAACATACCTGATTTCTGCCGCCTCGGTGTCCCCGCGCTTCATTATCAGGTTGTTTTTTACCAGAAGGGAAACATGCTTGCTTGTGAATGGCACAAGCAACTTGAATTCGCCCGCCGACCAATACCGCCGCGTCCAGATTAACGAATTGATTTCATCAATTACGCCGTGCAATATCATGTCGCGGTCATAAATATATAGCTCCATTCGTCACACCCCCAAATAAAGATCGTCGTGATAAATGGATACTTCCAAATTTTTAAGGTTTTCTTCCGCGGAATACCTGTAAAGGTTATCACCGACCGAAAGTTGAAAATATGTGCTGTCCACATCAAGATAACGGAACGCGTCAGAAGTCACGCCGTCGCGTTGTAATGTTACTTCTTTTTCCCCGTATCCCGTGGACACGCTCAAAATGTCGCCAGCTTGAAGCGTGATATTCAGCTTTATAAACTCCTGTGTGCCCACATTCAAAAGGGAAGGATTTTTGACAACGCCAAGCGCGCGGAACTCTACGCGAATACCCGCTTGCACATCACCTTCGTTATAGACATTCACGATCAAAGAAGGCTGTCTATACCCGATTTCCCAACCTTCCGCAAGAGGGATTTCAACAGGGAATTCAAGGCCGCCGATCCATGTCGCTATATCGTCCCGCGTCTTTGCCTCTTTTCTCCAAAACGGATTAAGGCAAAGAAGCTGTATTGTGAAGTCCTGAAAAATAGCCGTCCGCGTGAAGGCGGGCGCGTTGTCGATCTTGCAGTCAATCACGCGCCGGAAGTCGCCGTATTCGTATGTCAGTGTCGCGGAATACTGCGGGTTTAACACACGGTTCATTTGCCTTCGGTAATCCCGCATTCTGTCCTTGTCCCGCTCCCTGATACTTCCGACAATCTCAATTTCGCGGGATTGAATGCGGTTGCCTAAATAGGTGCCGCCGTCCTGTCCCATGCTGTTAACGCTGTAAATCTCGTTGCGCACATCAGAAAGGCCGCTAACCTCGTTTGTGTGAAAAATAGAAGCGTGGGAAAAGGTGATACTTTCCCCACGCTCATTCGTATAAATCAGCTTTTCGATTTTCTTTGCCATCAGCCCATAACCTCCCGTGCAATCAAGCGGAATTGCTTTGCCGCCTCGCGCTGTTGTTGTGCATAGCTCGTTTCGTTCGCATAGATATTTTGAACCACTTGCACGCCGCGGGCGGCGTTGTCGTTCCTGCTGATCCTTCCGGACGGTCTTTGCGGCTCCGGAACGGTTGAAGCCGTCGCCCTGCGGATTGTCTTTTCAACATTCTGCATTTCACGGGCGAAGCCTTCGCCTAAACCTTCGGCCATGTATGCGCCGATCCCTGCAAATACCTTCGACGGGGAAGCAATCTGCATTTCCGCTTCTACGGCGGCGACAATTTCGCGCATCATAGAACGCACTTTGCTTTCCAGCCACCCCGACATATTTTGAAAGCCCTGCCAGATACCGCGCACCATTTCTTCACCCGCCGCCGTGAACTGCGATACAAACCCGTTGATCGTCGTTAAAATCGACTGTATGATCTGCGGGATTTTTGCCGTAATCTGCGGCGTGCCCTGCACCATGCCGGACGCTATGGCCTTGTCAATATCAACGCCCGCCGCGGTGAACTTCGGTTGTTGCGCGGTGAAGGCGGTAATAATCGACTGGACGATCTGCGGGATAATGTTTGTAATATTCGGCGTTCCCGTTGTCATGCCGGAAGCAATATACTTCGTCATGTCAACGCCGATCTGATTAAGGCGCGCCGCCTGCGCTGTAAGCCCTGCTGTTACCCGCTCGACAATGGCCGATACCGCGCCGTCAAGCGCGCCGATATTCGCTATAATGCCATCGTTTACGGCTTGCACGGCTTCTTGTGCTGTAAGTGTGCCCGCGCTTCCCATTGCGCCCTGCATGTCCGCGGAAACGGTATCCATACCGCCGCCGAAGCCCTCGCCAACGCCCGCGGCCATGTTGCCGCCAATGTCAGCGAAAACCGTTGAAGGGGAATGAATGCCAAGAAAATTCTTGATACCGTCCACAATGCCGCCAAAGAAGCCCGTTACCTGATCCCACAACCAGCCCGCGGCGTTCTGGATACCCTGCCAAATGCCGGAAACAATATTGTCGCCGATCTCTACGATCTGATATGCAAGGCTTCCGTACGCCTGCACGATACCCGTTACAATCTGCGGAACCGCCTTCACGATTTCGGCAATAATTGTCGGAAGGTTTTGGATCAGGGAAACGAATAGTTGAACGCCCGCTTGAATGATCTGCGGGATATTGGAAACAATGGCGTTCACCAACGCGCCCACAATCTGCGGGATCGCGGGTACAATGGTTTGAATGATCTGCGGCAACGCCTGAATAAGCGCAACCAGCAAATCAATTCCGGCTTGCACGATCTGCGGAATGCTCCCGATCACCGCCGTTACAATTCCGTCGATAATCTGCGGAATAGCTGTAACAATGGTTTCGATAATCTGCGGCAACGCGTCGATCAGCGCGGTTAATAGGTCAATTCCCGCTTGAATGATCTGCGGGATAGAGGCAAGCAGATTTTCGACAAGGCTTGTAATAATCTGTGGAATGGCCGCAATTAGAACGGGGATCGCGGCAATCAGCCCTTGCGCAAGCCCTGTTATCAACTGCAACGCCGCGTCGATCAGCATATGGATATTTTCAACCAGCGTTTGCACCATAGCAACGACCACTTCAACGATTTTCGGTAACAACTGCGGCAACGCCTGTCCGATCCCGTTTGCCAGCGCAAGGACAATTTGCAACGCGCCTTCGACAAGCAGGGGAAGGGCGGCGATCAACCCGTCAATCAGGGCAAGAAGAATTTGTGTTGCGGCCTGCGCAATCGCCGGAAGCGCGGCAACCAGCCCTTGCACAAGCGCGGTTATCATGTCCACCGCCGCCGTTGTGATCTGTGGCAGGCTTGCTACAAGCCCATCGACCAGCCCTAACACAATTTCGGTTGCAAAGTCCGTTACTTGCGGAAGGATTGTCGAAAAATCTTCAATCAGCCCCGCAAGGGCTGTCCCGAAGGTATCGGACATTTTGGAAATATCGCCGTTCGCGGAAGCTGCGCCCGCCGAAAGCTCGTTGACAAAATCAGAAAGGGCGGGCAACACTTCTTCGCCAATCGGAATAACAAAATTCGCTTTCAGCACGCGGCCAAGCCCCGACATAGCGGAACCGAAGTCGTCATATTTAACGGCGTTGATTTTGGAAAGCGCGTCGGTTGTGGTGCTGATCTCCCCGTTAAGGTTCGTCAACGCCTGCATACCTTCAACGCCCAAATCTTCCCACATCGTACCGAACAAGGCCACGCCCGCGGTATTCTGCGCTAAAGGATCGTCCATTGCGAAAAGGGCGGTTGTCACATCGTCAAAGGCTTTCGCGGCCTGCTCCCCGCCTGCGGCAAAGGCCGCCGCGGTTTCATCGGCGTTCAAGCCTATATCCTTGAGCGCCTGCATTGTGCCGTCTGATCCGTCTTTAACCCTGATCCCGAATTCCTTTACCGCGTCGCCCAGCTTGTCAACGGAAAAGGTGCCAGCGTCCGCGCCGTTTGCAAAGCTGTTGAACATGTCTTCCGCGTCCAGCCCTAACGACTTGAAATGCACGGAATATTCGTTGATACTGTCCAGCAAATCCCCGTTTTTATCAAGTCCGTTTTGCGCTCCCTGCGCAATCAGATTGAACGCCTCTTCACCAGATAGCCCAAACTGATCCATAAGCATATTGACGGCGCGCATTTGCTCTTGAATATCAAAGCCGAATGTATCGCGCAACATCAAAGCGTTTTGTGCCAGCTCTTCAATTTTCGTCGGATCAACTTCGCCGGAAGTCTGCGCCACGGTTGCCATTGACGCGGCTATATCGTCCATGTTCTCCCCGAAGTTGTTGTTGTAGATACGCAACATTGCGTCTTCAAAGCCGTTCGCGGCGGCCTCCGCAATGCCTGTTGACGCTTCAAAATCGTTCATTGCGCCTTTGACTTCATCAGTGAAGCCCACGGCGTACCCGATCCCCGCAACCATAGCCGTTCCAATGGCGGCCACGCCTACGCCGATCGTTTTCAAACCTGTTCCAAGCGCGCCAGCTACGGAAGAAACTTTGCCGCCCAATCCGTCCAGCGCGCCGCCTGTGCTTTCGGCTTCCTGTGAAATATCCTCCAAGCCGTCCGAAAAATCGTTTGAAGCGTTGCGCACCTCTTCTAATCCTGCGTCAAGGTTTCTGATCTCGTTTTCCGTTTTAATCATTGCGGCGCGGGCGTAATTCAGGTTTGTTTCCATCTTTTTAGCCGCTTCGGAAGTCCCTTGCCCCGCGTCCTGATACTTTTTCAAGGCGGCTTCCGCTTCGGCAACCTTCTTTTTCTGCTCTTCAAGCCGCTTGTTCAAAACATCTTGCTTCGCGGTCATTGCCTCTATGCTGTCGGCGTTCCCCTCGAAAGTTGCCGAAACAACCTTCATTTCGGACGCAATGGCCTTCAAAGAAGCGTCGATTTCTTTACAAGCCTTCTTGTATTCCTGTTCGCCGTCAACGGCAATTTCGGTTTTGATCTGGTCTTCTTTTCCGGCCACTTATAACCCCCCTAACACATCGTCAATGTCCGCTTCTTTTTCCTCCGGTTTGAAGCGATCCGGATTGAATTCTCTGTGAATTCGGAACAAAGCAAGGATTTTATACGGTGTCATGCGCCACACTTCGCGTTCCGGCCAGTGTAGAAGCGTAACGCCGATATAAAGCAGGCGGGCAAGGTCTATTACTCCTTGCCCGCCTGTGCGTTTTTTCTCTCTTCTTCCGCGTATTCCGGTTCGTCGTCTTCATCGTCCTGCGGCGGCTCCGTTGTGCCGCTGTTTCCCATTGCAAACGCCTTGAAAATCGCGGTTTTAACCTCGTTGAAGTTGCCTGTGTGGATCATTTTTCCTACCTGTTTTTCGGTCAACTGCTCTTCGCCGTCGTCTGCGCCCTCATTCAGAAGCAGGGTAAGAAGCCAGCGAAGATTTTTAATGCCGTCTTTGCCTTTCAGCATTTCGGCCAGCTTGTCAAAGCCCCCGAATTTGTCTTGCATTTCGTCAATGACATTCAGGGAAAACAGCAAATGCCGTTCTTTATCAAGGACGATCGGCAAACGCCCGTCTTTAATCGCACTCATAACAAAATAGGGGAAGCCCCGTCAAAGGGCTTCCCCGTGCCTCCTTTTCATATTTTGTTTTGTGACAGGCGGCCAGAATTAGCCGCCCGAAGTGTTGTTCTGTTCACGAACCTTCGTAAACCAGCCTTGCGCCGCGGTTTCTGTGGGAAGTGCCACATGCTCCGCTTTCCAAAGGCCGTCAGGCCGCTTGATAAACTGCCCTGTGATCTCCGGCGTGGTGAATTCGATACTATCGCCCTTCGTCTGGTAACTCTCCGAAGGAATAGCGAACTTCACCTTGTAAAGCCAGATATATTTATACATGCCGTTCGCCTTCTTCGCGCGGAAGCCGATTGCCATATACGGGGGATCGTCGTTTTCTCCCGCATATACAACCTGATCGTCGTCCTGCGTCTGCCCCAAAATGGCCGCAAGATCGGCGGGCATAAGATCGTTTACATTCAGCGTCAGCTCTCCGGAAACGAATTCTTTTACCACTTCGTCCGCGCCGTCGTCCGCGTAAAGGATCGCTTCCGCTACCTCTACGGACATTTCCGCGCTAATGGCCTTCGCCATGCGCACGGGCGTTCCGTATGTTTCTTCGCCATCTTCGCCCACGGTGATCGGCGCGCGGTAAAGATCGCGTAAACCAATAGTTGCCATAGTTTTTATACCTCCGTTTGTTCGTAATATTTCGCTTCAATCGGGACATGGTAAAACCCCGTGTCCCTCTCGTACACTTCCGGATCAATTACAAGCCCGTAAAAGCCCGCCGCCTTCAACGCCTGCTTCACACGGCGCAAAAGGGCGATATAATCGCGTTTCGAGTAAATATCAACCCTGTATGTGTATTCCGTGCCGTGCGTTTCGTCGTCTGCGGCGGCCATATCTTCCGAAGAAACAAGCTGATATGTGATATATGTACCAGCCTTCCCGCGGAAGAAGAGGCGCGCCACATTCGGGCAAAGCGCGTCAAGCGTGGATTTTAACAGGCCGTCAACTGTATCTATCATTCCTGTTCGTCCTCCCATGCCTGCCGCATAGCCGCTTGAACTTCCGGCGTTGCCTTCTGGTGCGAACGCGTGAACCACGGGCGCGCGGGCATGTTGGTTCGCCCGTATTGGTGGACAAAACCAACGGTTGCGTTCCGCTCCCCGCGGCGGTTTTTCCCGTGCGGGTACACTTCCACGCATTGCCCCGAACCCCGCTTCTTTACGGCGGTGCATTTGATAGAATTTGCAAGATCGCCAGTAACGCGGTTACTTGTAAATGTGCGCCGTATTTCCTCCTGTTCGGCCTTCACAAGCACCGCGCCGCCAGCTTTTAACATCTTCGGAACGGCCTTCGCCGCCCGCTCGCTCCGGCGCAAAAGCGCTTCCTGCGCCGCTTCAATTCCGGATACCTCAAACCGCGCCATTGCCGCCGCCTCCTTCCGCGCCGCTGTCCGGTTCTTCGCTTTCTTCGACCGGAAGATCGGAAAGCGTCAATTCGGTAATTTCTCCGCTTTTGTTGACATAGGTTTTCAAAACCCTGTACCGCTTCCCGTTCAGCTCCGCGGCCTGTTGCCCTTCGTATTCTTCCGTGTAAACATCAACCTTCAATTCCACTTGAAAGCCCGCTTGCGCGGCCTTGTAGAACTCGGAATAACCCGCGGATTTCACATTGCAAAAAATGGATTTCCGTACTTCTTCCGGCTCATTCTGGAACCCGTTTGCGTTTACCGCTTCGTCGGGCGGCTTCTGCGCGATCAAGGTAATTTCATCACCCCAACGCATGATAATCACCCGCCAAACTCAAAGAACATTTCAAGTAATCATAGGCCGCGCGGTATTTCTCGCTGTCTTCGGAATATCCGAAGTTTGCCTTTGCGTAAAGGACAATCGCCCGCGTGATAAGGGGATCGCCCGCCGCGGCCTCTTTGCCTTCGGCGGGCGTATCCTCCGGAACATTCACACCGACAAGGCGCAAATCCGCTTTGCAAGCGTCGATCAGGTCTTGTATTTCATCGTCGAAAGCCGCCGTTTTTACGCGTAAGGCGTTTTTCACCTTGTCAAGCATGGTTTATCCCTCCCGAATTACGCGCCTGCGGCCTTTGCGACGACAACAAGGGAATTCTTGTCAATCACCTTGCCGTCAACAAGCATGATCGCCTTCGTTACCATGTCGTCCGTGTCGTTGTCCTCGTACTTCTTCACGGTCATGGTGTAATTGGTGTTCAGCACATAGTCCTTGAAGTTGAACAGGAACGCATACGCGCCGCCCTTCGCCGCGGTTGCCACGGAAGGCACATAGTCGCAACAAATGACGGGGCGGCCAAGCAAGGCGCGTTCCGGCTTGCCTGCAATGCCATAATTCACACGGCCTACGGGCTGTCCGGTTTCATCGACAAGGCCGTAATACTGCATAAAGGTTTTCTTTGCCATGCACCACACCGCGCCGTTTTCGTATGCCTGCGGCAATGCGGCTTCGGCGTTCACAAGGTCTTCGTATGTGGGCGTGTCGCTCTCGATCTTCTGCCCCTCGTTCGGGGTTTCGGTAAGAATGCCCTTCGGCTGTCCGCTACCCGTGCCGGATACAATGGCCTGTTCGGTTGCCTTCGTCATAGCCTCGACAACATTGTTGACAAGGGTATTTTCAAAGGCCGAAAGTGCCATTGTGTCCACTTCAAGAGATACGGCCACGGCGCAACGCAACTTATGGTAAGCAAAAGTAATGCTTCCCGTGGTCTTCTTCTGCTTGTCGCTCCCTGCGCTTTCCGCTACCCAAGAGGCAACGGGCTTCGCGCTGGAAGCAGGGATAGAAACGCCGCCCTTGTACGCGGTGCGCGTCACAAGGGGAAGGATCATTCCCACGGCCTCCATTTTCTCGACGATCCGGTTAAGAATGGTTGTCGGGATCACCGCGCCATTTTCTGCGGTTTTGGAAACAGCGTCCGCGCGGAACTCTGCGGGAATAGGCGTGCCGCGAAGGGCGTATGCCATAAATGCGCGGCGATATTCCATGCTATCCAGCGGATCGGCTTCGTTCCTCTGTTCACCGCCTGCGGGGGAAGAGGGGGAAGGGAAGGTGCGGACAACCGCGCCGCCGCTTCTGCCCTCCGCAATGGAATTCAGAAGGTTGTTGCGCTGTTCGGCGGCGGCCATCAGCCCCACCCGCTCGGTTTTCAGGTTGTTCACTTCGGTTTCAAACGCGGTCAACTGCTCCGCGGTCAGCTCCGCGCCTCTCTGCTCGATCTCGTTCGCAATCGCGGCAAGGCGGGCTTCAATTTCCTGCAATCTGTTCATAGTGTCATACCTCCAACATGATTTTTAGTTTTAATAGCTGTGCTTTCCGCGCTAACGCCTCCCGCCTCTCTGCTTCGATCACTCCGTCGAAGAAAGAACGCGCGGATATTTCGGTATCGCTGTTTGCGGGGTAAGATACCGCCGAAACATCGTAAACCTTCTTGATCTTCAAAATGGTTCTTGTGTGCGTGTCCCTGTCGTATGCGTCTTCTAAAACCTTGAACGCCCACGACATTTTTGTAATTAAGCCGTTGTTGATTTCTTCGTAAAGGTCTTGTGCGGCACGGCTTTTCGATAAATCGGCAAAAGTAAAGAGGCCGCTTTCGTCGGCCTCTATTCCAAGCGTTTTATTCGATTGTCGGGCAAGCACCTTGCCTTCGTGGTTGTATTGCATGATAACATCGGACATGTCCGCGCCAACAAGCGCGTTCCGGTCTATGACTTCAAAGTATTGCACCCCGTCGAACTCATAGAGAAGATACGGCTTGTTGAAGGTGGTTGCATAACCTTCTACATAGAATTCGCTGTCAAACCTCTTCGTCGCCTTCTTCGCCGCCGCCGTCAACGGAAGCACCATCGACCGATATTCCCGATCCTTCATTACCGGCATTTGTGTTCGCCTCCTTTCCAAGCTGTGAAATTTCGGTGTATTCCTTGCGGATATAGTATTTTTCGCCGCCCTCCACATGCGCCATGTTCCAAATGTCCATAACGCCGTTTCGGTTCAGCAACCCGCGATCGAAAAGCTGTGTTGAAATGTTCAGCTTCGTTTGATTGCTTGCGTATTGAAGCCTGTTCGCGGTGAACACGATTGCGTTTCCGTGGGCGATTTCCCGCGGCGTAAAGGTCATGTTTGACATGACAAGGGATAATTGCAGGGCGAAAGGCTCTATTTTCCCTTCGTAATACGCGTTCCATTCGTCTTCGGTGTATTTGTTTTGAATGATCCCCGCCGAAGTGCCGAAGTAGTTAAACACATTTTCGTTAATCTGCCCCATTTGAACCGCGTTGACGGTGAAGGGCTTGCTATCAACCTGTTTTACATCTGCGAATTTCTGATCGTAGATAATCATTCCGCTTTGATTGTCCGCGGAAAGGTTGTCTTCGGTGAAGCGTTCCCGCTCCTTCTTTATGTCCTCCGGCGAAAGCATGTTAGCGATACGGGCAAGGAAACGGATCGAAGCCGAATTTTTAACGCCGTTTATAATGCCCTGATTGTTCGCGTGGATCAACTGCATTGTTGGCCGCAAGGCGCGGTTGTCCTCTCCAAAAAAATCGTCTGAATATTGAAATTGCGTCAAAATCCCCACGCGGTCAAACTCGATCGCCGCCCGCTGTCCGTTGGAAAAGGTGTACCGCAAGAAGGGCGCGCCGCCGACCTCTAAAACCTCGCAATTTTGCGGCAATAGGGGATAATAACCCGCTATGCCGCCGAATTCGTCTTCAAGAGGCACAATAAAAGCCGTGTTATTCACGGCAAGGATTGTCGCCAGCCTGTAAAGAAACTTTGTCGTGTCTTGAAACGGGTTCGGCCTGAACTGCAATGTTTGTTCAAGGCGCTTTTTCGCGCTCCCCGTAATTTCCGGCTTCAATTTGCTACAAAAAGTAGCGAATGAATGAATAGCCGCCCGCGTGATCTCCATTTCGTACACACTTTCGGGCGCGTTTGTGAAAACGGGCGTGTACCCGTTTAGCATTTTGAAGTAGCCCGTTGGAACAAGGTTGTTCCGCGGCCTTCGGAAGATAGTTTCAAACACTCCCATTTTTCAAATCACCCCGCATTTTTCAGCATTACGCCGATTTCGTTATAGTATTTTTGCCGGACGGTCATTGCGTCAATGACTGATACAAAGCCGTCGATCCGCGCCCGCTGTTCAATCTTGACAGGCCGGAACTTGCGCGTTTCCATGTTGTGCTTTAAGGCCACATTCAGGAAATGCGACTTTAACAAGCTGTTATCCGGTATTTTGAAATTACCATCAAGCAAAATCCCTTCAAACTCGCGGATCACGCCCGCAAGGTTTTCACCCTGAAAAACATCGTCCATGTGGAAGCCGTATGCCGCCATGTCGTCAATCAGGTATTGCGCGCTGTAACGGTCATACCCGACTTTCAGCACATAGATTTCATATTTTTCTTTCAGCATGACGAACCAGTTATAAACATCTTTGTAATCTACATAGTTTTCGCCGGAAAGGGTAACAACGCCCTTTTGCACAAATATGTCATAGGGTACGCCGTCGATCGCCGTTGCCCGCTCGACGCGGTTTGCAGGCATAAAGAATTGTGTGAACGCGTATAGCTTGCCGCCGCGCTCCACAATGACGGTTGCCGCGGTAAGGTCTGTTGTCTGCGAAAGGTCAATGCCGCCCACGGCGTAAGAATGCCGGAAGTCTTCAAGCGTGATTTCTGCCGTTGCGCCTTCTACTATGTGCGCGTCAAGCCACGCAATAGAAGAATTCTGCTTGATATTGCAATACTTCGTCAGGAATTCGGCCTTTTTACTTGCGGACATTTCCGCAACCGCTATTTCCTCGCGGAAGAAGTCAGGGAACACGGAAACGCCCATGTTCGGGTTTGCCTTCTTCAACTCTTCAATATCGTTCCATTTTTCCACATCGTCAATCATGTAGAGGAACGGCAAAAGGCGGCGTTCCTTGCTATTGCCTTTCAAGAAAGCCGTGCTTCGCTTCATCAATTCATCGTAAATTCCGTCGTTCTCATATCCCGCCGTGGAAATGGACAGGATCAGCGGTTGCCGCCGTGCGCCAAGCGCGGATTTCATAACCTCGTATTGCTTCAAACCGCCGTCGCCGCGCCAGCTTGCAACCTCATCATTGACGACCAAATGCGGGTTGAAGCCGTCGCTTTTCTTCGCATTGAACGCCAGCGGCTTAACAACCGTGTTCGTGTCCTCTATGTAAATATCGGAACGCCGCTTTTTCGCCAGCTCCGCAAGCTCCGGTTCTTTCTTCAACATCTGGTAAAAGTTATCGTAAACAATGGCCGCTTGATCCAGCTTCGGCGCAAGGCAATATATTTTCGCGCCGTATTCTCCATCAAGATACGCCATATATGCGATAATGGCCGACGCAAAAAGCGTCTTGCCGTTCTTCCGGCCTATGACAATAAACACTTCACGGAAGACGCGCAAGCCGTCCGCGTCCACGATCCCGAAGATAACGGAAACACAAGCCTTCTGCCACACTTCCAGCTTCAAAAGGTCTTCGCGGCCTTCGCAATGGTGACAGAAGTTTTCTATAAACTTGATCGCTTTGTTGGCCTTCTTCGCATTGAAGAAATATTCGCCCCGTTCAAGCCCCGCTATGATGATTTCATAAATCAGCCGAACCCATTTGCCAACCGTATATTTCTCGCTCTGAATACCTGAAAAATATTCGTAAATGTAATTCGCAAAGGGCATTATTCGTCCCTCAACGCCTGCAATTTACTTTCTTTTTTCTTTTCAGGCGGCACAAGATCGGTCAACTGCTTAATGATTGCGGCATGGTTTTTTGTCATTGCTATATGGGTTTTCACCGCGTCGCTTTGCTTCGTGCCTTTCTGGTTTTCGCCGTTCTGGTACTCCACAACATAGCCTTCGGCGTTGATGATTTCTTGTAGCTCTTCCAGCGAAACGGCCATGAACGCGGCGTTTTTTATCAGGCTTTCCACGGTTTGCAACTTGTTTTTGTCAAGGTCTTTGAAAACCCGCTTTAATCGGGCAATCTCTTTTTTGATCTTCTGTTCTTTCGTAAGCTCCTTCTTTGTCGCCACAAAAAACGCCCCCTTTCTACACCGTCAACCACACCCCCACGGGTACACCCGTTATGCGCGCGCCTGCGGAGTTTTTTTAACCTCCCGCCCTCGGTGTTTCGCCCTCCCTAATTCGGCGGCGAATGGGGGGGATATACAAGATTGCCGTTTGCGTCGAAAGAATAACGCTTCTTCCGTTCGCCTCTGTGGTGTTCCTTGTTGTGGCAATCTTGACAAAGTGCCTCCAAGTTATCCCATGAAAGCGTAATGTACGGATTGTTTATATTCTCCTTCGTCAAATAGATTTTGTGGTGTGCGATCTTCGCAACAACCGGATTGTCGGGCGTGGAACATCGTTCGCAAAGATAACCCTTCGATTGCAAGAAGCCTTCACGACACGCGCGCCACGCGTCCGAATTGTAGAACTGTTCAGCCCACGCCTTCACGCCTGCCGCCTCCTTTCGGACAATAAAAAAAGCCCTCACGGGCGAACCCGCGAAGGCTTGTGAAGTGTGCTGTTTATTTGCATTTAATCAGCGTAATAATTATAGCATATATGGACGGTACACACAAGGGCGCGAAACGGGCGCGAAACGGGCATTTTTCGGCCTGTTTTAATCCGTTGCTTTGTCCCGCTCCTTCCGGTATGTACCCACGCCAACCGCCGCGGGCTTGCCGAACATGCACACGGCCATGTCATTCACGATTTTGTTTCGCCATCTGCGCGCGCTCTTTGCGTCGCGGATCAGTCCCATTCCTTCCAGCTCTGCGGCTATGGCTTCCCATGTGTACGGCTCCGCGCCTGCCGGACGCTCGTTGCCCTGTGCGTCCTCCCCAAAGTAATACATGCGGATTACATGGAATTCTTTTCGCTCTGCAAACAGCTTTACAACGCGGTCAATCTCTTCAAAGCGTGCCCGCGTCCTGTGGTAAGATATGATTTTATCCCGCTTCATTTCTTCAAGTATATCTTCCTCCGTGCGGTATGTGTACCCGCTCGAAGGGGAATAGCTTGAAATACTCGCGCTTCGGCCTTGAAGCTCCACATGTGTATAGGCTTCATAATCGGCCACCAGCGCGGCCAGCTTTTTATAATTAAAAAGCAAACTTTCCATTGCGCGGAAATAATTTACTTCGCCGCCTATGCCGTCAATATAGGCCATAGAAGCGGTTTCCCGCGCAACCTCGTTTATCAGCTCCCGCACTTCGTCGGTAATCAAGCCCGTTTTTTTCTTGCCCATGTCTGAACCCTCGCTTTCCGTTTACTCTTCGTTGCCGCCTTCTTCGGGCGGCCATGCGCGCCGCTTTGTCCCGCTGGATACCGTAAGACATAACCAGCTTCAAAAACCGCTTCTTTTTCAACCTTTTTTTCCTCCCATTGTCAAATACTCTGTAATCACCTTCGCGGCGGCTTCCCACCCCTTGCACAAGGCCACAAAATAGCCTTGTTTTTCAAGGTTTGACAACCACGCTTTTTGATCGTCGCTTGTTTTACTGCCTTTCTGCCGCTTTAGCTCTATGTAAAGGCCGTGAAAACCGCCACGGGCAACGGGCAAGCACAAATCCGGCACACCCGCCTTCACGCCTTCGGCGCGGAAGCGTCCGGCCTCTGCTTTCTTCCGGCTCCCGCCGTTCGGCACATGGTAAAGCAACGCCAATTCAGGGAAACGCCCGCTTTGAAATGCCGCCCACCTGAAAAGGCATTGTTGTTCCACGCTCTCCGTTGGAACCGGAAGGGAAGGGGCGTTATTCTTCAAGATAATTCACCGCCTTTTCCACATATCCACACGGCAAGGCGTTTCTTCTTCGACATTCTGCCGCCGCGCCTGCCCGTGTTTCGTATAGCTCGTTCGGCCACACGCCTTCGTATTGCTCGAAGTATTCGCTTTCGCCAATATCCCAACGGACAAGGAATGCGCCGTATTCTTCGTTCACGGCAACGATTGTCACGGGGACAGGGCAGAAGCGTTCCCAAATGTCCGTAACAAACCAATATTGCCCGCCAATCTCCGGATTTTCTACCACCGCGCGCACCCCCTCAAAGCTGGACGATCCCGCCAACGCGTGCAATGGCCGCGGGCGTTACGGTTCTTCGCTTCAAAACCGCCGTGATCGTATTCCCGAAGCCTTCATAATGCGCTTTTGTCGTGACAAAGTATTGCAATTCGGGGTTCAGGCGTGCGCGAAGCTTCAATTTGAAAATCAGACTTTCGGTTACTTCGGTTTCAATCCGGTAAACCGCTATTTTGCCCGTTGCGCGGTCAACTTCGCGGCAAATTACCATCATTTCCGTTGTGTTCATTGCGTACCCTCCGTTTCTTTTTCTGCTTCTGCGGCGGCGCGGCCTTCCGGTGTAATTTTGCGTATATGTACGCGCCTGCCACAAAATCCGAATACCGCACGGCGCATTCGTTAAAGCTGTATTCAGGGAAAAGCGCGGCGAAGATCGCGGCGGGTTTCGCCTCGAAGTCTTCGGCCATCTGCTCCACCTTGCGGCGGCTTATTTTAGTGTCGGCCTCCGTGATTTTCGGATCAACAAGGTTTTTACTTGCCGCCCACCGTTTGCCGCCGTTCGGCTCCTTCGTCATATAGCGCGCAAGGGCTTCTAATCCGTAATCGTCCGGTTGCAGGCGGCGGGCATTTGCATACCCGCGGCCATTCCAAAGGGCTTCGGCTTTGTCCCGATCCATGCCGGACATAATAACATGGTGGTGAACACGCTTGCGCCGCCCGTCTTTCCCGCCAAACTCGATCACATAGGCATATTTCAATTCGGGAAGGCCATTCTTCCGGCGATACTCCCGCACCCTGCGAAGGTAATTCCGAATATCGCGGCGCGCCTGCTCTTCGTCCGGAACAAAGCCGTTTGAATATGTCAGCGTTACGCAAAGGTCTTCTTCCGTGAAATTCGCATTGATCTTCCGAATGAACTTCTTTTTTGCGTTTTTGTCATTCAGGTTCTTTTGTGCTTCCCGTGTTGTGTGCTTCTTTGCCTCTCGAACCTCGTTTTGCGTGTTCCATATCGGGAATATCTCAACTTCAAGCACATTTCCCGCCTTGATCGTGCGGGTACGATAACGAAAAACATTCCTGTGCCGGAACCGATCAAACGCCCTTTCGGTGTTCTCTCCGGAAAGGTCAAAGAGGAATTCATATTTTGCGCTGTTGTATGGCATGTTGTTTCCTCCCTGCTCGTGGTAAAGGTTTCACCCCCTCCCGTCCCCCTAAAGGGGGAAGCAGGCTCAAAGGAATTGAACACGCAAGGCCGGAAGGTTTGCATTTATCCCCGCCGCCTTTCCTGCTTCTATCACTCCGGCAACAACCCATCAAGGGCAAGCCGCTTTCGCGGTGCTGTCGCACCCTTGACAGCTTGCCGCCTCCGTGATCCTGATAAAGCAGGCGACGGGGAATTGAATACAAACCAGCACTTCCGGAATTCTGCTTTTCCGTCCATGTGTTAATACCCATTACAAGCCCGTAATACGCCGTGTTCCGGCGTTTCTTGACATTCTGCCGCCGCGGTGTTATACTGTCGTTAGTTTGAATAGCTCTTTTCGCGGCGACGCGAAGGGGGAAAGGCGGCTTGCAGGCAACGCAAGCCGCCTTCTTCTTTTCTATCCGTTATTAAAGCCCGCGGCCTCCGTGTACTCTTCGCAAGGCTCTTCTTCCTTCGGCTTGAACCGAAGGCCGTTCACACACCCGATACACGGAAGCGGGCGCAAGCCGTCCGGCTGTGTGCCGTCGCGGTGCTTTTTGCACTCTTCCAACTTGCCGCATGTATCGCACCAGCAACGGCGGCAATCCTGAATATCCGTTTTCAACTCCGGTTCTTCGTCTTCTCCATCGTGTACCAGCTCAACGCCGCCGTTTTCGGCGGCCAGCTCTTGCGCATAGGCGGCGAAGCCATCGGCCACGCCGCGGGCGAATGCGTCAGCCGCCGCCGCGCACGCGTGCGCAAGGTCAAAACCCATCGTGTGCGCCATTTCAACAAGGGCTTCTTCGTTTAAGGCTTTATTTTCTGCCACGGTGTCCACCGCCTTTCAATCCTCTGTAAATGCCTACCACAACGGCATACGCGATCACAACCGCCACGGAAAGGCAAACCACGCCGACAAGCGTATAAAAGGCGGCAACCATAAATTCAAATGCCGTCATTTTGAACCCGTCCTTTCTTATATATAATGTATAGGGGATAGGCCGCCCCATCGTGCGGGGCGGCCTTTTCTGTTATCCCTTGATAAGCTCGAACGCCTGCGCGTCGGTAAATCCGGCCTTTTTCAGCTCCGAATACCAGCCGAAAAGCTGTTTTGCTTCTTTTTCCTGCTCTTCTTGTTTGCCTTCTCCGATTGTGGCCGGAATATCAAAGGCGGCGGCAATGTGCTTCATCATGTCCACCGCGTCCGCGCGCTTCTGGTCTTCGTCTTCCTGCTCCTTTTCGCGGGCGGCCTGCGCCTCTGCTTCGGCAAGAATGCCCTTCGGCTCTTCGCCTTCCCCGAAAATGGCCTTGTTCAGCCCTTCCGCAAGGGCTTTCCCGATCATTTCACCGAACGACGGCTTGCGCTCGTTCACTTCGCCTTCGCCATAAGATACCAAAATATCAGATTTCAGAGCGCAAAGCGGACGCACGCCCCAGAGGCCGAAGTACGCGCCGTTGTAGCTCAACGCCCCCGAAGTGTTGACATAGCGCACACTGCACGAGTAGCCGGAACGCTCGGTTGAAAACGGGGTACAAGTCCAATAGTCTTCCGACGCTTTCGGAATGATTTTGCGGAATGCGCGGTACATCTGATCCGTGATAAGCCCGATCTTTGCGCTGTCCGTGCCGTAATCGTCTAAACCATCGTCGGAAGTCAGGTCAAGGACGATCGGCACAAACGCTTCTTTGTCCGCGCCCGCGGCGGCCAGCTCTTCCAGAAAATCACCGTTCAGGAAAGCGCGGACGGAAGAGGCGGCAAAATCGTTCTTGTTGTCCGTGTCGAAAGCCATGTACCGAACTTCGCCGTTTTCGTCCTTCAACACATCTTCCGCAAGGCAAAGCGACATATTCGGGCGTGCGTCCAGCACAACCCACTTCACACCGCCGTATGTAATGCGGCTTTCTGCGCCAAACTGTCCGATCTTTCCGGTTTTCAAAGTCTTTTCCATTTGAATAGCTCCTTTCAATTTTTCCAGCACCGCCAACACAAAGCGGGCGGCGATCCGTCTTCCGGAAAGGTTGTCACCCCGCAAGCCGCGCCGCCGCTTCCGTCTTCTACCTCCGGCGCAAAATAGGCCGCGTATTCCCGTTCGGGGTAAAGGTTCTTGAAGGCCAGTGCAACCAACGCGAACGGATCATTTGCAAAGGGCGATACCAGCCGCCCCGCTCCCGCGGTCAACATTTCTTCCCGCCGTGACGATATGGGCGGGTTTTGTTGTATTCGTGCTTGATCCGTATTGCCTCTTCAATATCAATTCCGGCGTGCCCGCAATAGTCCAGAATGCGGATCATGCAATCGGCCAATTCCACCGCCACGCCTTCCGGCTTTTTACTCTGCGCCGAACAAGGCGCGTCCGGATTTTCCGGATTGTATGGCCTGCTTCCGCAATGCGCGCTTCCGTCTTCTTCGCAACATACCCCGCCAGCATTGCACGGGAAGTATAGAACAGGCCGCCCGCTCCGGTATTCTTCCAAAGCCTCCGCAAGCTCCGAAACGCAAAGCATAAGGATTTCGGGCAATTCCCGTTCCTGCTCCCACCAGCCATGCGCAACGGCATTTTCATGTACCACCGCGGCAAGCTCGTTCAATCCCTGTTTTTCCATCGTCTGAACTGCTCCTTTCAAATTCGGCGCGTTTCATACGCCTTTTTCAACGCCTCTTGCCCTCTGCTCATAATGGAAGGGGAAGCGATACCCAAAAGGGCGTTTACAAGCGTTCTGCACGCTATGTATTCGTTACCCCGCTTTTCGATCCAAAACGCCGTGGTTTTGAACTTGTCTGTTTTGATCCTTCTGATTTTCAGCATTGCGCACCCTCTCTTCCTGTTCGGCCTCTTTCACGCATTCGCATGTTTCGCCATAGTCAAGGTGACTTCCACGCCGATCGCAAACCTTGTATTTCACGATTTCGCCGCCTTTCCGTTATAAATCACCAGCATAGAGGGGAAGGGCGCGCAATCGGCGGCGTTGCCGTCGTCGTCCGTAAATCGAAGCCGCCCACGAATAAAGCGAATTTCCGCTTTGTGGTATATAAAATCGTGGAAATAGCTTGTATCGGTACGCGCTGGAATAAGAAGAACAATCGGCGTTCCGGCCTGCGCCTCTTCGTATGCCTTTTGAACCCACTTGCCGATTTCGCGCCCATACGGGGGATTGCAAAATACTGTACCCCCCGCAACCTTCCAAGAGGATTTAAGCCCGTCCGTTTCCGGCGTGAAGTATAGCGGGCATTTTGCCGTTTTGTCTGTGGCCGCCGCGTCCAGCGTGAAGGAAAATTCTTCGTTCAGCTTGTCGAAGAAGTCTTGCGGCGTACACCAGCACATATTTTTAGAAGATAACAAAGCCTTGTTCATGCGCCCGCCCTCGCTTTCTGTAATTCCCGTTCAAGGCGTTCAACCTTCCGGCGCAAGGCGCGGTTGTCGGCGTTCACCCGCTCGATCTCTGCGGCCAGCTTGTCCGCGGCGGTGTCCGTTTCCTTTTGATAATCGCAAGGGCGCACAACTTCGCAAATATAAACCGTTTTGCCCGATCCGGAAAAATTGCTTTTCGTTTCCTCCGTCTGCAACACAATGTCCCGCGTGGCGCGGATTTCATCAAGCGACATCAGCACAAAGCGGGAATGCCTCTGCGTCCTAATCATCGTCGCCCGCCTCGCTTTCCGGTTCAATGATTGCCCCCGTTTCCGGATCAACCTTGAATTGCCCCGCGCTCTCTGCGGCGGCCTGCCGCTCCCGCTCCTGTTCCCGAAGGTCAAGAGAAACGGCGCATTGCCGTGTCAGCTCTTGCAGGCGTTGAACGAATTGCGCGCTTATAACATCACACGGCATAATTACCGCTTGAAGCAGGAAGCCCGCTTTTGCCACGATATACGGCGCATCGAAAGGCGTTACCCGCTCGTAAAGCTCCAATACATCAAGCACATCTGAAACGGGCGACAAATAACGGCTTTCGATGAAAACCAGCCCGCGGCGTGTCTGTAAGGGCTTCAAGGTCTTTCCGCTATACACAATCGAAAGGTTGCCTTGTTCAATGATCTTTTCGGTTGCGTCGGTGTCCTCGAAGCTGATCCCCTCCGGAATGTCACGATACCGCACAAGCCAGTCTTCGCGCTGTTTCTCCGGCACATCGAAGATCGTTAAAATGCTTTCTTCGTCCAGCTCCGGAAGGCCGGAAATGGGGTAAACCGTGTTTCCGTCGCCTATGTACTGCGATAATGTGCCGCTATCGCTGTATCGGTTGAATAGAACAACCTGTTTGTTTTTCTTGCATATCGTGGCAATACTTTTTATCTTCATTTGTGGCGGCCTCCTTTCCGGAAGTCCCGCACGGTATCGCGGATCGTGGTTTCCGTCAGATACCAGAACAGCGGCAACCCTAAAAGTAACGCTTCGCCGCCGATCGCCTCGTATCCGCGTTCGGCAAGGGCGTACCCCTGCCCCCAATGGAAGAGAAGAACGCCCGCCGCGGTAAGGGCGGCGTATTTCAGGACGGCAAAGGCAACATTCGCCGTCAATGTGCTTCCCGCTACCCGAAGAGGGCGGGAACGGCGGCGCGTGGCCGCCTGTGTGTTTTGAATAGCTCTTTGCATGTGTGATCCTCCTTTACTCGGTTTCGCCCGCGGCAATGGCCTTCCGTAATGTGTGCCGCTCCATACCTTCGGCCATCAATCCCACTTTCGCATAGTAGGCTTTTTCTTCCGGCGAAAGCTCTTCAATGCTTCGCGGCTTCACTTTGTCGGCGGGCGGGAAAAGATTGTTTTTGTTTGCGAATGCTGAATAAAATATTTCAAGCTCTTTCTTCATTGCCTCTTTGAAAAAGGCGTAATTCGCTTCGATTTCCAACCGTTCCGCGGCGGTGCATTCCGTCCCCATCTTTTTCGCTTGCGCCCGCTATATTCGCCAACGCACCCGAAGCCGCCCGCACCTGTCACCATATAAATGATCTGGTTCAACAACCGCCGTTCGGTTTCTTGACTGTAAGGGAACCATGCTGTTTCGCGGCGTTCCTCTTCAATCTCGGTTTCGCTGATCCCGTATTGCTCCATCAGGCGGGTAAGAAGGGTTTGTGCGTTCTCGCGCTCTCCGTCAACGCCCCGATCGGCAAGAGCTTTTATTTTCTTCAAAAGCTCCGCTTTGTTTGACATTCCCGCCGCCCCCTTAATATTTGCCGTAAACAATCACGGCCATATAAGGGCGATCGGTTTTCGCGGCGGTTACAATGGCCGTATTGATCCACGATACCCGCAAGAAGTCGCGTGCCGCTCTCTTCGCCAACCTCCACACCGCCCGCGCGTCGTCTTCTCCAAACTCTGCGACGGCTTCAAGGCTGAATTCGCATACTTTGACGATCCTTCCGTAAGGCTTGCGTGCGGGGCGTTCTTTCATGTATTCTTTGTTTCCCTCTTTGCACTTGATAATTTCGAGCGGGCGGGGAAATTTCCAGCCGTCGCCCTGCTTGTCCTGTTTCTGCTTTGACATAGTTTGAATAGCTCCTTTCAATTAACTGTCGTACGGATTTTCAAGCTCCAATCCCAAAACGCGCCGCCTTCGTATTCCGTCCTGAAATGGTTTACTTCTCCGTCACCTGTGAAGAATACATATTCAGCGGGAAGAACGCGGCCAACCTCGCCGCCTTCCCGTTTTTCCCGCTCCCACCGTGTCAGCACATCGGCGGCAATCGCCTTGAATTCCTCTGTTGCCGGATAGTCCGGCGAATATCCGGCGAATTGGTGCGGCTGTGTTACCACTTCGGCCACGGTATCCGGCCAGCCTTCCGCGTCAACACGGTTCAGAACGCACCACACAACCGCCGCTTTGTGCATATCCGAAGGAACGCCGCGGGCTTCTCCCCATATCAGACGCGCCAGCATTTCAACTTCCGCTTCGTCCGGTATGTACGGATCGGGCGTAGGTGTCAGCGCGTCCGCTTTTGGTGCGTTCCCCTTGTCCCGCTCGGCCTCTTCAAGCGTATGTGCGGGCAACGCTTGATCCTGCCCGCCGGGGCTGTCTGCCTCCATCGGAACCACCGCCGCAACCGCCACGGCGAAGGCGCACCCGACAACCGCCATGGCCAGAAGCAGAAAGGGAAGAGGCGAACGGCGGCGTTGCCTGTGCCTGCGGTTCATAGTCTGTTTACCCATCATAACAACCACACGGCGCGCCACATAAGCAACCGCCCTTTGCCTCCGGAAATAATTGATCGAAGGAAATTTGCGCTTCTTCAAACTCCTTTGCCTGCATAACTTCGGTATGATAATCTTCCCACGACCATTTACGCCCAAGCCCTTTTACCGTTATAAGGCTCGCCGCGGCGTTATGTTCCATAGCAACCGCGCGTTGGAACAATTCCGGATATTTTGTCCATAGCTCTTCAATTTCCTTCTTCTTCATGGAAGGGCAGAAGAAACAAGAACTTTTCCCCGGCCTTGGAAGCCCTGCCCGCTCTATCACGCGCACACACTCCGCGCGATCCCACCCCCATTCGTAAAGCGGATAATGATTTTCGTACTTTTTATTCGTTTCATCTGCCGTCATTGCGTGTTGAACGCGTCGCGTTTCGCCTGCGTCGTACCCTATGTATTTGTGGACACGCCGCCCCGCCTTCCATTCCGCTTTGCAACGCGGATCGTGGTTGCAAAACTTTTCTTGTGTCCCAATCTTGTGTTTTAGTGAACACTTTTTGAAGCCGTAGGCAATCGAAGGCAATGTTCCAGATTTTAGGCATTCTTCTTCAAGCGTCAGGCGGTTTCCAGCCTTGTCTGTATAGAAAACTACCGTTATTTCCGGAATGCCATGTTTTTTCAACCATTCGTTGAAAATCTCTATATATTCGTAGGTGTGCGGCTGTTCGCCGCCCGTGTCTGCAAAAGTAATTAGGTCAATCGGTATTTTGTGAAGATACATTCCGATAATCATTGCGGTGCTATTTGTGCCGCCCCCGAAAGAAACTACATTCACGCTTTGCACTCCCTTTCCTCTGTCAAAATCGCGGCAACCTCAATTCCTGATACAGTTTCCGGATTAAACAAATTCAATATTTTGTTCCACGCTTTATCGGTGCTTTGTGCCTCTATGGTTGCATCTGTTTTGCTCCCGTCTATGTAAGTTACTATCGCGGCATATTTCATCAACATAGTTTGAATAGCTCCTTTCGTGCCTATCGCGCTTTCAGCTTTAACCACCATTCCGGATTATTCCGGAACTTCTCATGCGGACAATATGTGCAGTCCGTAGAAGGGCATTTCCGGCAATACCGTTTGTGAAATTCGTCGTCCCACGGCCCTTCTAAAATCGGCAATCCCCGAAGGAACGCCCCAAGCCCTGCGGGGGATTGCGCCAGCTTTTCAAAATTAGTCACCGTCAAAACCTCCCGTTCAGCTCCCGCCGTTTGCCTGTGCCGCCCCGCGGCGGCCTCTTCGCTTGAAGTTTTCCCGAACCACCGCTTGCGCCCGCTCCGCGCTGTAAACTTCGCGTTGCGCCGCGTCCACTTCTCCGGTATAGCCTCGTTGCAATTCATGATAGATCGTCGCGGTATGCACGCCAAGCCGCGCGGCGATTTCAAGCGGTCGATCCCCGCGGGCGTGCCACGCCTCGATCTTCTTTCGATCCTCAAAATCCAGATACCTATAATTTCCCGCCATGTCTTCACCCCGTTTCTATTGCGGTTTATCGTGGTTTGTGGTATAAAAAAAATAAATGCGGAAGGTTCGTAATTCCCGTTCGGGGGAATTCGTTTCCTTTCGCATTTAATATTACAACCCACATCGCCGAAAATTTTTTCAAAAATAACTTGACAGCAGTCGAATCGTCTGGTATATTAAACAAGCGCTGAGGCGACGAGGCCGAGTAGTTCAGTTGGTTAGAACGCTAGCCTGTCACGCTAGAGG
>ULVQ01079516.1_pt1 | contig 36232 bp, 58 predicted proteins | sample 1959591 | NCBI WGS metagenome assembly ULVQ01 (sample SAMEA4835790, study PRJEB28245) | human gut metagenome | biome: gut microbiome; material: fecal sample | place: Denmark | collected 2008
TTCATTTTCAAATAATTGTACTTTATATTTACCATTTTTTTCGCATTTATAAAGCAATTTATGTTTGCATGCAGAATCAATCAATTTGTTATTTAATTCTTCTATAGTAGCTTCTTTTTCGCTTATTTGAGATTTTAAATTTAATATTTGACTGTCTTGTTCTTTGATTTTGCTATTAAGGTCTGAAATTTGAGCATTTAAAGAATTTATTAGTTCTTCTTTAGTATCTACTTTTGATGGTTCAGTATAACTAGGTGGTGTAATATCATAATGAATCACATCTTGATTCTTGTTAATTCTATAGCAATAGTTAAAATATGGTAATGTTTTAACATACTTTGCTAAAGCATTATAACTAATACCTTTAACGTAGAAATCACATGCCCATCCTTTTTTATGTTTAGAATTTTTAACACCACCTTGCTTACTATTCCAGGTTTCACATCTCAAAGGACTTGTTATAATTAATGGTTTACCAAAATGTGTTCTAATGGCTTGTAAATTCTTTGCTAAATCATAACTAAATGGTACAGGATAACCATTACAATATTTACTACCGCATTTACACTTAAACTCGCTATACTTGAAGTTTTTAAAATCTTTACAATTCTCGGCTGTTAATGGTTTATAGCTCATCTTGATCATCTCTCTTTATTTCAGTTACTTGTTCAATATCACTAAATTTTTTAAAAATTTTATCTTCAAATGATTTGTATATTGCATCAGCTCCTAACCAAGTTATAAGCCCTACCCAAATGGCATTAATTACAGACAGTTTAGTGAACGATAATGCAAATGTTATGCCAATTGTTACGCTTGATATTAAACCAGTAAAAAAGAGCAATTTTTTGCTCTTTAACTGTTCTTTAATTTTTTGAATTGTTGCAGTACTAATTATAGATGCTGCGATACTTACTATTAATATTTGTTTAATTAATTCTAATTCCATATTTAATCATTTCCTTTCTACTTTCTTTCTTTTAAGATCAATAAATCATCGTGGATGTTTTGAAAACTTTTAATAGTTCTCTCATCGTGTTGCTTAAATTCGCTATTAGTATTATCCATACTTGTCTTTAACAAGTTAAGAGACTCTGCTATATTTCTATTGCTAACTGACAGTTCTTTTAAAATTGCATTATTTGCATCCCTTTCTTGTTTTTTATCTTCTTTATCTTCAATTTCCTTATCCTTTCTATCTTTTCTATCCAAAAACAAATAGACAATAAAAAGAACAGCCATGATGACAGTCCCGCCATATTGAAAAATTGTTGAAGATAATTCTTTTATTTCTTCACTCATTTTTGCTCCTTTCTTTTTTAATACTGATAATTATTTTAGTTTCTATAACTCTGTTACAGTTAAATATGTACCTGACGAAGCAACATTTATTGTACCAGTAGCGCCAAATCTCATATTAAGTGAAATTTTATCTTCTGGTGAAAGTTCTAATATAAATGGTGAAATAGTAATTGAAGAATATTTTGTACCAACTGAAATTCCATATGCCGAAATAACATTAGAGTCATTTTTTGCAATTGCTAATTCTTTATCAGTATCGTTTGTTGGATGCAAAACTAATATATTTGCTGAAACTAATAACAATAAAGTTTTATTGGTTTGATTCACGAGTTTACCATTTTCTAACGTTAATTTGCTTTCATTATTTTTAACCACATCTACAACAGGTATATTATAATTTGTCCAAGATTTTGTTACGTTGTAAGATTTATTTCCATCTTCTGATTTTACACAAATTGTACCTTTGTTTAGTATGATGTTTAAATCTTCGTAACTGCTATCATTTATCTTATGAGATATTGAGTCTGATGTAATTCTTTCAGTGATCAATTTATATGTATTTTCACTACCTTCAACCTCATTAAACCCTAACACTTTTTTTGAACCAATTTTCATTTCAGTATCGGCTTTTAATTTACCTTTTACCCTAAAATAATTTATTCCGTTTTGAGTATACCAGTAGTAAATTGGATCGCCTTTTATTATTTGAAAATTGGAACTTTGTGATGTGATTTTATCAGTAATTGTAATTGAGAATTGCCAATTGTCTTGATAATCGCAAATTTCTCCTAAATCAAAATCTTTCAAAGAAAAAGAACCATCATCATTTATCATTGGTTCTAATACTATAGTAGTCCATTCATTATCTTCTTTTTTCTTGTATTCACACTTAAATATAGCAGTATTTTTAATATTCTCACTAAAGTAACCACTAAAGAATTTACCATTTAAGTTTAAAATAATATTTGAACTAGTAGATGTTTTTCTCTTACCACTCGCAGTAATTTGTGGATAAAAATAATTTACAACATTTGATAGTACATAATTGTAAGTGCTTGTGTAATTTCTACTATCAGTAACATCCAATTTGAATGAATCAGCCCAATTTGTTTGATATGGACTAGTTGTACTAACATTGTTTATAGTTTGCGATTTTAATGTTGCACCATTTTTAGCACTTGCATTCCAAGTTAATTTCGGAGTACTAACATATTTAATAAATTTAGTGTTATCTCCAGTTAAAACAATAGATTTAGTATTTGTATCTATTATTGAAGTATTACTAATCGCTGGTTTACAAAGTGTTTCGTTCGCAAATATATTTATATCTACATATTTTGGATCTCCAATTTGTGTATCACCATTGTAGGTTATTGCTTCTATAGAACATGATCCATATTGAGCATTCGGTATTAACGAATAGAAACTTGTTGGAATTTGCCAGCCATAAGTTTTCTCACCAGTTTTTTCAACTATTGTTGTATAGACAGTTTGAGTGGCAAATTTATATTTTAATGTGGTAGTGAAACTATCATTCTTTTTATTTATAACTATAATTGAACTGCTACCTATATCTGCGTTTGTAGCTGTGATATCGCTGGCTCTTGGTATAGTAGTTAATTTTTTAGTACCACTGTCTCTTAATGTGCCTAGTACTGATGTACCAGTTGTAATAGACCAATTCCAATCAACTGATTTGCTTCCATCATTATTGTGTTGAATATCTTCAAAAGTAAATGTTGCAGTTACTTTTCCACCTTTGCTTAAAGAAACATTCTCTGATTGCGTAGAACCATTGCATGTACACTTTAAAGCTTTAGAATTGAACCAAGTTGAACTGTTATTTGCACTAAATGTAATTGTTATCGATAAATCAGATTTATTATTTACTATATCTACATTTTCACTAAATGAAGTATTTTTAGTAACTGCAAATAATTGTATATTTAATTTCATTTTTTTCATATATCAAACACTCCTGTTCCAACATTTCCTTCTTCGTCTGTATAATCTTCAAATCTTGAATTACTGCCGCATACGAAATACTTACGCACTGTTAGATTTTCAGTTCGAACTATTGATTCTTTTAATAAATCATCATAACCGGCAAATAACAACTCATCGTTATTCTGTGTTGTTTCAACAGATACACCTTTTTCGTTAATTGTTGAACTAGTTTTTGCACCAGTTTTCTGATAGTGCATCCCATTCTCATCAAATGTACCACTTGTTGTTTGAACTTTTGTAACTGAACCATCAGTTAGTTTTGTATTAATTTCAGTTTTTGTATAGGTGTCCGTCTGTATTTTTTTAACACTCTTCTCTATTTCTATTATTTTTGAAGTTGGCGTATAACCATTAAATTTTTCTTGTATTTCTTGATAGTTATTATTTACTTGGGTATCTAAATCTTCCACAGAACTTACTACAGAATTTATTTGATTTTTAACATGGTCTACATCAAGTTTAACTTGATTCATTTCTTGCTTTTGACTACCAGCCAAATTGTAATCAGTTATAGATTTTGATTCCGTATCAGCACTAATCTTCGACTTAATTCTACTTGTTGTTTCAAAATTTAAAATCACGCTCTTGAATTGATTTCCATTTTTGTCGATTACTTCTATTTCATCATTTAAATCAAAATAAAAACCGTCAACGAAATCTGATAGTTCAAACGGTATATATGAAGTTCCAATAAAATATGAAGCTACTGTTTCTATCATTTCTTCTCTATATAAATCTACAAATGGATTATCAAGTATTTTACATTCAATTCTGTCTCCTTCTACAACTTCTGGATAAACAATATCATCATTATATCCATCTTTTCCAAGTACTAATGTGTTGTACGGACCAACTATATTTTCTTTAGATAAATTAATATATCTCTTTCTTTCTATTAATTCATTTGTTGCAGTTCTTGATTTTATTTCTAATTTACCTTCTCTATTGATAAATGCTATTGAATTACCTATTTCTGCAAGTCTTCTTATTATTTCTCTACAAGTTATTCCCTCTTTAAAATTAGGCTGTTTAAATTGATAACTTGACCAATTAAAAGTACTATTTGCTAATTCTATTCCAATTTGAGTGCAAATATCATCAACTATCTCTTGGCCACTATGTGTTTGATTATTATTCCAAGATAAAGTGCTTACATAAGGTACATCAAATAATTGAGTTCTATCTTGTGCATCTTGAATTGTAATAGTTCTTGTACTGATATTGGTTGTTATATTTGAAGAATTTGGCTTAAATATTCCTTGTGGTACCCATTCTATTTGATTATCTATATATAATCCCTTATATACAACAATTTCTTTATTTTCAAAATCTAGATTATTATTTAAATTATATATTTCAAAATTAACTTTTTTGGTTGGAAATTCTCCAAATGATCTATCACAATTATGTAAAATTTTAGGAGCAGTTTTTATAACTGAACCAGTATAAGTAACATTATCAACAACTATTTTACATTTAGGGCTTAATGATAGATTTGTTTTTATATAATTTCTATAATTGCTACTAACACTATACATTAGATATCATCAACTTTCATTTGAATAAACCTTATTTGGAATGGTTCACAAGTAAAATCATTATTTATTGCTTTAACTTTTATTGCATCACCAACCACATACATGCTTTTTGTTAACCAATTTTTTTCTTTCAAATCATAGTAATATAAAGAACAACTTGTTTTTTCTAACAATTTCAATATTTTGGAAACTTCATCTTCACCACGAAAATCTTTGAAATCATAACTAACTTTATTTAACAACCCTATTACATCTCTGTACATTGTTCCATCATCACTTCTTCCGGCATTATCGCCGTCTTGTTGTTGATATTCATAACTTATATCATCTGCTTCAAACATAACATCATCTACTTTAAATTGATATTTTTCCATATTTCACCTTCTTTCCAAGCAAACAAAAAGGCAAATTATTGAACTAACAATAACTTGCCCGCATCTATTTGTGCTTGATTTATTTTTTGAATAATAGTTTTACCATCTTCATATTTATGATAAATTGTAATTTCAATTTCTTGTTTACCAGTAGTTCCAGAATCTTTAATTGCTTTTAATGCTTGTTCGTAAATTTTACTTTCCGGAGAAACTATTTCGCCTTCACGTTTGTTATCACCAATGATTGCCAATTGAGGGTTGTTTGCTTTTGCATAACCACCTTTGGCAAGTTTTGGAATTTGTGGAACTGGTAATGGATTTTCTTTCCATAAGTCTTTAAATGGAGAAACGCCTAAAAAACTTGAATTTCTAATTTTATTCAACATTTTGTTAACACTTTTAAAAGGCAATGATATAACTTTATTAATTCCAGTTATTATTCCATTAACTATCGTTTTAAACACATTTGCTATACCATCTTTGATTCCATCAAAAATTTTTCCGCCTTTTGAAAAAATCTTAAGAATACTATTCCAAATATTACTAATTGTAGTTTTAACAGAATTAAAAGCATTTGAAAAAGCTGTTTTAATTTTTTCTAACACATTATTTATGGTATTTCTAAAGCCTTCACAATTATCATATAATAATTTAAACGCTCCCGCGAATGGGTTTACTATAAAAAGCAATAGTCCTTGCCAATTACTTTTTACAAAATCAATAATTCTATTAAAGAAGTTTTTTACTTTCTCCACTCCATTTTGTACAGTTGTTTTTATAGTTTCAAATGCTTTAACACAAGCATTTTTAATATCATCCCAATGTTTAACACATAATATAATAATCGCTATTAATGCTCCAATAGCTAATACTACCAAAGTTATTGGGCTAGTTAAAACTGTCATTATTGCCGAAAAAACTCCAGTAACAACATTACAAACTGTCATTACTCCATTATAAATTGCTATAGCACCAGCAATTACTCCTATTGCTATTCCTATTCCTTCTAAAATAGACATTGCTATTTCATTTTTTGAGATCCAGTTCAATGCATCCCCTATACCTTGTAAAGCACTTGTTATTACACCACCTGTCCAATTTGCAATAGGTTTCAAGAAACTTTCCCAAATCCATCCAAACAATGGTTTAACATCTTCTATTGCTTTATTTAATATATTCAATGCACCACTTAATATATCTAAAAAACCTGGTAATATATCTTCTATAGTCCATTTTGACAATGGTATCAGAAGATTAAAATAAATCCACTTTAATCCATCCCATATTGTACCTCCTAGTTCTTTTGCACTATTTTTCAATAAGTCAAATGCATTTAATAAATTGTCAAAGCTAATATTTTTTAATGGCTCTATAAAAGCCATTATATTATCAACTGATGAACTTATGCTACTACTATCTATTGTTGGGGTAACTATGGATGAAGATGTTCCAATTATTCCTCCCCCAGAATTACTATTGTCTGTTGAACCACCACTATTTTTATTTGAACTTAAAGTGTGTATTTCATCTAGCCCGCTAAATGCTTTATTCATTTTCTTTGCTGAATTAACAGCATCTTTTGCAGCAGCTTTGCTTGATTCACCAACACCAGTTATACTATTTGATGCTTTTGATATAACATTAGGCATTTTTAAACCAAATACACCTAAGATTACTTGTATCTTTTCAAATAGTCTTGTAATGGCGGTAATAGCAGTATTTATAACTGGTATAAATAATTGTGCTAATGGCGTTACAACTTTGCCTATCGCAACAGTCATTTGGCTAAAATTAAATTTTAATTGTTGAATTTGTCCTGCAAATGTTTTTGTATAATTTGCTGCATCGCCAACTTGAAATTTAGTTTCGTTCATAATACCTTTATATTCAGCTTGAATCTTTTCTTGTTGTGTTAATGCAGTAGAAGATTTTCCAATACTTTTAGCGTACTCATCCCACATTTTTGCAACATTCTTTGTAACACCTGCATTATCTACAAGTATTGAATTTTCATTCTTCAAACCTTCTGTAGCAGTAACTACTGCTTCACCTAAATCATAAGATGCTTGTCTACCAAATGCTGCACTATCTTTTAATCTATTAAGGACATCTTCAATTTGTGAAGAATCATAACCTCTTGATAATAAATTTTTGTATGCAGTAGCTGTTTCTTCAACAGAAACCAAACCATCTGCAGTATATTTGTTAATAAAATCTTGCGCTTGTGAAAATGAATTTCCAGTTCCTTGTACAATACTATTTAAACCGGTAAATGCGCTTTGAACCTTGCTTGCACTATCAATGCATTTTTTTGTAAAATTAGCAACGGTTTTTACTGCAAAAGCACTAGCAACCAATGCACCAATTTTTCCAAATGAACTGGAAAAAGCACTTTCAGTACCTTTAATTTTATTATTTAATTGTTTATCATAATTAGAAGAATTTAAACCAAGTTCTACATCAACTGCACCTACATTTGTTGATTTTGCCATATTTCACCTCCTATCTAAACATTGAAGAAAATACTTTGGATATATCTTCTTTTTTTAGTTCAATTTTTTGTTGTTTTTTATTTTTTAATTTAAACTGATTCCATTCGTTTCTTATTTCTTTTTCTTTTTTTGTCATTTCACGAATTTTTTTAGAATCAGTTTCAGATCTAATTTGTACAACATAACCAAGAGGTGTATCTCCATTTAGCCCGCTCAATAATTGTCTAAATTCTTGACACGAAATTTGATCATATTCATAGTAAAGTCTTATTCCATATTGCTGAGCAAAACTAGATACAATTAAATCCCGGTCATATTCCATATCATAGAAACTTTCCGGGACTATAAGTTTTTTCTGGCTTGTTCTTTTGCAATTCTTTGCAGTTCTTTTGGATCTTCTCCAGTTATTGCACCCATAATACAAAAACTCAAATACGTAGCATAATCAACCGGTAAATCTAAATCAATTATTTCTAATGCATTTTCTTTACCTAAAGCAAGTTCATAAATTTGATTTGTCTTTTCTTCTTCACTTAATTCTGCATTACTTTGAACTTTTTGTATCTTTTCAAATGTTTTTTGTCTGTTATCAACAGTGTATAGTTTATCTCCTATTTTTAATTGTGGTTGATTATCTCCACTTAATATTTCTTTTGTAATTCCTGTATCTATAATTCTCATAATTTGTTTTCCTTTCTTATATAAAAAAATAAGGGCAAAGATTTTTTATAAATCTTCACCCTCTATTTATTTGTTTAAATTAACTAGCTGGTGTAAATGTAGGTTTTCCTTTACCTGTTAAATCACCGCTTAATGGTGCAACATCAGTAGCAGCACCTAATATGTCTGTTAAAGCAGTAACTGCTGTAAATTCTAATTTAGATCCATCTGGAAATTCAATTTGCCAGTCTGCTTCAGCAGATTTACCAATGTTATATCTTAAACTTTCAAGATAATCATTTCCAGCATCTCCTAATGTTCTCTTACCACTAAATGAACCAGTTAATGCTTTTGCAGTTAGCAATGCATTTTGCCATCCACCATCTTTAATTGAATACCAAGTTTCAGTATTATTTTCTAAAGTTAAACTTACTTCTTCTAAATCTGCAATTTCGCTATAAACTGCTGTTTGAGCACTTGAAGTAGATGTTTTAACTTTAACTTTGCATTCACTAACAGCATATTGTCCTACAGTAACTGTAGCCATTATTAATCACTCACCTTTCTTCGTACGAATCAAATTCAACTGAATATTCATACACATTGTTATCATCTGTTCCTAAACTAATAGGCCCTTCATATAACATTTGAATGAATACTCTTTTTTCTTCAATAAAAAATGACTTCTCATTAAAGAAATCATATATTTTTTGTGCCATTATTTCGGCATCATTTTGGTTTTTAGTATATCTTAATAGAATAGTTATAGGTTTAATAGTTGTGGATTTATTTTTATTTCCACCAATAATTCCAACATAAGGTTGTGTTCTTTTATCATAGAAACAAATTGCTTTCTCTTTGTTCTTATCAATTTTTCCTATACTAATAGATTCAGTCCACTTGAAGTTCTCTTTAAAATAATCTTTATATTGCTTTAATGTCATTTTAATTTACCTTTCGTAATTTTAGCAAATTTCTTTTTAGCAAAATCTTTTTTATTTCCATTAATGTATGGTCCAAACCATTCACCGCCTGCATTTTTATTGTGTCCTTTATAGAATTTATATTCTGGATGCATATACATTCTTCTTGCATATGGTGTATCTGATATAATTGATACTTTCCCACTATTCTTTTTAGAATCATCTACAAATGTGCTTCTATTTTGCAATGATCCGGCTTCATATCCGATTTTTTTAGCATATTCGGTCGTATCATTTCCAAAAGGCATTGTTTCACTAGTTTGTAAATCACTTTTTAGTGCATCAGCAGTTTCTACTAATGACTGAATAGCAATTTGTTTGATCATAGCATTATTTTTTAAATTGATCTTACCTTTGACTTTTGCATTTAATTTCATTTTATTTCAAACTCCGTATGATGAACTGTACCATTAGGGTTTCTAGGCCTATAACCAGCATATATCTCATAACTATTGCCATTTATAGTAATAACACCATCACTAACATTTTTTAATGATGGTGCTATATCACCTTTTATAATAACTTTTCCAAGCAAAGTAATTTGTTTACCTTCTGCGTCAATAATTCTTTTAGCTTTTTCACTGAATATACATTTTCCGCTTGTTTTTATACTTTCAAGAGGGCTTCCTTCTTCTGAAATCCCTTCTTGATTCAAAATAAGCGAATAATCAGTTTTTAATAGCCAGTCTGGAAAAGGTAATACACTAATTTTATTAGCCATTATCTCAGTTTTCTATCTAAACCAGTCTTATGAACATAATCATAAGCCATTTCAGACATGTTTTTCCTTTGTGCTATTGTTTTATTGCTATTAGAATTATCTACACTTACAGATATATCTAACACGCTATAAGAAGACGCATCTCTATTATCTTCATTATTATATCCGTTTTCATAGATATATTCTGCTTGATAACAAATTGCATCTCTTATTTTTTCTTGTTGGAATTTAGTTAAATTATTAAATCCTATTGCAACTATTCTATTGAATGTTATACTATCAATTTTTTCTTGTGCTAATCTCAAATACTCTTCAATTTCATCTATTGGTACTTCATTACCTTTAAATTCATCAGAATAGTATTTTTTATCAACATAAAGTGTCATATTGCCACCTCCTAGATGGCTATTCTGCCACCATCTTATTTTTTTCTTTTTTAGGATTAGATTTATTGTCTTCTTTCATCTCTTCAAAATTAGGATTATTTCTTAATTTATCAATATAAAAGTTTAAGTTTTCAACAATAATCTTTCCAGTTTTCTTATTCTTGAACTTTGCCATTTTCATCATCCTTTTTAGGTTGATTTTTTGGTTCTTTCTTATCATCCTTTTTAGGTTGATTTTTTATAATTAATCCAACAGTTCTCATTTTTTCCTCCTATTATGCAGTTGGTGCTGCTTTATGATGTAAGTAGATTCCAGCTACTTTATTTTCATAAACATCAGCAAGTCCATATTTTCTATAACCGAACTTCCAAGCATCAGCAGTTTGATTTTGTTCTGGTGTAACTACTTTTGGAGCAATATGTTTGTTATATTGCATTACAGCATCCTTTTGGATAATCATAAAGTTGATATCAGCACCATTAGTGTCTCCAGTTTCAGAGCCTTTTGCATGTCTTTTATATCCACCTTTAGTTTCACCACTTGATTTACCATCTAACATATCTATTGCAGTATAGAATCTTGTTTGTGGAACTAAAATAACTTGTTCAAATCTAGATAATACTTCTTTTGATTTAGTGTTATCTAAGTCATCAATAAGTCCTTTCAAAGTTGGAGTAATGAATAGATATCTTCTTTCGTAAGTTACTTCGTCTTCATCCATTTTATTTGTTCCTGCTCTTAAAGCACTAATTACATCAGCACCTGTTGATAGAGTAGCTGGTGTTGCAACTTTTGAAATACCGCTTGTTCCAGCATATGTAGCGAATCTAAATGCGTCACCTTCTGGAGCAACTTTATTTCTGATAAATTCACTTGCTAATTTACCATAAGCAATTCCAGCTGTTTCTTCATTGTCCATTGCATCAACACTGAACATTCTACCTCTTTCATAATTAAATTTAACAGTTTCGTTTGTTAATGTTACATCTCCATTTGTGTAACCACTGTTTCTATCATAATCACCTAAAGCGTCCATATCAATTTTAGGAATTATGATTTCGTTTGCATTAGCTCCTTCTTGTGCTAGTGAAGAGTCACTATCTAATACTGAAGTTAACGCAGCTTGTTTGTACACTTCATCAAGTAAAGGTACATACTTTTTGAATTTTGTAATATTATTTGCCATTATAAATCATCTCCTTTTCCATTTTTGGCAATAAAAAATGAGATTTATTTCAATCCCATTATTTTTCGCATTTCTGCAAGTTCATCTTTTTGTTCTTCTTTTCCATCATCACCAATTTTATAACCTTTTTTATTTTCCTCAGTTTTTGAAATTAGTTCTGGAAAATCTTTTAATAGATCTTCAATTTCAGTATTTAATTTACTTTCATCTAATGATCCATCTTTGTCAAGAATATTCTTTTTATCTACGAGTCTAACTGCCCTAGTGATTTTTTCTTCCTTGACATTTTTTCTTAATAAAGCATTCTCAATTTTGGCATTAACTGCTTCAAGAGTTGCTTTTTCAGCTCTCTTAATAGCTTCTTGTGTTTTTTCATCAACACTTTTGTTTTTTTCTTCATCTTCTCTTGCTTTTGCAAGAATAGATTTAGCTTTTTCAACATCATCAATGCCTAAATCTTTTAATTGCTTTGCTAAAGCTTTTTGTTCGTTTTTTAAACTAATATCATTTAATTCTTTATCTGTGTACTTTTTTTCTTCCACTTTTTTATCAGTTTCTTTAGTTCCCTCATCTTTAGCATTCTTTGTAGTATCTTTTGCTTCTTCTACATTAGAAGTCTGAACATTTTCTTGTTCCATTTTTTCTCCTTTTTCTTGTTGGATAAGGTCATCCACACTCCGTTTATTCGTACCGGTCAAACGATATTTTAGTGCATAATAAAAGTCGATATTTCTATCGACTTAATGTTTATAAGCACCATAGAATATATAATTGCCTAGGACTTGTTATCAATTACGATAACTAACTATATACTCTATGCTACCTATAAAGTAGCACTTATTATTTTCTCTTATTTAATACGTTTACTATTTCTCTATTTTCTAATCTTGTTTTCTCCAATTCTTGCCTAATTGCAGATAATACACACATGATAAAAAATAAAAAAACAGCAATTATTATTAGTATTGCTATCATATATTTTCTCCTTTTATATCAATGTATTTTCATCTAAGTCACCAGTATATAAACTATCATATGAAATCTTTAATTCAATGCATTTTTTTAATTTTTCCAAATAAGTTGCATCATCATCAAAAACATTTGTGTAATCATTATTTCCAAATATTTTTTTATATTCTTGTTCTGCTTTTTCTATTTCATTTTCTAGTTCAGTGTTCTCAATTTTAGATAATTCATTTAATTTTTGTATAAAATTCATTATATTCTCCTTTTAACAATCATTTTAAAATAATCATACGCATTTGGAAACATATCATTTATATAACTTAACTCTTCCATGTCCTTTCGAATACTTGCACTACCAAAATGTGCGAATGCTTCAGCAGTCAATTTTCCTTCATGTTTCCAATAATTATCAGGATGTTTATATTTTCCTACACATTTATTTTTAGTTATTCCACCAACTAAATCAGATATGCTTCCCATTTTAGGACTTTGTTTCATTGCTTTACTAATTTCTTTATAAGCTTGATCATCAGTTACATTATAACATCTTTTATATTTCTTTAAAACATCATTAAAATCATTTATTAATAATTGTTCAAATACTTTATCATTTGATATATTGCCAAAAAAATTATCTATGTTGTGTGACATTTCATGGAACAAAGTTTTATAACTACCTCTTGGATTAACAGCGTCCTTTTCTAAATTTATTTTTATATAATCAAACTTAGAGTTATATCTTGCTGTTCTTCTTGTTTTTATATTTTTAAATTTGAATTTATCTATATTATCATTCAATACTTTTTTCATTGTTGTAGGAGCATTGTTAATAACATTTTTTATTTGTGTATAATGTTTATTTGGAAGTTGATATAATTTCAATGGAGTTCTTTCATTTGTTTTTATTTCGTAAATATAGTCAACTATTTTTTTCTTTGCTATTTCCCATTTTGCTTTTTTATTTTTTGAATTACTTGTATTACTAGGAGCTAATAAACCATTTTCTAGCCTATCAAATCTTTTAATATTTCTATTAATATAATTCAATTCCTCACTAGTTAGTTCATTTATTCTATTGTTAATCCAATTAGCATCATCTTCATATTCTTCATCGGTATAATCTTCCATATCTTCTAATTCTGGATAATAAGTTGTTAATCCATGGCGACAGTTTGGATGCAAAAAACCCTGTTTCATTGCATCACTCAATAACATATACTTCCCATCTTTTTTAGTTCCACCAGAATAGACATCATCAATAAATATTTTATTCTCCCACTTTTGACATATAGGACAAGCACCACCATGAGAAGTGGACTTAACTAATACTCTACCTATAGATTTTCTAAAATCGCCTTCGCCCATTAGTTGAGCTCTTAAACTAGCAGTTCTAACAGCCATTTGAGAATAACTGGCAATGTTTACTCTTCTTCCATCTTTATATTCTATACAATTAAAACCCCTATTTAAGAAGTCTTTATTTGCTTCATCGATTGCAAGTTTAGTTTTTTGTAATTCAGTTAATTCTTTGGTTGCCATATTAGCAGCTTGCTTTTCTGTAAAAACTCCATTGGCAACAAAAAAAGCGCTTTTATGAATAACTTGTCTATATTGATCATTAGCCATTCTTAAAACTGCTGTATTAGCTGTTTTTAAATCATTATTTACTACTTTTATTAAAGCATTGACTTTTCTACCATTCGTTCTAAAAAAACTGTGATTCATTATTTTATTAGGTTTTAGGCTCTTACCCATTACTTTGTTATATTGATTAATTGCTTTAATTGAACCTTCTTTAAGCTCATTATTTAAGTGCTTAGATATTTCTTTAGGTAGTACCTTAGTATAACCACTTATGATATTCTTATTCTCTCTTTGATACCTTTTTAGTTCCTTTAATTTTTCTGCTTGCCATTGAGAATATTTGAATCCAGTTTTATCTTCCTCTTTAAGATGTCTTTTATAATTTCTTTTCATTGAAGATATCAATTCCATTTCCATATCTTCATACAATTTTTTGATATTATAATCATTCATTAATTATCACTACTTTGAATTATTTTAATATCAGAATACTTACAATTAACTGTTGTTGATACTGTATTATCTTTTTTCTCAGTAAAACTCACTCTTTCATTACCATCCCAATTAGATATGCTAAAATAAGTTATGTTTTCATAAGTCTTACCATCATATTTAATCTTTAGTCCTTTTATTGGTTTTTCTTTACTCTCTATCATTTGTATCACCTACCTTTGCATTTAATATATCTTCATTTTCAATTAAATCCAAATCATCATCAATTGATGGTTCTTCCATATCTACAATGCCTTGCTCATTTTTTATTCTTTGAACTTCTTCTTGTTTCCATTTATCATCCTTAGTATCTCCGTAAAGTTCTTCTACACTAGTTTCTATACTCATGATTCCATTTGTTTTAGCTTTTCCTATTGTTTCAATTTGAGCTTCAAAAGAAGGATTAGCATAACCACCAAATGAAGCAGTTCCTTGAATATCAGTAATTTCATTTTGATTCATAGTATCATACACTTTAAATGTTATGTTAACCATATCATTTATAACTTTTGTTAACACTTCAACAATTTGATTTCTCTTATATAGCGTTGTCTTTTCTTTTTCTCTTGTTGCTTCTGCATTATCTATCTTCTTTGTATCAATTCCTAAAGTGCTAGGACTAATTAAACCAGTTAAACATTGATCCAATGCAGTAATATATGTACTTAATAATGCTTCATATTGTATTTGTCCCTGCGTTGTTTCTATTTTATTCTTACTTGAACCATCTTCTGAAATTGTTTCTTCAACTGATATAAAGTCATTATCTAAATCGCTACCCCTTAATAATAACCCGGTTTCTGGATCTCTTGGTAATAATGATTCAGGAATATAAGTTTTAATTTGTCCTTTTCTTAAAGCTAGCATCCATTGTGACCACACTTCATCAAAGGCATCAAAGTTATCCAATTTTCCATCAAATAATGATTTTCCTCTACCGATATATTTTTTTGATTTTCTAAACATAACTGGAAGTGCCATCATAAATTCATTAGTATTTGTAACTGTCTTATATTTATTAATTAATTCTGGATAATCTTCTATCTTGCATTCTTTTCCTTCTTTATTAACTAACTTATAAGTTATATCTTTTTTTGAATATCTTTCAAGAAGTGTATATCTTTGTTTATTAATTAATTTTTTAGTTTTAAATATAACAGCAATTAGTCTTCCCCTTTCATATTCAAAATCAACTCTTGAACCATCATAATATTCAATGATTGGATATTGACTTATATCAGTATCAATAGACCACTTAAAAGCTCCATCTCCACACACTAATGCTCCTACTACTGAATCTCTTAATAATGCTTTAGGATTGTTTTCTTCTGCTATTTTATTCCATTCTTCTTGTCTATCTCCGGCTTCAATTTTATCTAAGTCATCTGTAGAAATATCAGCCAATGTATCTACTATCATTGAAGGTAATCCAGTGTGTATTTTTCTTATGTTCATTCCCACTGTAGGTTTGCTGCCCCAAAAGTGCTTATTTCCAAGCCTATCATTTAATTGTTCATATAGTTGTTGTATTTCATTTGGATCACCCCTATACCATATGTTATTAATAAATGCTTGGCTTTCATAATTATTTAATTGTTCAATATCTATTTGTACTGAATCAGGACTTTTAATTTCTAACCAATTTCTTATCATATTTTTCATCCATCCCATCTTTATCACTCTCCAGTGTCTGCATCTTTTATCATTTGCTTAATTATTTCCCAGTTACCTATTAATTTCTTAAATGGTAACCAAGCATATTGACAACCTTGTATATGATGGTCATTTCCATCTTCAAGTTGCCCATCTTCTGTAAAACTATATACGTTTGTTTCATCTATGTAATTTTTACACGTTTCTACAATTAAAAAGTCTTCGGTATTTAACCAAGACTGTTGTAATTGAACTCTCGTTAAGTTCTTTGTTTTTTTCCACGCGCCTTCAAATATGTAAATACATCCAGTTTTTCTTTTGTATTTTTTTGCTTCTGCTATTGTTCCAGCATCAGCATTATCTATAAAAATGTATCTTGCAAATCCCCATTTGCTTTTACATTTCTCAGCAAAATTAATTAATTTAGGTATAACATCTGATGGAGCAAATGGTATTTCTCTGTCTTTGTTGTTGTATCCTTCTTCCTCTAGTAAAATGCATTTTCTATCTTCTGTTATTCCTATAAATTCAAATGTAAGTTTATCGTGTGATTTCTTTGAGTAAGATGTATCACATCCTATTGCAAATCTTATAAACTTTCTTTTCTTTTTAGGTTCTACTTCTTTCCAGTCCTCAAACATTGCTTGTTTTTCACTTATTATGTGTTTACCAGCAATTATATTGAATACCAGTCCTGTAGCTTTTCCCCTTAATCCTTGTATTTTGTTTTTATATAATTTAGTTCCAACTGGTACAGATTCTATTATTTGTTTCTTCTTCTCATCAGTTAGACTTAAATTATGATTAAATGTAAAATACCACCAAGTCCAATCAGCAACTTGAGGTTCTTTTAACAGTTTTAATAATTCTATTGGTCCATCATTTTTATATTTATCTATTGGTCTAGATTTATTAACAAATTCTTTATAGCACTCTTTATTTGGATCATCTGGATTCATTGTACACAGTCTATAATCAGCTCTCATAAATGCTTCTCGTACAAATTCCATATCAGCAATATTAAACTCATCTATAAATAATCCATACACTTGGCCACCTAAAGTTTTCTTCCAACGAGCCTTATTATCATATCCCAGTACATAAATTATCTTATTTCCATTTTGAGTGTGAAAGAGTATGTGTGGAAGACTTATCTTACCTTTTCCATTAGGATTGTATTCTACACATCCACCTTCTTTATAATCTCCAAATATTTCAATTAATCCTTTATCAGAATTGATAATGTTTTTTTCAATTGTTCCTAAATCAAGCCCTGCTATAATACTAGGTTTTGTTCCTTTATAATTAGCAACTTTAAACATAAATTTAGGAATACCTACAGTTGTTTTTCCAGCGAATGTAGTGCCTTCAAGAAATTCAGTACTACAATCATATTTTAAGAAATCAATGTATTTCTCACTTAATGGAAATTCACTATTCACCTTTACCACCTAATTGTTTTGAAATAGATGATAATATTTTAGTCGCATTAGGATTCTCAACACTAACTTCATCTTTAGGTTTTTCACCAACAGTGTCTCTTAATGAATTAAAAGCTTGATAGTCGCCTTTTAAAGCTCTTTGCCACATAGCAATTATCATAGCCATTTGATTATCTATGTTCTCATCATCTATGCCTAATTGTTTAAACATAGTTCTAATCTTCTTTCCAGTCTTATCTCTAACATCTGGAAATGGTAAGGATAATAACAATGATATCTGGTCTTTCATCAATTTTTTCTTTCTTCTTACTTCTCCAGATTTAATTCCACCATTGCGACCTTTTCTTTTCGCTTCATCTGTGCTTTGTATTGGTTTTAAATCACTTGCACTCACTGCTATCATCTCCTTCCATCATTTTTACAATTAATTTTAAAATAAAAACAACCATTTAAGGTTGCTAACAATATCTTTAATAGATACTATACCAATGATATAAAGGCTGACATTTAGTTAATCACTCTAAATGTTATGCTGATTATTGCTTCCTAGTGGTTAATTTCTCAACTCTTAACCTAAACCTTATGCTAGATAACTTTTATATATCATCAGTACATTACCTATTAAAGGCAATGTTTATTTATCAATAAGACAAATAAAATTAGAACTTCTAGTGCCTTTATAAGCACCATATTGAATAAATATAAAGGATTTTATTAGTGTTTTGTTTGCAATACTCAACTAAACTCTTTTGATAGATTTCACATCACCTGTACTTCGTGTTTTAGTGAATTATAAGTCATATTAACCTTAACTATCAACATGCGACTTTTTATATATTTACTCAATATGCTACCTATAAAGATAGCATTATTTGAAATGATTGAGGTGCTATTATAAACACCATAGAATAGATATAACAGGATTCGAACCTGTGTCTCTGCTCGATAGCATAATTCAGTCTATTAATGTATGTCCTATTGTTTTTGCTACATACTAGATAACTTTATGTTCTAGCCACTGAACTATATATCTACTCTATGTTACTTATAATAAAGATACTGCTTAACCCTTCCAACTAGCATACCGTATCTTTCCTAGTTCCCTTTTTTCTTCCTTTAAAAAATTCAAATATCAAATAGCCATCAAATAAGGATTATCCTAAATTAAAGAAAATTCTTTATGGAAGTATAATTTTATTAAATGACCATCAAATAAAAAAGAATCATTGTAGATTCCTTTTCAGTTTTATTCCATAGATCTAAAACTTAAGAATTAATATTACCTCACGCATATAATAATTCCATGATACCATTATACCAAAAATTTTGTGACATTTCGTGACATCTTTATTTTTTGGTTTATAAAAATGTGACATTTCGTGACATTACAAATCTTTTTCATATAGTCTATGGCATTGTCTAGAACTATAATGAGTTAATTTTGATATTTCATCCCACTTTTTCTTTTCAACATCTCTATAGTATCTCACTAGTTCACTTCCCCCATACTTAGAAATTCTTTTCATTTCTTTAATGATATAGTTTTCATAAGCATTAATACTTTCTTGCAATGAATATATTTCACTATCAAGTTCTTCATCTTTTATAATATAATGTGCAAATTTATCAAATATTGCTTTGCCATCATTTTTACCAGTAATAATATCTTTCATAATTGGACTCCCTGGTTGAGATTTTATAAAATTGATTTTCTTTTTTTGCAAATACAATTCTAATGTATCTTGCAATTTATCAATTTCATTTTTGGCTTTTAATATATTCATTACTCACCTCTATCAAAATGCTCTTCGAGTTTACCATTCTTCATTCTAACATATTTAGAAATAATATTCTTATAATTTACTACAAATCCTTCAGCATCTCTTTTAACTCCATTAGTATAAGTTTCATAAATGCTATCTAAAAATTCTTTTGTTGGTAAAACCATGAGTTCAGTAATTTCCGGAACTATACCTATAAAGTTTGGTATTTCTTGATTTGCAAATGGATATATAAATAATTCATGTTCGTATATTAGGTTATATAAGTTATATTCATCATCTATATTTGCTTTTGCAAACATATACCATTTTTTATCAAACTCTCCTACATCATACTTTAATTTACCCATTCCAAGCCATTCACCACATATTGCTGAATCATTAATTAATTGTTCTTGTAAATAATCTTTATTATCTAACAACCACTGATATAATCCTTTATATAATTTATCTTTTACTTCTTCTAACTCATTGATATTAATAATTGTCTTTCTCTGAGCAATGTATAGTTCATCGTTCTTCTTGAAGAATACTAAATTGCTCCCATCTAATTTTTCAGTAATGTATACCTTATCCCCTGAACAACTAACTCTTTTAGTCTTTGGATATATTTCTTTCTTTATCATAACTTTTCCTTTCTATTCATTCGCTTTAAAATTATATATTGGTTTAATTATTTTAATAATATCTACTGTATCTCCGATATTGTCAATTATTTCTTGCATAGATTTATAAACAAATGGGGCTTCATCAATTGTATTTTCATTGACTGATGTTGTATAAATATTTTTCATACTTTCTTTATATTCATCTAAATTAAAAGTTTCTTTTGCTTGCATTCTTGACATTATTCTGCCTGCTCCATGTGGTGCTGAACAATTCCAGTCATCATTGCCTTTCCCAATTCCAATAATACAACCATCTCGCATATTCATTGGTATAAGCACTTTTTCTTCTTTTTTAGCAGATATAGCACCTTTACGAACAATGTTATCTTCAAATGATATATAATTATGTATTGTTTCAAAATAATCATCTTTTAAATCCCAGCAATTCAATGGTTCTTCATCATCTTGATAGTACATTATGTTTTTTAAAATTATATTAGCAATTGTCTTTCTATTTAAAATTGCAAATTCTTGGCATATTTTCATATCGTGCAAATAATCTTCTCTATATTGTCCTTCCAAATATGCTAGATCCTTTGGTATTTTCTTATGATCTGTTTTATATTTTTCTTTTAATTTCATTAAAGCAGATTGTATTTCTTGTTTTCTTCCTTGTTCTTTATATGTTTTAATTAATTCTTGTTGTTTTTCTTTATATTCACCAATATTATAGTTGCATAATTGATTAGCTAATTCTTGATAATACTCTGCTACTTGTTTTCCTAAATTTCTTGAACCCGTATGAATTACTAAATATTTATTATTATCTTCATCAATATCAATTTCAATAAAATGATTGCCACCGCCAAGTGTTCCAATACTTCTTTCTAATCGCTTTGTATCTTTCAGTTCTCTATAACACTTTAAATCTTGTAATTCTAAAAATTTATATTTTCTCTCATCATGAACATTCATACCACTAGGAACATATTGCCTTATAATTTTGTCTAATTTTTCTAAATCTAAATCAATATTGCCCAATTCAACACATAACATTCCACAACCTATATCTACTCCAACAATATTTGGTATTACTTTTTCCCCTAAATTTCCAGTAAATCCAATTACACAACCTTTTCCTGCATGAACATCTGGCATTATACGAACTTTACTATTTTTAAATGTTTCTTGTTTTAATAATTCATTTATTTGATTAATTGCATGTTCTTCTATATTTTTAGTAAATATTTTCAAATTCATAATATCAGTCCTTTCTATTTCCAACCTAGTTCATTTATTTGTTGGTTTATTGCTTGTAATTCTTTTAAATTAATATATGCTCTATAATATTTATGACTAAATCCTGCTTCTCCAACATATTTTTCGACTGTTTTATCTACTTTGTCAAAACTTATTGAATGTTCTTTAACACCACATCTATCGCTATCTAAGTATTTTGCATATAAAATACCATCGCAACTTTCATCACATTCGTATCCTAGTTCTTTAAACAACTCTCTAGCACTTTTCATATTTTAATCATTCTCCTTTTCTTCCATTGCCCATATTTTTAAATATTCTATTTCATTCATATCTAAAAGTGTTCCCCAATGACTTGTTTTATAATCATAAATCGTTTGAAGAATATCAACTCCCAATAATCTTATATAATTATCAAAAAATTCTATTTTTTCTAAATTATGTCCACCAACTTTGCAACCATTTTTATATTTGCATTCATAATAATATCTCATACTATTTCTCCTTTAAATTGTTAATTACAACAAATTCTTCATTTTCTTCATACATCAATGCTTCATTTAAAACATAGCCATTATCTAATACCCATTCGCAAGGTTCAGGATAACACAAATATTCTTCAACAATAATTCCTTTATTTCCTAAGTTAGTTTCAACATATTTTCCTAAATAAGAAAATTTAAACTTTGCATTATCAATACCACTATTATTATTTATTTGTTGTTTCATTTATTCTCCTTCAAATTGTTTATTTCATCTATTAGTTCATTGATTTTATATCTATTATGTGTAATATATTTTGCTAGAAATTCTTTATCATCTATTTTTCCACTTTCTAATTCTAATTTTTCTATCATCTTTGACTCTTCAATTATTTCTACTTCATCATTTAAACCATCTTTATTAATTGCTATAAATTCCATTAAACATTTATCATAATTATTAATTTAGATTTCTAAATTATCTTTTTCTATCAATTGCTTTTCAGGTTTTGTTATGAAAATTATTGGTTTTTTATTCATTCTGACACCTCTTTTAATTGTTCTTGAAATTTACTTACTTCTTCTTTTAACCACTCAATAGCATTTTTTAATGCTTCATTTTCATCTGCATAATCATAAGGACTAAAACGATTAAAATTTATTTCATAATATCTGCAAGGAACATTTTCATTAAAAGCATATTTATTTACAGATATATCTGCTCTAAAATAAGCATAATACTTTACAACTCTTAAACGAATGTATTTGTTTTTAGATAAATAATATTCTTTCATTTATTCCACCTCTTTTAATATATCTAGTAATTCTTTTATTTCATATTCATTTAAATATATATCAACACTACTGTCATCCTGACCCCAATCTTGATAATATTTATCTTTGTTTTCATTTATAAATTCTTTTGCCTTTTCAATAATTTCTTTTTGCTTTTTATATTTCTTTAATAAAGTTTTAACAGTTTGACAATTTTCTTTTTCACCTATTAATGAATTGAAAATTATAATTGCTTCTTCATTATCAATGTCATTATGTACTACTTCGCCATTTGTACTATCTACACTTAAACAAGCTATGTCCCCACATAAATATCTAAAATTTATTTTTAAATTTTTAGTTTTCATTACTATCACCTATTAACTTATCTATTTCAGTAAATATTAATGATAATGTTTTTGCACTTAATAGTTCAAATAGACTTCTCAAATTATGATCTGGACTAACTATTGTCCAATCATATTCTTGTATTTTAAACAAAACTTCTTCTATTAAATCTTCTTTATTCATTACTATCATTTCCTATATTTATACATTTATTTTCAAATTTTTTATAAGCATCAAAATATATTTCATAATATCTTTCTTCATTTTTATCATAAGCATATTTATTTATAGATATATCAGCTCTATAAGTACAACCAACCTTTGCAATTCTTAACCTAATATATTTATTTTTATTAACATATAATTCTTTCATTTTAACGTCTCCTTACTTTCCTTACTAATCGTTATCCGCTATTTCTAAATAGTCTAGTAAACTAACATAACAATCTTTACATAATGTGCATAATTTTTTATTTTCACAACCTTTATATGTATAAATTGCTATTCTGTTTTCTTTGAATGTTACATTTCCACACTTACAACAAACTTGTGCATTTCTTTGTGATACATTATTTAAAAATCTCATTAAATCTTTATCACTCATTTTTCTTATTTCATTTAATTTCATAATTATTTTCCTTTCTCAATAAATCTAATTATTTCCTTAAGTTTTGCAATAATCGTATCTTTTTTAATATCAGAAGTTAGGACTATGTCAACTAACTTACTATGTATTGAGTCTATTTTTAGTTCATAGTCCTTATTTTCTAACATTAATACTTCCACATCTTGATCATAAGTATCTTGTACACATTTAATTTCATTTTTTAAATCATAATATTGTTTGTTTGATAATATTTTCATTTTTCCTCCTGAAACTTCAGGTTAAATTTAGGCTTTTTAACTTTTTTATTGCATATATCAAGTACAGTTTGATAACTCACCCCTAATTCTTTAGCTGCATATCTAGCACTTCTAAATGAGTGATTAAATCCTGCACTATCTATAAAAATAATTTTTCTACATTTTTTTGTTAAATAACCAGTTAATTTTCCTTGAACTTCTTTTGTTGTAATAAATAAGTTTGAAACTCTGAGGTCATCTATTTTATTATTTTTACTAATAACTAATTCATTTTTGTTCAAAGGTCTTATAAATGTTTCAGCTATTACTTTTCTTGCATTTAATCCTTTTCTTACACCATTTATCGTTACATTTACAATTAAAGAATAGTTGTCTTTTTTCCATTGATAATCTCGTACTGGATTAAATAATATTTTCTTTGTTTTATAAATTCTTCTAAACCTTCCGCAATTAGAACACTCATAACTTTTTCTATCATCTCGAGCAAATATTTTCCAAACTTCCCTATCTTCTTTTTTTTCATAATGTTTAGATACAGGTCCACTCTTGAAGATTCCAAAATCACTTCTCCATGAACTACTAGACATTATCAAATTCTCTTTTCATATAATTTCTAACCGTGTTGCTCATAGGTTTACTAATCTTTGTTTTATTCATATTAGGAGTCCTTCCTGGCCTAATTGTTTTAAGTATGAACCTTTTACTTAACTTTTCTTCTTGCTGTTTTATTTTTTCGTTAAGCTCTTTTATTGTATTTTTCAATTTATGATTTTCTTTTACAAATCCACCTTTTGAAGCGCTTTGTGTAACAAATTTATTTTTTAAAATTTCATTATCTTTTTTCAATTTTTCAATTTCAACACTCAAACTAGTGATTTGTTCAAACTGTTTAGTACATCTTTTATTTAAAATACTTGTTACATTTTCTTTTCTCTCTTTATATTTTTCATATTCTTCTTGTAATTTATGTTTTTCTTCCAAAACCCCATAAAAATCTTTCTTATAAAAAATTTTCATAGCTTTAATTCCTTTCTATTATAAGAATGGTAAATCTTCATCACTTAAGGTTACTTCACTTCCTGTTGTATCATAATCACTTGTATAATTTTGTGGTACTTCAACTTCAACTGATGTATCATTTTTCTTTTCGTTACTTCCTGCGAAATAAACTTCTTCAACTATAAATTCAGTTACAAATCTTTTTTTACCATCGCTATCGTCATAATTTCTTGTTTGTGCTCTTGCTGTAATAGCCATCATATTACCTTTTTTAAAGTATTTTTCTATAAATTCTGCTCTCTTATCAAATGCTTGGCAATTAAGAAAATCAGCATCATAATTACCTTCTTTATTTTTAAAATTACGATTAATTGCTAATGTAAATGAAGTAATCTTTAAGCCACTGTGTGTACTTCTTAATTCTGGGTCTTTTGTTAACCTTCCAAGTCCTATAAATTTATTCATATCTCTTTTTTAATTCCTTTCTTAACTTTTCATTTTCTTTTTTTAATTCAGTAATTTTTACTCTCGTAAACGCTTCAATGTTCTTTATGTTTTCATATGTAACTTTTAGATTGTCATACGTAACCTTTAAGTTCTCATACTTTTCTTTATAATCGTTTTCTTCACTTTTGATTTTTTTAAATACTGCAACTGTTTTACCTGAAAATTCACATTTCTTCTTACCATAAATTACTACAAGTCCTAAATTTACTAGTTCGTTTAATCTAGGTGAAGCATTATTTCTATCGTCATTATTTGTATAGCCTTTTTCGTGCATTCTAATGGCTATTTCTTTTGCAGTAAGCATTTCATCGCCTAATACTTCTAAAACTTGTGATTGTCTTTGTTTCGTGTCTATTTGATTGTAAGAATCAACTTTAGTTTCTAAACAAGTTGGTTCAAACATATATGTTCTAATTTCCATAACATTCCTCCAGGTTCTTTAAATTAGTTAATTCATCTGGTGTAAGTGTTTCAATATCTAATGCTTGAGCCTCCTGAACGATACTATCAAGTAATAAAGCCATCTCTTTTGAATCGTATACTGAACTTCCATAATAAGCAATTAAATTGGTGAAGCCATCATATTTACTCTTTGAAAATGATTCACACATCCATCCAATTCCTTTTTTAGTCCAAGCATTTATAAATGTACTTACTGCTGTATTCCTAATAGGGATAATCTCATATTTACCCATTTCTTTAATATTCTTACGATATACTTCTTCTTTTGTTATGTGAAGTTTATCAGCTATCTTTTTACATAGTATCCAGCAATAAGCATTTGCGTCTAATGATCTCTTTTCTTTATGTTCTTTGATTTCATATTCTTTGTTTGGATCAAGTTGCCACAAGTACTGAGATATTTCTTGAGGACTACCTATCATTAGTTTTCATCATCCTTGATGTAATCTAAAATGCTATTTATTTTTTTAACTATTTCTCTTTGTGGTACTGAAATTGCATATTTTTTGCCATCAATATACATATAATCATGTAAATTACCATTTGAAGTTTTCTCTTGCTTTATTTCTATTTTTTCAAGTTCATTTTCTATTTGTTCTTTCTCAGCATCTAATTCACACAAATGTTTAAATATTGAATTAAATTCTTCTTTGATAATAATGATACAATCTTCTAATGAACTAGTTTTTTCTTCAGCATTAACTTGTTTTATGAAGTCTTTACATTCTATAATTTCATAATTTTTCTCTTTGTAATATTTTTGATTGCAGTATCCTAAGCCTTTCAAAAATGATAAATTGTCAAATTCTATATAAGTTTTGTTTTTATATTCTTCAAAATAATTAGGAAAAGTAGCTTTTAGGCTGCTAGTCCATCTAAAATCATATTTTTCTAGTAATCTCATTAACTCGTCATATTCTTCTTGAGTATTGCAGTGTACTGCTATATTTTCATTTTTAAATCTTTCTATCATTTTATTCATTATTTTTTTCTCCTAATCTTCCACTTTCTTTTCAAAATCTATGTTTATTTTTGTGCTCCAACTATTTTCTAAAGTCTTAGTTGTGTTATTGATAAAACTATCCACAAATTTTTCCATATTTGATTTTTTGTTTAATTCTTTTTTTATCATTTCAGTTAACATTGGTTTCTTTTCTTCAATAGATTGTTTAACAGTTTCCTTTACAACCTCAGTCATTTGTTTTCTTAATTCGAAATCAAGTAATCTTTCAGTTCCCCATGAACTTGTTGATGGTTTACCAGTATTTTTATCCACTTTTGTATTTAGTAATTCTTTTACAATTGTTTCAACAATATCATTTTTTGCACCAAGTGCTTCTATCATACTTGCATTTACTACTTCTTTTACACATTCTGCAATATAATTTTGATCTATTTTTAAATCTACACCTAATATGTTATTCATTGTTTATGTTCCTTTCTTTTAAAAGTTCATCTGTTAGTTCTATTGCTAAATCAAATATTATTCCTTTAGATAGAAAACTATCCACAATATTTTTATAACTGTAATTTTTAATCTTATTTGTCATTGTATCTTCTATATTGCCATCAAATTTTTTTATATGATAATCTTCACCATTTCTTACAGTATCTTTTACATAGTTAAGCATACCAACATAATTTTTGTCTTTATATTCCAGCTTTTGTTCAAGTTCTTTTATTTTTTCTATTAAATCTATATATTCTTTTAATTTTAATACAACTTTATTTTCTTCCATTTTTTCTCCTTCTTTTACATAAAATCTCTATCACTAATACCAACTTGTTCTGCTACTGGTATTGGTCTATAATTGTCTTCTAAATCTTGTTTAGTATTTTCTAGTTCTTCTTCTAAAGTACGATATTTACCAACTAAATCTTCTAATAAGCCAATAACATCATCTTCTTCTAAAGTCATAGGTTCTATTTCATAGCCTACTATTTTTTCAATGTTTTTTTTTAAGCTATAATCTATATCCATTTAAGCCACCTTTTCATAACTCATGCCATTATTTTCAATGAATTTTCTTAAAGCAACTAATTGATTCTTTTTACCAGTGATTTTCAATGTAAATGTTAGAATTGGATCTTCTTCTTTTACTTCAACTATTGTTTCAGCCATTTCTTGCATTTTTTCTTCTTTTTGCTCTTCAATTACTTTTTTAGTTTCTTCTACTTGATTTTTTAAGGTTTCTTCTCTTTGAGTTAACTCACTATTCTTTCTAATGACCATTCCTAAATCAAATTTGTTTAAATAGTCGTTCTTAAGCTCAATTTCATACTTGCTGTGTAATTCACTTATTGTAATTAAATCGTTTCTTATTTGATTTAATTTACTTATTAAATCTTTTTCTACATCTTCAATTTTGAAAGTTTTATTTAAGTATCTTTCGTCAAATACTTTCTCAAATTTTAAAATATCCTTTAATTCTTTTACTTCACTTTCAAAGATTACTAGAATTGCTTTCTTTTTCTCTTCTTTGTCTTTGTTCTCAACTTCCTTGACTATTTCATCAATTTTACTTGATGAGTCTTTTATCATATCAGTAATATCTTTTACAACTACTTTAAATTCATCAAATGGTTTCATAAACTCTTTTTCTAATTTGATTCTTTCATCATTTAATTTTTTAGCAGTCCTATTAAGCATTGCTTTATCTTCTTTTGCTTTATCAATAGAATTGATATCATAATTTTCTGCTTTATAATCTTCTAGCTTATTTTTAATTTCTTCTTTGATTTTTAAAGCATTAGTGGTTAATTCTCCTAATGTTAAATTTTCAACTTTTAATTCTAATCTTTGCTCTTCCATTTTTAAAATATTTCTCCTTCTTTTGTTTCATTATTTTTTCTTATTATTGGTTTTCTTTTTAATGAAGCTATAGCTCTTTTCAATGTTCTTTGAGTCATTTTAGTAACTCCACTTACTTTAAATGCTTCATTTACTTTTTCTTCAAATGTATCAGTTTCAAATAGTAATTTTTTATACTCAATTATTAAGTTTTTATTTTCTTCAATTTTTTGTGGGTCTTTTTCTTCTTCAATAGTTAGTTCAACTTCTACATTGCCACGATCTAAAGTATCAGATTCCACAATATCAAATGCATTCATATACAAATATCTTCTTAAATATGTTTGAACTCCACCAATAGACTGAATTTTGTTAGCACCCTTTAGCTCTAAATCAGCTGTTGGCATTGTATAATCTATTTTTTCTTCTATGTTTTCACTATTGATAATAGTTAGTATTGCTTTATCACCTACTAATTCAAACATCGTGAATAGTTGATAAGTATCACATAATTCAATTAAAGTTGGAACAAAGTCTGTAAGTTCATAATACTTAAATCCTGAATACTTATTTTCTCCTGTTTTTTTAAGTTTCTTATTTGATATTTCTTTTTTTACTTTTTGTATTTTTTGGTAAATATTTAATTTTTCTTTTTGTTCTTCCATAATTTTTCATCTTCCTTCTTTCTATAATTCCAAATTAGTACATAATTTGTTATATTTTGAATAGTTATTTCTTCCCAGCCTAATTCTTCAAGACCAGTTTCAAAATTAATTATTGATTTCTTTTGTTTAAGTAATCTTTTGTAGAGATTTATAATTTTGTTTCTATCAACTTTCTTTTTGATGTAAAGACTTTCTAGAAAGTTATCAAATGCTTTTAAATCTATCATCATGAACTCCTAAACTTTTCTAAAAAATTATTAAAATCTTCAGCACTTTTTTCAAGTTCATCAGATGATTCACTGCTTTCTATTTTTTGGTTAAACCAATCAGGTATTACTTTCTTAGTTTCCTTTTTAGATGATTCCGCTTCTTTTATTTCTTCAAGTGTTGTATAATTACAGCCACTCCAATTTTTTAATATACCTTCTACATAACCAAATGTTCTTTTACTATTGAGTGTGGCTATTTCAAATGCGTATTTGATAATGTCTTCACTAAACAACAACAACCAACTATCTATTTTTTGTAATTCAATAGTATTTAAAGTTCTTCCAAACGATTCTTCTACATATTCATATATATTAGTTGTTGTATTATTCTTATCTATACTATACTTACCTAACTCTATACTATACTTACCTGTGTATCCATTTTGTATACAATTTGGATCCATAAGCTCGTAAGTGCCATTTTTTTCTTCGGTTAAATGGCTTTTTTCTTCTGTATATAGTGTTTCTTTGTATCTATCTTTTTGTACGTAATTATGTATTTTCCAATGTTTAATTACTACCACTCCTGTATCAAATGGTATTATAAATTTTTTACTAATTAAGACTTTAAAATCATCATCACTACAACCTACAATTTTTTGTATTTTTTTAGGTGTTGAAACAAAGCCATCATCGTCAGCTCTCATACACAAATCGTAGTATAATAATCTGCTACTTTGTGGCATTTCCAAGAACAAATCAGTGTCTATAATGTCTAAATTAAACATTCTTCTTCTAGCCATTTTTACACCTATAAATTAACCTTACAGAAATATTCACTATTGCCTTTGCTCGTACAATTTTTAATTTCTTTTTTATTGTAATCGTTTAAAAATATTATTACTGTAACAATCATAAATAAGACTAATATACCTATTATTAAAGTTATAATTTTTTCTTGCTTTTCTTTCATTTTGAAATATTCTTTTTCATAACTCTTTTTTTGATTTTCTTTAAGCTTTTCAGGGCTCACTATAAATTCAGGTTCTTTTTCTTTCATTTCTATTTTTCCTTTCAAATATAATTTTTTTGACATAGATTTAAACCCCTGTAATTGATTTATTCTTCACTTTTTGATATAATCAGTAGCGAAGAACTTTTGCGTTTGTTCTTCTTTTTTTATGATCATTTATTACTCCTTTCAGGTTCTTTTATTAATATCTTCTTTTCAAAGTACCATTTGGGAACTTTTGCTCCTATAATTATCGTTCCTGGATATTCTCTTTTAAGTCTTGTATTTAATTCTTCAATTAGTTTATAACTTGCTGATTTTCCCAACCCAGTTAACTTGATAATCTCTTTCGAATCATAAAATTCCATATTTTCAACTCCTTTCTTTTTATTTCAACGTGGATATTGATATTTTTCTTATTCCCCTTTCTATTCTTTTTCTTCACTTTGAGTGAAATAAAGCGGTAAAAAAAATTCATTAATATTACATCCAATAACACTAGCAATTTCATTTAATTTATTTATTGAATAATTAAATGGATGATTCTTAATATTTATATAAGTTCTTTCAGTTATATTAAGTTTGCCAGCAATGTCGCTATCTAACAAGCCATATCTTTTTTGGACTGATTTAATATTTCTTATCACTTGCTCTTCATTTGTTTCCATTTATACCTCCTAACTAATTCAATTGTAATTCACTTAAAGTGAATTGTCAAGCGTTTTTCACAAAAAGTGAAAAAAATATTGTAAATTAGTGAAATTTATTGTATAATTTTGTTGTAAGGAGGGGAAGTATGAAGAATTATTTCGCTAAAAATATTAGTTATCTTATTGACAATAATATAATAAGCGTTGAAACAATTTTGAAAATTACAAATCACAATAGTCCTGGGCTAATATCTATGTGGAAATCTGGAGAGCGAAATATAATGACAAATGACTTAATCGCTATCGCAAATTTTTTAAATTACACAGTTGACGATTTAATTAATAAAGATTTAAGCAAAAAAGATTCAAAACTATCAAAAAGTGAATTAGATGTTTTATTTGATAAACACAAAGATATACTAACTGATGATGATAAAGAAACAATAAAATTTATTATCGAAAAAAGAAAAAGAGAAATAGATAAGGAACTTGATGGAGAATAATTGACAATAAGTATGCTAGTATAGGTACTTAATATAAATGTAAAGAATAAAGAGGTATTAAGTATGATCATAGAATTATTAAAAGGGAGCATGACTCAACAAGAGTTATTAAATTATTACAATGCTAACATCACTTATGTTAGTTTAAGCAAAGGTATAAATGGTTTTGTTTTCAACCACAGAGGTATATACAATATAATTATTAATTCTAACCTATCCTATTATAAAAAAAGAAAGTCAATATTGCATGAACTTGCTCATATAGAACTTTCACATTTAGACCAGGATAAAACAATGTTAGAATTTAATAGAAATGGTTTTGAAGATGAAGCTGATAATTATCTTAAATTTATTAAAGACAATTTAAGAAATAAAGAAAGAGAGGAAAATTATGAATAATTGCCCAGTATGCGATAGAGAATTAAACGCATCAAATACAACATTTGCTAAAGTAGATAATCAAAAAATTTGTCTAGATTGTTTTAACAGATTATCAAAAAGTTTTTTTCCCTGGGATTTAAAAAAACAATCTGTTGATAAATTAAGAAAAATTGTTAGAGATAACAAAATAGCAAACGGAGAAATAATAGAATGTCCTAGTTGTAAATCACACAACATCGATGTTCTCGCAACAGATAAAAATTATAAAGAAAAATATAAGACAACTTTGAATTTAAATCCACTTAAAATATTTACTTTAACAAATACAAAAAAAGTTGTAAAAGAAACATCTAAAGAACACAATGAATACCTTTGTAAAAATTGTGGTAATAGATGGATTGGAAAATAAAAAAATAGCACCTGCGGCAACAGGTACTACAAATTAGAAAAACTTTAAATATCAATATCCACGCTAATAGAATTGAGTTTTTTTAATGTTTTTCTATAGGAAATTATACTAAATTAATAGATTAAAATCAAGAAAGGAGAACAAAAAATGAATAGAATATATGAAAAAACTAGATATTCAAATATATATAGGCATAGTAAAAATGGAAACTATGTCATAAGACATGATGATACTACGATATCTAAAATAAATAATCAAAAAATATATGACATCAAAGTTGCTAGAGATTATAAAGCAAAACTAGAATTGAATATTAAAAAAATAGAACAGTCTACTAATTCTTATCTATTTAAAGATTTATGGAATGAATACATATATTATTGTAAGGAAATATCAAAACTGTCTTATAATACATTAAAAAAGAAAAATGTAATATACAATTGTTATTTAAAAGATTTAGAAAATTTTAGAATTGACAAAATGGTCAAAGAAAATATCATTGATTTTATGAATCAAGTTGTTGCTTCTGATAAAACAAAAAATGAAATATTAAAATTATTAAAAGCATTTGTAAATTGGTGTTATGAAGAAAAGAATTTGATTAACAAAAAGCCAACTTTAGGAATCAAAAGTATCAAAGTTTCAAAAGTAGAAATGAAATATTGGACGATTGAAGAATTTAAAAAATTTATGACTTATATTTCTAATCAAAAAGGTAATTTGGCATATCGTATAAAAATATTAGTATTAATTGAATTACATTTAGGCGATAGAATTGGAGAAACAAGGGCTTTAACTTGGAGTTCTATAAGTGAAGAACATTCTACTATTAGAATATCACACTCAATTAATTATAATAATAAATCTAAAGACTTTTTATCAAATACCAAAAACTACAATTCGGATAGAATTGTTGATGTTAGTAACTTGTTAATAAAGGAATTACTTAAATATAAACAATATCTTATACAGCAACAAATTAATATTAATGACATAATATTTTATAATTATAATACTAATAAGCCATATTCGGACTCAAGTTTAAGAAAACAATTTTATCGTTTTACAGAAGAATCAGGTGTTTCAAAAATTAGACTTCAAGATTTAAGGCACACATATGTTGCTCTTATGATGAATGAAGGTTGGGAGTTGTATCACATAAGTAAAAGAATTGGCCATTCAAATTACTCTACTACTGTTAATAAATATGGTCATCTTGAAAATAACTTGCGAAAGGAGGTAGCAAAAACTACTGATAAATATATTTCATGGTAATTTTCGTGGTAAAAAAATGATAAATCAAGTAATAATAAGGGGGAAATAAAAAACAGCATTGCCCATCACCTGCTCCAGATTGATAGGAAACTCGGAAATTAACTTCTGAGAGTAATAAATGCTAACTAGAAATAGTTAGTTTTTTTGTTATGTAAAGGAGTTGATTATATGTTAAATATAGAAACAAAAGAATTAAAAATAAGTGATAAATTAAAAAGAAAAATTGAGATGATTGGAAGATTTACTAATACTACTCCAATTATAAATAATGGTTCAATTAAAAATATAACAGGTACAAATGTTGCTTATGTTATGCCACATATTATAGTTATTAAGAATAATAAATACCTAATGTTTGATGAATGTGATAATGTTTATGTAAATACATTTAAAAACAAAATAGTATTTAAAGATTTAGAAGATTATATAAATAGTCATTAAAAATCTTTTTAAATGTTAGACTTCGTAAAATTAACTTTAAAATGTCAAACAAGTGAGAGGTGTCTTTTAAAATATCTATATTTTAGACTACACTTTTCAAGCTTAAAGTGCCAAACATATGAGAAGCATATTTAAATTTTTTAAAATTTTAGACTTAACTTTTCTCATTTAAGATGCCAAACATATGAAAGGAGATATTTAAAAAATATGAATAAAGAAAATAAAATAGCAGGTATTTACATTAGGGTCAGTACAGAGGATCAAGCTCGTGAAGGTTTTAGTTTAGGAGAACAAGAAGAAAGATTAAGAGAGTTTTGTAAGTTTAAACGATATGAAATATTTAAAGTTTATAAAGATGCAGGAATCAGTGCTAAAAGTGATAAACGGCCAGCATATCAAGAAATGCTTGAGGATATAAAAAGCAAGAATATTAATGTAATTGTAGCATTTAAACTTGATAGACTTACTAGAAGTGTTTATGATATTGAAAAATTAATGAAAATAGTTAATGATTTAGAGTGTGATATCGATTGTCTAGCTGATGAATCTAACACTACTACTTCAAATGGTAGAATGGTTATGAGAATTATGACTAGTGTAAGTCAAAATGAAATAGAAAAATGTTCTGAAAGAACTAAAGTCGGATTAGCGGGTGCAATTAAACAAGGACACTTGCCAAGTAGAACTACACTGGGTTATAAAAGAGAAAATAAAAAGTTAGTTCCCAATCCACTTACAAAAGATATTGTAGTGAGAGTATTTGATTTATATTTAGAAGGTAAAAGTCACCAAAAAATAGCAAACATCTACAATAAAGAAAATGTTTTAGGTAAAACTTGGAGAGATTCTACTATTCAAAAGATATTATCTAATGAAATATATAAAGGTGATTATATTCATGGTAAAAGAACTAAACATCCAACATATTATGAAAATGTAGTTGAACCTTTAGTTAATAAAGATAAATGGGAATCTTGTCAATATCAAAAATTAAGAAATGCAAGACACTATGAAAGAACTTCAACATATCTTTTTACTAACAAATTAAAATGTTCTAAATGTGGTAATTATTTTGGTGGTAAAGCTAGTGTTAAAAAGAAACTTAATAAAAAGTATTACTACTATAAATGTAATCATTGTAAAATTAATTTAAAAGAAGATTCTATTGAAGATTTGATTCTTTTAGAACTATTAGCACTTGTTTATATAGATGACCTATTTAACGACTATTATACGCCTTTTATAAAGTCAAAACTTGATTATAATAAAATAGATTATAAAAAGGAATTAAAAGAACTAGATAAAGAAAAAGATAGGATTAAAACAGCATACATTAAAGGTATAGTTAAACTGGATGAATTTGATAATGAATTAAAACAAATAGAATATAAAAGACAAGTACTAGAAAAACAAGAGCAAGATAGCAAACAATATGAAAATTTAAACTTTACTATGGATGATTTATTGCTTATTAAAGATAAAAAAGAAATAGAAGATTATCTTCACCCTGAAAATATAATTGATTTGTTTGTTCGTTGGAATTATTTAGATAAAACAAATAAACAAAAACTAATTTCTAAATATATTGATGACATAGAAATAGAAAAGTTAGGTACAAAAATAGAAATAAAAAAATTAAATTTAAGAAACTCATTTTATTATGACTTAATTGATTATCATAATAATTATGACACGCCGCTTGATTTATTTATGTTTATGGATGAGGATAAATTTCCCATACCTGTAGCACATAATGGTTTTAGAACTAGAATTGAAATAGAAAATTATGTTAATAAATTAAAAGAAATGTATGATGTTAATTATTATGAAGTTATACCGAATAAAGATTTCACTAATTTATCATTTACACCTAAAAATGATATAGAAAAAATAATAAGAATAATACCTATAAAAGATAATGATAAATTTAAAAGTAACAAATTAGAACTCGGAATAATCACTATTAATTTATCAAAAATAAAAAGCCCAGATGGAACACTGCTATATAAAAATATTTTTAAAAC
>ULVQ01049900.1_pt1 | contig 36051 bp, 26 predicted proteins | sample 1959591 | NCBI WGS metagenome assembly ULVQ01 (sample SAMEA4835790, study PRJEB28245) | human gut metagenome | biome: gut microbiome; material: fecal sample | place: Denmark | collected 2008
ATTTATCGAAAAAGCTTACTTGGACTCATTTTTTGAAATTGTTTCTGATAGATAATAAGTTACATCGTGACGATTATGCAAAAGCGTGTAAAGAAGAAGGGTGGAGCAGTTCTGTCTTGCATGGTAAAATAATGAAATTGATAATTTAATAAATTGTGTCGACTGCAGGTATGTTTTACTCGTTTTAATCCACGTACCTATATAAGGTATAACGGACGGCTTACTGCTATCTTCCAACCCTTCAAAGGTTTCAATCCACGTACCTATATAAGGTACGACTTCTCGTTCAGGTAGTCATTGATACCCTTACTCCAGTTTCAATCCACGTACCTATATAAGGTACGACTGACGGGAGTTGATTCTATTCCAACGTTATTCATGTTTCAATCCACGTACCTATATAAGGTACGACCGGCCACGAAAGCCACTACTAGCATACCAATTATGTTTCAATCCACGTACCTATATAAGGTACGACTTTCGATAAGCCCCAAATGATGCCCGACTACCGCGTTTCAATCCACGTACCTATATAAGGTACGACTGGAGTTAAAGGCGTGGACCCGTCATACAGTAAGTTTCAATCCACGTACCTATATAAGGTACGACATTACGGAGGAATGCAATGGCTGTGTTATTGTTGTTTCAATCCACGTACCTATATAAGGTACGACGTCATATGATTTTTAAAAATATGGCTTTGTATATGTTTCAATCCACGTACCTATATAAGGTACGACAATTTGATCCGAGAGCTTAAAAATTACGTTTATGTTTCAATCCACGTACCTATATAAGGTACGACCCAAAGTTCTAACCATAGACATGTCTTTTTCAGGGTTTCAATCCACGTACCTATATAAGGTACGACCTTTTGAATACTGCTTGGTAATTAATACTTTGCCAAGTTTCAATCCACGTACCTATATAAGGTACGACTATATCTAATTTATCCAAATTTCTATATTGTATAGTTTCAATCCACGTACCTATATAAGGTACGACACCCAATGCGAATGTCCCGATTACCTTAATATAGTTTCAATCCACGTACCTATATAAGGTACGACTGTCCATTCCTGTAGCGGGCTTGCAGTATCACCCCCGGTTTCAATCCACGTACCTATATAAGGTACGACTAAGTACAAGTTATTCACGTAGTTGTTACTTGACGTTTCAATCCACGTACCTATATAAGGTACGACACTACTGCAAGATCTGATACATTACCTGTCGCAGTTTCAATCCACGTACCTATATAAGGTACGACGATTATTTGCCTTGCCGTAACGCTCCCGATACCCGGTTTCAATCCACGTACCTATATAAGGTACGACTCCGGGTTACACCTTAAGCACAAGGAGCTATGGGTTTCAATCCACGTACCTATATAAGGTACGACTAGAAAACATTTGTTCATTTATCTATATCGTCTGTGTTTCAATCCACGTACCTATATAAGGTACGACCAAGTGCTTCTTTCAATTCCTTCATTGTCGCATCTTGTTTCAATCCACGTACCTATATAAGGTACGACTTAAAGTCAAACGATAATTTAGCAAGACAATGGTTTCAATCCACGTACCTATATAAGGTACGACATCCGTGTACATGCTCCATTCTGTACGGATGGAGTTTCAATCCACGTACCTATATAAGGTACGACTTATGCCGTCCTTCTAAAATCTCTTTAATTTGAGTTTCAATCCACGTACCTATATAAGGTACGACGGTACGATTGGAGATAGGAGACAATGTTGATTATGTTTCAATCCACGTACCTATATAAGGTACGACGCTTGTGCCGTCGAAGCGCCGCACCGTCGGGACAGTTTCAATCCACGTACCTATATAAGGTACGACTACATCATTTCATCCCAAATAATAGGCGTTCCAGTTTCAATCCACGTACCTATATAAGGTACGACCAGGACAGTGATCTTTCCTGCTATCTCATTAGATGTTTCAATCCACGTACCTATATAAGGTACGACTGCTATGTGTATTCATGATTTTGATAATGAGGTGTTTCAATCCACGTACCTATATAAGGTACGACTACCAAGATCGATGCCCTTTATGACAAAATAGACGTTTCAATCCACGTACCTATATAAGGTACGACTGCATTACAAATAATGCAAACATTTACAGTCTGTTATCAATGCATTTATGCGATAATAAACTTTTTGGATTTTTTATTGATGAAATAAAACTAATAGGAGTGTTTAATAGGCTAATAATCAATGATTGCGAAAACTCCAGCTTTTTGTTAATGCTTAATGTTCGCAAACAGTTATATTATAAGTTCATCTTCTACATTATAGGATGTGACGACACCTATGTATTCAACTCTTTTAGAATAATTATTTCCCAAGAAATAGAAACGAATACTATCTTTTTTATGATCGATGATATCCGATAGTTTTAATCTTAACTCGGTAAATTGAGCAGGCGAGACAGAGCATTCAAAAACGGAATTTTGGACGCGTTGGCCATAATTCAGGCATTGACGTGCTACCTGACGTAACCTGCGCTGTCCGTCGGAAGTCATCGTTTCTACGTCATATGTAACTAGAACATACATAAACTTACTTCATTAAAAAGACCGGATAATTATCTAAATCGTTTCTCAAAAAACGAGCTAAAAGCATCGCCTGAATATATGGGATCAGTCCTATCGGTACGGATTCATTTAAGTAGGGGTGGATTATTGTCTCTTTTTTTCTCTTCTGCCAAGCGAGTAAGACTCCCTTTCTGATATCTTCGTCCATTACAATCCCGTTATCTCCGTGTTCGACAAAACCTTTACCGGATATCTGTTTACGATTAATTAAGGACAAAACCAACCTGTCTGCCAGGTAGGCTCGTAACTCTTCCATCATATCTAACGCTAAACTCGCTCTTCCTGGTCGATCGGTATGTAAAAAGCCTACGTATGGATCAAGTCCTACTGTTTCCAATGCAGACTGTACCTCATGATTCAGCAATGTGTAAACGAATGACAATAGAGCATTTACTTTGTCTTTGGGCGGTCTTCTGTTCCTCCCGTTAAAAGGAAAATCCTCACATTGCGATATGATCATCTGGTTAAATACAGAGAAATAAGTTGTAGCGGCTTCTCCCTCTATACCTCTTAATGTATCGGAGGACTCAGCAACTAAAGCCTGATTCTTTGATCTCTTTAACTTTTCAGATACGGATAAAAACAAGGATAGCTGTTTGTCGGAAGAAATGTGATCTCTTTTGAAACGATCGATAACCGTCCGGGAATTTGCTATCTTTCCTGCAATAAAAAGCCGACTGATTTCCAGTGATTTATTTGCATCGTCGGCAATCCTGTATTGTGTTCTTCGTAAAAGGACATTTCCTTTTGTCGGACCGGAGACTCTACCTTGAAACTGTCCATTAGCACTTAAAAAACATAATCCTACATTTCTTTCAGCACACATCTTCATTAATGCCGGAGAAGCACCTATATATCCGAATGTGACAATACCTTCTATATTTAAAACCGGAATTCTGAATATATCTTTTTCCTTAACCCTAATTACAACGTTTTCTCCATCTTTAGTTAAATAGGCTTCAGGAGTAGTTACATACAATGTGTTCAATAATTTTCTCATATTTTAATCGTATAACTGGGACAGGTAAGTATTCACTTTCGGTGTTTTTGTCAGTACTTTAGGCATACATACGTCACATAAAGAACATGACTTGCAATGCGCTTTGTATATTGCCGGCGGAAGAACTTTTTGCTCGTATAGCTTGTGCATTTGGACACATTTATTTTCAACCAGTTTCCGTAATTCTTCAGTAAACTGGACCTCTTCTCGGTGGCGAGTTTCCCCATAATACAAAAAGCCTTTTTCTATGCTGACGTTATACATCTCTTCCAGGCAAATCGCTTGTGCGCATAGCTGGACTTCATCTATCTGATCTTTTTTAGGTTTGCCTCGTTTGTATTCGACCGGAATTAATTGCCAGAATCCCGGATATTTAGGATGTCTTATTGAATTTTGTCCGGAGGTGGAAGCGACCATCTCTACTACATCAGAGATACCATAAAGTCCCAGCCGTCTGGAGACAAGCGTTACGGATCTTAATGTTACTATGCCTTTATTGCGGTTCATCAAGGTAGGATCATCGACTTTTTGATGCATCCAGTTTCCTTCAATAGTGAGGTTGTTTTCCGCCCACTGTTGTTCGATATGTATAAGGGCCCATTGACGTTTACAGAAAGTTATGTGTTGGATTCCGGAAAGCATCAATAGGTCCTCATCTCCGTATTCTATCATATCATGTCCAAAACTTCTACTCCTTCCGGCAGTTTATCTTTGTCGATGGTAACAATATAATCGTCGAACGAACGGGGTGGGCGTTGGTCATCCTTAAGTTGAACCTTCACTAAACCGAATAAAGAATGAGCTGAAGCATTACCTAATGCTGTACTGTGTTTGAATACGATCAATTTGCGGGCATTCATCATTCCTCTGGCTGCTGAATGGTCATGATCGAACATGTTTTTCAATGAATCCCAAAATAAGTTCAGATCCTCTTCATTGAATCCGGTTTGTGCGGCTAAATGAGCGGAAATAAATCCGTTAGCTTTATATAGTCCGTAAGGAACTGTAAATTTACGTCCCATGGTGCGGTTATCTCCACTCTGTTTTTTAGCCTCATCCTCCGTAGCCACAGCCATACGGGTTATACTATGTTCGGCGGTAACAATAGGACTGATAGAACGGGCAAAAGTAAATTGGATAGGGCCACGAACCTGTCCGGCATTTTCACCAGTACTTAGTACGGCTCCAAATGTCCTTATGTCATAAAAGTTTCTGCACATCCATTGCCGGGCAGCCTCTGTTTTATCTCCCTTCTCTTTTATATCTTTAACCCCTTCCTGTTTATGCGCTTCAGTGATCAGATTATTCAATACCGCTTTCTCTTTAATGAATATATCATACGGTCTTTCTCCATCTTTTACTATTTGGACAAAGTTCCGGACTTTACGTTTCAGGCAGACATCGGAAACCAGACCTTCTCCTGTTTCCGGATCAACTCTGGGTAAGTTTCCGGCATCGGGATCACCGTTCGGATTACCATCCTGTACATCAAATAAATAAATGAAGTCATAACGATTTTTTATTGCAGTTTCCATATTTGTATACTATTAATTTTTTTCTTTGTCTGTTGTTTTATATAAATCTTCTCTTTGATGGTAATAACCGATTGCGAAACGGGACTGGTCATCCATCGATAAATACTTAGGTAACCCGTTACTATCCAGGTTGGTGATAACACTTTGCAATAATTTTTCATAATAAACAGATTTCCCGGTATCAAATTTTGCAAGGTGATGTCTGGATAAAGACAACAAGCGGCCGAATACAGTTGTCGGGGTTGTCGACGCTGCACCGTAGTAACGCTCTTTGATCGTAGAATTTGCTCCTGGGATAGCATCACTCTGGATCTTTTCAAGGATAGCAAACAAGCGGCCACATAAGTACGCTTGGTTTTTATTTTCTAAATCTAATGCCATTTGAATTTCTTTAGGTGGATTATTATGATTTCTGAATTTTCTATTTAAGTAGGCTTTGAGTATAGCGGCTCTTATCGACGTTATATTCCGGTCTGCTTTGATTCGTATCAGACATTGCATCTGCAATGTGGTCGGATAGGGTTGGTTATCCCATATGCTTTGACTTAAATCGCTGGCTAAGCTGGGAGGCAGATTTTCCATTTTATTTAAGGAAGCAACTTGGGTCAGTAAGTTGAATAAAGAAAAATAGGCTCTTTGATTCTTGCTTTTAATGATTTCCAAGTCCTTAAAATGTTGTCTGATGTGACTGGCAAATTCGCCTACTGTTCCTTGTCGCCAGAATCTAACAGAGATACGGGCGGCATTAGGAGATAAACCTAACACGTAAAAGGGAGTTTTGTCCTCGTCATTCAATACTCCCGAGAACGGAGACTTCAAGAAGTCTCTGATAACTTCCGTGTTTTTATCCGGATCATCTTTGGGAGGAGATGTAAATATGAAACAGAAACATTGCTCTAACTTTGTCGGTTTCTGAGACCAGAAAACAACGGATGTGTCATGTAATCGATATTTGTTAGAGGAATCTTTTCCCAATAAAGAATTTAAAGCTGTGGTATAAGCAGCTTCCGCTTCTTTTGAAATAGGTGCGTTCATACCTTGCTCTTTATAATAAGAATCGTAACCCGATTTCTTTTGAAAGCCAACCAGTTTAGCTCCGCTCTTGCCTCCGGGTATGGCTATGGCACTATTGAGTATGGCTATCGGAGCCTTTTTCCCAGTAATAAGGCATATTCCTATCGGTTCATCCTTCTCCGAACAATCTTCTATGGATGATGTTACATCCGGATTTGCAGCCACGATAGTATTGTTTCCTGCTACTTTAAAGGAGATGTTTGTCCCGTCTTTTTTGATACATTCTTCCCATAAAGGGTCCATTTTTATACGTTGAAGATTATCAGGATTATCGTAAAATTTGGCTACTGCTTGAATCTCTTCATTGAAAGGATACATTTCGGCAAGCCGCCTGACTTCCTGAACAAAGGTTTTATTTTGTTTAGTGGCATCGTCCAGTGCTTTTGGCATTCCTTTATCATCCGTATTTTTAGGTTGGGCTAACACATATCCGAAATGGTCCCAAAATACATTTGCCGTTTGCCAACTGTTGCTACCGGTACGTCCTTTACTTTTAACAACCAGATATTTTTTTGCTCGTTTCTGTTTTCCTACCCCTTCGGTGGTATCCTGTAGTTCTAAAAAATTTCCTTTTTTATCTATCAGAATAAGATAAGGTATTTCTTTCCATTCTAATCCACGGGGAGCAATGGTACTCCCCGGATCAGCAGCTTTACGTTGGTAGTATTCGTATAATGCTTGCAAAATCATCGGCGTACCTCCTCACTGTTAATGGATGGAACGATCAAGACTCCTTGTTTCATTATAGCCCTGAAGAACATTGGCTTTGGATCTTTTTCGTTTGTGAAATCCATATCATATAGCATATATCCTAAATCACGATCTTCGGGTATTCCGTCTCCTTTTACCGGATTTTCGATGTATGTGAAATCAGCGGAGAACTCACGGCAACCTAAATAGGGTTGATTGAAACATTGCCCCTTTTTAGCTCTACGTTCGAACATAGCATTATATTTGCCAGGATTTTCGTCAGAGGACTTTGATGGCACTTTCAACTTATCTTCTTTTGTTCTATTTCTTATAGGTATAAATTCCAACTCTGCAAAAATTCTATAGCAAACATCTTTTAGTAACAAACTGGATTTTTGTTGCCGATTATCTTCGATGAATAATCCGGATGAACGGGGGCTCATTAAACTTCCAATCTCATTTCTTTTCATGGAAAACCATCTGATTGGATTTAATACTTCTATTCGGGTAATATTCCATTGTATGGCTGGTTTCCAAAATATAGATTCGAAAATGGCTCGGGCAGCAGATGGCGTTATTATGTCGTAGCTAACTCTTTCGACTTTCATCTCCGGACGGGTAAAGCAGGCCATGCTTCCTTTAACCTCAAGACAGTATTCTTTATTTGTATATATCATATGTTTAGGTTAACGTAATATAAGGTGTTTATGCTTTGAGTAATAAGGTATCTTAATAACTCTGTTCAACAAAGATATATTTTATTTTCTAACAAACAAATATTTTAATCCTGTAATCTTCTTGCAAAAAATATTATAAAAGTTGTCCCCGTAAAGGATGCGACATTAAAGACACGTTCAAACGCGCCTTTGAAGAGTGGTTTCAATCCACGCATCTGTAAAAGATGCGACTACATCTACGGGAGATCCTTCTGCTTGTTCCAAGTTTCAATCCACGCATCTGTAAAAGATGCGACATCTTCTTTCTTATCATTCCGTATCCAAACTATCTGTTTCAATCCACGCATCTGTAAAAGATGCGACTTTTCTTGTCTTGTTCTTCTTTGATTTGTTGCTGTTTCAATCCACGCATCTGTAAAAGATGCGACTGGAGCAATCACCCATGTTAAGCAAGTATGTAAAGTTTCAATCCACGCATCTGTAAAAGATGCGACATAGGGACATAATCCTCGCCCGTCAACGACTGCTGTTTCAATCCACGCATCTGTAAAAGATGCGACCATTTCTTTAGATTTTTCCTCTGAAGTAGACAGTTTCAATCCACGCATCTGTAAAAGATGCGACATACTCCATCATTTTAAACAAGCCTCCCATGACGGTTTCAATCCACGCATCTGTAAAAGATGCGACTTTTACAAGCGTTATTTTAAAAGCGGAATAAAAGTTTCAATCCACGCATCTGTAAAAGATGCGACAAAACTTGCATCTTACAGGACATCCGCTCATTGTCGTTTCAATCCACGCATCTGTAAAAGATGCGACCCAAGTTCCTCAATGCTCATCTTCTTTGGGTAAGGTTTCAATCCACGCATCTGTAAAAGATGCGACTGTCCACTTTGACAGTCAGTTGCAGATTACCGCAGTTTCAATCCACGCATCTGTAAAAGATGCGACAGATTGTAGGCCGTTGCATCCGTCCATACAAAGGTTTCAATCCACGCATCTGTAAAAGATGCGACTTGCCACTGTTTGACAAAGCTGGTATAACAGTAAAGTTTCAATCCACGCATCTGTAAAAGATGCGACATATGGCAGTGGTAATTATACTTATGGGCAATATGTTTCAATCCACGCATCTGTAAAAGATGCGACATAACCGATTTTATCTACCGCATCGGCATTGTCCTGTTTCAATCCACGCATCTGTAAAAGATGCGACGTTGGCAAGGTGTTAAGGTTTGCTCTGCCAAGTGTTTCAATCCACGCATCTGTAAAAGATGCGACCTTGCCACGCTCTCGGCTAAGGCGGCACAGACGTTTCAATCCACGCATCTGTAAAAGATGCGACATAGCTACGGCATTTAAAATGCCTATAGGAGGTGTTTCAATCCACGCATCTGTAAAAGATGCGACAAATGTAATTTGCAAAAAAGAGATAAGACGATGGTTTCAATCCACGCATCTGTAAAAGATGCGACTGTGATCGAGACACCCATCAGAAGTGTTGTCTGTATGATGGTTTCAATCCACGCATCTGTAAAAGATGCGACTCCATGTTTGTGAAAAGCTTTATTGATGACACTTTTAAATTGTAATTTTGCGAATGATAAAGTAGAAAAGCAATAAATGTTCATATTCTCTAAATAAATCTATAAGTGTATGATTTATAGGGAATGCGAACATCTAACGTTTTTTACAATTACTTAGGGTTCGCGTTTTTGTTATTGAAACATAAGTGTAATCATGTTATTTCTAAAGTAATCTGTAACTTTGCTGACAAAGTTAGGAATAGTTTTTATAGATACGATAAATAATGAATAAAAAGATACTTCAGTTAGCGCTTCCTTCTATTGTCTCCAATATAACGGTTCCTTTGTTGGGATTGGTCGATGTGGCGATTGTCGGACATTTGGGGGCCGCTTCCTATATCGGGGCGATTGCGGTAGGGGGGATGCTGTTCAATATTATTTACTGGTTGTTCGGTTTCTTGCGGATGGGAACGAGTGGGATGACTTCACAGGCTCTGGGGAGACGGGATCTCCTGGAAGTAACGAGGGTTTTGTTCCGGTCGGTCGGTGTCGGGATTCTGATTTCTCTGGCTCTGCTTCTGCTCCAGTATCCGATACGGGAAATAGCTTTCTTACTATTGGATACGACGGATGAGGTGGAACGGTTGGCTTCCTTATATTTCAATATTTGTATTTGGGGTGCGCCGGCTGTGTTGGGATTGTATGGCTTCTCCGGTTGGTTTATCGGAATGCAGAATTCCCGTTTCCCGATGTTTATTGCGATCACCCAGAATGTCGTGAATATCGTGGCGAGCCTGATCTTCGTCTTTGTGTTCGGCATGAAGGTGCAAGGGGTTGCGACGGGAACGCTGATCGCTCAATATGGAGGCTTCGGGATGGCTGTATTCCTGTGGTTCGTATTTTATCGGAAGCGGTTGAATATTCGTGTTTGCTGGCATGAGGTCATGGATAAGGTCGCTATGCGTCGCTTCTTCCAGGTGAATGGCGATATTTTCTTTCGTACGCTTTGTTTGGTGGCGGTTACTACATTTTTTACTTCTACAGGTGCGAGGCAGGGCGATATCGTTTTGGCCGTTAATACATTGCTGATGCAGTTGTTTACGCTTTTCTCCTATATCATGGATGGTTTTGCTTATGCAGGCGAGGCTTTGTCGGGGCGTTATATCGGTGCTCGGAACAAAACAGCCCTTAGTCGGATGATCCGTTTGCTGTTTGGCTGGGGGATCGGGTTGTCCCTTTCGTTTACCCTGCTTTATGGAGTAGGCGGGAAAGGTTTTCTCTCCCTCCTGACGAATGACTCTGTTGTCATACAAGAGGCCGGAACCTATTTCTATTGGGTGCTGGCTGTCCCGCTTGCCGGCTTTGCCGCCTTCTTGTGGGATGGTATCCTGATCGGTGCGACAGCTACCCGCCTGATGCTTTATTCGATGTTGGTCGCTTCCGGCACTTTCTTTTTGATCTATTACCTCTTTTTCGGAATGATGGGAAATCATGCATTGTGGATGGCATTTCTGATATATCTATTGCTTCGTGGTAGTATGCAATGGGTATTATGGAATCGCCACAATGAATTAGCGTAATCGGTCGTATGCCCATTGTGCCGGATTGTTTAATATATAATTGGATATATTATGATACGCCTTTTCATCCTGTATGATATGTTCATAATAATTACGTTGCCATAATTTTTGACCGTGTAGATTAATCATTTTTGTCGATTGATATTTAAAATATCCCACAATATGCCCCAGTGTCACCACGTAGGGGTGGGGTTCGCCCGCCCTAAATGCATCCCGATCGATTTTTATAATCGCATGGAAATGATTTGGCATAATAACATATTCGCAACATTCGATATTGGGGTATTTGTGTTCCAAATCCCAATAACATTGTTGGATTATTTCACCATATGGGTTTAATATCATTTGGGGGATGTTGATATTAGATTCGGGGCAGGCGGACCCTGCCCCTACCGTCCCTACGTGGGGAACGTTTTTGATTTCGCCGAATAAATGTTTATGGTTTTGGGTACATATTGTAATGAAATATAACCCTTCCTGTGAATAATCATATCCTTTCAAACGGATACTGTGACGATGGTGGATGTCTGGATTGTTCTGTTTCATAGTCGATGGTTGTCTTATTGGCTTAATACGAGCCTAAATATAAGGAAAAAGCCGGAAATCAAGAGAAGATATCCGGCTTTTATGAAATTAGATACGCTCTATTATTGTCTGTAGCTTGCTAATTCATCGGCATTGAATTTCAAGATAAAGCTGCTGTGTTTTTCCACTTCCGCTTCGACATAATTCAAGTATACGACAGCTGATTTGGCAAACATTTCAGGAGCCTTTGTCGCGTCTTGGATCAGCAGGTGAGCCATGATGCAGTCGGCTGCCATTTCATAAAGGCGACGGGCAACAAAATCCTGCAATTCCTGGTTCTGGGCTTCCTTCACCTTGTTCATGCAGGCTTCGAACTTATTGGCCATTTCAACCAGGCGGCCTTTCAGCGGTTCCATTTCAGGAGAACACGGGATTGTTTCGAATTCTCGGATGGTAGCCAGATAGGAACCGTTGGTCACGTAACGGATGGCTGCAACTGTCTGCAACTGCGTCGTCCCCTCGTAGATGGAGGTGATGCGGGCATCCCGATAGATACGTTGACAAGCATATTCCAGCATGAAGCCTGAACCACCATGAATTTGGATACAGTCATATGCGTTCTGGTTGGCATATTCGGAGTTCATACCTTTTGCCAGCGGGGTGAAAGAGTCGGCTAGTTTGGCATATTTTTTCTGTTCCTGACGTTCTTCCGGAGTCAGCTTGCGTTCACGGGCGATGTCGTCCAGTGCTTTGTAGATATCTACATAACGGGAAGTCTGATACAGTAAGGCACGGCCGGCATCCAGCTTCGCTTTCATGATAGACAGCATGTCGTAAACAGCCGAGAATTCGATAATTGCTTTGCCGAACTGTTTGCGTTCCTTTGCGTAAGCTAACCCTTCGTTGTAGGCGGCCTGGCTCAGACCGACAGACTGTGCGGCGATACCCAGACGGGCACCGTTCATCAGCGCCATCACATATTTGATCAAACCTAATTTGCGATCTCCGCAAAGTTCGGCTTTCGCATTCTTGTAAACCAGTTCGCAGGTAGGCGAACCGTGAATACCCAACTTGTTTTCAATACGGCGGACATCTACGCCACCCTGGCGTTTGTCATAGATGAACATAGACAGACCACGCCCGTCTTTCGTCCCTTCTTCCGAACGGGCCAAGACCAGATGAAGGTCGGCGTCTCCGTTTGTGATGAAACGTTTCACTCCGTTCAGACGCCAGCAATTTTCTTTTTCGTCGAAAGTCGCTTTCAGCATCACGGACTGCAAGTCGGAACCGGCATCCGGCTCTGTCAAGTCCATAGACATCGTTTCACCGGCGCAGATACGCGGAATGAAACGGCTGTGCTGGTCTTCGTTTCCGAATTCATATAATGTCTCGATACAATCTTGCAACGACCAGATGTTTCCGAATCCAGCATCGGCAGCGGCCACGATTTCGGCGCACATGGTGTACGGCGTGATCGGGAAGTTCAAACCGCCGAAACGGCGCGGCATCGTCATACCGTTCAGGCCGGCTTTCACCATTGCATCCAGATTCTGCTTGGTCCCGGAAGCGTATTCCACACGTCCGTTTGCGCAGTGGGGGCCTTCTTCGTCAACTCCTTCGGCATTGGGAGCGATGATCTCACCCGTGATTTCGCCTGTGATTTCAAGCACTTTGTCGAACGAGTCCATTGCATCGGCATAATCCTGCGGTGCATAGTCGAACTCTTCTTTATCTCTGTAATTGCGTTCTTTCAGTTCGCAAATACGTTCCATCATCGGATTGTTCAAGTGATACTTGAGTTCCGGAATGTCTGTATAATAATTTGCCATCTCTTTACTTGCTGTTCTGTTTGTAATACTTAATCATCTTCGGAATCACCTCCTCAACAGTGCCGTTGATCACGTAGTCGGCAATCGTGTTGATCGGAGCGTTCTCGTCGTTGTTGATAGAGATGATGATACCTGCATCCTGCATACCTGCGATATGCTGGATCTGTCCGGAGATACCGCAAGCGATATACAATTTCGGACGGACCGTCACACCTGTCTGGCCGATCTGGCGGTCATGGTCACAGAAACCGGCATCAACGGCTGCACGGCTGGCGCCTACTTCGGCATGAAGTTCCTTTGCCAGTTCGAACAACATATCGAAACTTTCCTTGGAACCCATTCCGTAACCGCCGGCTACTACGATCGGAGCACCTTTCAGGTTGTGTTTGGCCTTTTCTATGTGGCGGTCGATGACCTTTACGACATAATCCGTTTCCGGAACATATTTGGCGACGTCGTGTTTTACCACTTCGCCTTTATAGTCGGCATCCAGGATTTCTTTTTTCATCACACCTTCGCGAACAGTCGCCATCTGAGGACGGTGTTCCGGATTGATGATCGTCGCTACGATGTTACCGCCGAAAGCGGGACGGATCTGGTATAACAGGTTTTCGTATGTTTTACCAGCTCTTTTGTCTTCGTGCGAGCCGATTTCGAGGGATGTACAGTCTGCTGTCAGGCCGCTTGTCAGTGCAGAAGAAACACGGGGGCCTAAGTCACGGCCGATAACCGTTGCTCCCATCAGGCAGATCTGCGGTTTTTCTTCTTTGAACAGATTGATCAAAACAGAAGAATGAGGAAGGGAAGTGTACGGGAACAGACCGGGGGCGTCAAAAATATGCACCTTGTCTACGCCATAAGGCATCACCTGCTTTTCAATCCCTTCCAGTCCGGAACCGGCCACAATGGCTTCGAGTTGGCAGTTCAACTGGTTGGCTAACTTGCGACCTTTGGTCAACAGTTCGAGGCTTACATCGGCAATCGTTGTACCTTCAAGCTCACAATATACAAATACATTATTCATATTGTTCAATCTTTTTTACCGTATGAATTGTCAATTATCAATTGTCAATTATCCGATAGTGTGGTTAGCTAACAGTTCAACAATCAAATCTTCCACATCCTTGTCTGAGCCGGTCAGCGTCTTACTTTCCTTTGCCTGGAACACGATGTTCTGAATCGCTTTGACTTTTGTCGGCGAACCGGACAAACCGCATTGTGCGAGATCTCCGTTTACATCGGCAACACTCCATTCCGGAATATTCAGGTACGGGCGCTTTTCATACAGTTCGGGGTATGACAGTGCCGATACGCCTTCCGGATGGCAGGCGGGAGCGGGAGCTTTTTCCTGCGCGCCCAATGCCCGTTTGTATTTCATCACCAACTTGGCATTACGCGGACGGCAGGGGGCAGCCGAACCGTTGACCGTAATCACGATAGGCAGCGGACCTTCCACTGTTTCGACACCGCCGTCGATATGCCGTTTCACTGTGATACTGCGATTCTTTTCGTCTACGTTCAGGATTTCTTCGGCATATGTGACCTGTGTTAATCCTAACTTTTCAGCGACTTGAGGACCTACCTGTGCTGTATCGCCGTCAATAGCCTGGCGTCCTCCGATGATAATATCGTAGTCACCTATTTTCTTGATTGCTGTGGCAAGCGCATAAGACGTTGCCAAAGTGTCGGCACCGGCAAATGCACGGTCGGTTAGCAGATAACCACCGTCTGCTCCCCGGTATAAACCTTCACGAATAATTTCAGCTGCACGCCCCGGACCCATTGTCAACAAGGTTACCGTAGTTCCCGGATAGGCGTCTTTCAAGCGGAGGGCTTGTTCTAATGCGTTCAGATCTTCCGGGTTGAAGATTGCGGGAAGTGCGGCCCGGTTGATAGTTCCGTCCTCTTTCATCGCATCCTTTCCCACATTGCGTGTGTCCGGAACCTGTTTCGCCAATACAATAATTTTTAAACTCATATTATAGGAATATTAGATTTCTATATTGGATATTTGTTCGAATTAACCTTCTGAATACTGACCTGCAAAAGTAATCAAACATTCTTTATATCAAAGAACTTTCGTCTGGAATCTGCACACTTTAGTTTTTTTTGAGCATATCCTTTCGAATATCTTTTGTATTTTTGCCTTTCATCAGACCAATAAAAATATAATTAATAGTACCATGTATTTTAATCAGAAAACCACAAAGCCGTTGGTCCTGCTTTGTATGACCGGATTTTTTGTTGCAGGCCTTCAGAATAAAGTATTGGCGGAAGAATTGGTTCGTACCGTGGAAGTCTCGAATGAATGGAAAACCGGCAAGCAGGATGAACCGGTAGTGCTTCGCCTGAGCGATATGAGTCCGTCTTTTCGTGTGCGTTCGGCAACAGTCTGGGACGGAACGAAGGAAATACCTTCCCAGTTGGATGATTTGGATGGTGACCGTAAAGCGGATGAACTGGCTTTTGTTTTGGACGTTCCAGCCCAGTCGGTCAAGAAGCTGAAACTTGTTCTCTCTTCCGAAAAGACAGACCGGACCTATCCTGCCCGTGTCTATGCCGAGATGTTGGTGAGTGATAAGAACGGCAAGCATGTCCCGATTTCATCTCTTACCATTCCGGGGACTAGCAACGTTTATAATCAGTTGCACCATCATGGTCCGGCTTTCGAATCGGATCTGGTAGCCTATCGTATTTATTTCGACAAGAAACAGACTGTCGATATTTACGGCAAGTTCAATAAGGGTTTCGAAATACGGGAGTCTCAATTTTATCCTACCGATGAACAGCTGGCACGTGGTTTCGGAGACGATGTTCTACTGGTAGGCAACAGTTGCGGCGTAGGAGCCTTGAAGGGATGGGATGGAAAGAAAGCGACCCATATCGAACCGGTTGCCAGTCTGACGGAAACTATACGGGCATACGGTCCGGTACGAACTGTTACGGATATTGTTTCGACTGATTGGCAGTACCAAGGTTCGGAACTTCAGATGACGGTCCGTTATATTTTGTATGCCGAACATCGGGATTGCGAAGTTCAGGTGCATTTTGCCGAGCCGCTGAAAAATGAAGTGTTCAGTACGGGTGTTCTGAATATAAAAGGTTCTTCTTCTTTTTCCGATCATAAAGGTCTGGTAGCCTGTTGGGGAACAGATTGGCCTGTCAACGATACGGTCAAATATGCAAAAGAAACGGTCGGTGTTGCCACTTGCCTGCCTTCCGATCTGATAAAGAACGAAACGCAAGACGCTGCCAATTATCTATATGTGATAGGAGCGGAGGGACGGTCTTCTTTTACTTACCACATCACTTTTACATCGATGAAAGAAACTTTCGGTTATAAAACAAAAGAAGACTGGTTTGCCTTTGTCCAAAAATGGAAAAAGGAACTGCACCAGCCTTGTCGCGTCGAAATCAAGTAATTGAATTGATCCCGGATAAGTCCTTCTTCTAAAAAAATAACGCAAACGGCGGGGAAAGCAGATGAGGAAATAAGAACTGCGTTTTCGTGCCGTTTGCGTTATATCGGTTTATATTAAATTTCGCATGCACAAAGTGTTGGAATCAGGTTGCGGTCGCCATACGCATTGTCTACGCGGGCTACATTCACCCAGAATTTGCTGTCGTGCAACCATTCCAGCGGGAAGGCGGCCTTGCTGCGCGGATACTCGTGTTTCCATTCGTCGGCCGTTACTTCATATTCGGGATGAGGAGCGTTCTTTAATACGTTGTCTTCCTTTGAAGCCTTGCCTTCTTCCACCTCCTTGATTTCGTTCCAGATACATTCCAGTACCTCGACGAAACGATCCAGTTCGACTTTGCTTTCGCTTTCGGTCGGTTCGACCATCAGAGTGCCGTGAACAGGGAAGGAAAGAGTTGGAGCGTGGTAGCCGAAGTCCATCAGGCGCTTGGCGATATCGCCTTCATCGATGCCCGAACGTTCTTTTACCGTGCGGCATTCCAGGATCAGTTCGTGACCGACGCGACCTGTTGCACCAGTGTAAACGATTCCGTAAGTATCTTTGAATTTGGCTGCCAGATAATTCGCATTCAAGATCGCGGTCTTGGTGACCGTTTCCAACCCTTCTGTTCCCAACATGCGGATATAAGCATATGTGATCGGCAGAATGCCCGCGCTACCGTAAGGTGCGGCGGAGACTGTGTTCAGGTCGCTGCCCCATAATATCGGATGCTGCGGCAGGAACGGAACGAGATGTGCGGCAACGCAGATCGGACCGACACCGGGACCGCCTCCTCCGTGAGGAGAAGAAAAGGTTTTATGCAGGTTTAGGTGGCAGACGTCTGCACCGATAGTACCCGGATTGGTCAGACCGACTTGTGCATTCATGTTGGCGCCGTCCATATACAGCTGACCACCGCAAGCGTGAACAATGTCGCACATTTCCTTGATGTCCACCTCGAAGATACCGTGAGTAGACGGATAGGTGATCATGCTGGCTGCTAAGTTGTCCTTGTTGGCTTCGGCTTTAGCCCGGAAATCTTCCAAGTCGATATTACCCTTGTCGTCACATTTTACCGTAACGGTCGTAAAACCGCATTGAACCGCACTTGCCGGGTTCGTACCGTGGGCAGAAGCCGGCAGCAGGACGATGTTGCGATGTCCTTGCCCGATGCTTTCCAGATAAGCCCGGATTACGCGCAGACCTGTATATTCGCCGGCGGCTCCGGAATTTGGTTGCAGCGTACAGCCTTTGAATCCGGTAATTTCGCACAAGTAAGCCGATAAGTTTTCAATCAGTTCCGTGTAACCTTCAACCTGGTCTTCTGGTGCATACGGATGTATATTCATGAATTCCGGGCGGCTGAGTGGAAGCATGGTCGATGCCGGATTCAGTTTCATCGTACAAGAACCTAAAGAGATCATGGATTGGGCCAATGAAACATCCTTTCGTCCCAGGCGGGTGATATAACGCATCAGTTCCGTTTCGGTATGATATTTTTTGAATACGTCTTCTTGCAGGAATTCGGAAGTACGGGCGAATTTCGGATCGAAATAAGTTTTCTCAGGAACGGCTTCTTTCAGCATGTAGTCCTTTCCGGCTGCCCCTGCGAAGATATATAGCAATACGCCGATATCGGTCGGTCCGGTCGTTTCGTCCAAGCTGATGCCGATCTGTCCGGCATCGAAGTAACGCAAGTTCACCTTGCATTCCAATGCGATCTCGCGGAGCGCATTGATGGATACATGTTCCGGCAACTGGATTTTCAGTGTGTCGAAATAGTTTTTGTTCAATTGTTTGTAGCCTAGTTTTTCCAACTCGCCTGTTAGGAAACCTGCAGAAGCGTGGATACGACCTGCGATGTTCTTCAAGCCTTCGGCACCGTGGTAAACGGCGTAAAAACCAGCCATCGTGGCTAGCAAGGCTTGGGCGGTACAGATATTGGAGGTTGCCTTTTCACGTTTGATATGCTGTTCGCGTGTTTGCAAAGCCAAGCGGTAAGCCGCGTGTCCATAGGCATCTTTGGAAATGCCGATGATACGTCCGGGGATGGAACGCTTGTATTCGTCTTTCGTAGCGAAGAATGCAGCGGACGGGCCACCGTAGAACATAGGGATACCGAAACGTTGGCTGCTCCCGAATACGACGTCTGCACCCCATTCTCCCGGAGGAGTCAGCAGGACAAGACTCATCAGGTCGGCAGCAACGGCGACACGTGCTCCACCGGCATTGGCACGTACGATGAATTCTTTATAATCTTCGATCAAACCGTCGGCATTCGGATACTGGACGATAGCCCCGAATACATCCGGTGTGAATTCAAATGTTTTGTAATCACCCACAACGACCTTGATGCCTTGCGGGATCATGCGAGTGTTGATAACGGCCAGTGTAGAGGCGAATACGTTTTCGTCGACAAACAACGTATTGGCTTCTGCTTTCATCTGTGCACGGCTACGGCTACCGTAGAACATGGTTGCCGCTTCGGCTGCTGCTGTCGCTTCATCCAGCAGGGAACAGTTGGCCAGCGGCAGGCCGGTCCGTTCAGCGATAACAGTCTGGAAATTCAGCAACGCTTCCAGACGTCCTTGTGAAACTTCTGCCTGGTACGGAGTGTAGGAAGTGTACCAAACCGGGTTTTCGAATACGTTACGTTGGATAGGAGCCGGACATACTGTGTCATACCAACCCATTCCGATATAAGAAGTGAAGACTTCGTTTTTGGATGCCAACTCCGAGATGTGTTCTGCGAACTCACGTTCCGTCATGGGTTCGGGAAGGTTAAGCGGTTCTTTCAAACGGATGTCGGACGGGATGGTCTGATCGATCAGTTCGTCAACCGACTTGACGCCGATGGCTTGCAGCATGGAAGGAATGTCTTCTGCCGAGATACCAACGTGGCGGTTTACAAATTTATTTGTGTCCATAATATTGTGATTTATGATTTATGAATTAATTCTTAATTGTCAATTACAAATAGGGATTGTTGAACTTCTCATCGATGACCCTTGTTTCCGGTCCATGCCCCGGGTAGATTACTGTCTCGTCGGGAAGCGAAAGGAGTTTGTCGCGGATGGCGGCAACCAATACCTCCTGGTTTCCACCCCAAAGGTCGGTACGGCCGATACTTCCGGCAAACAGTGCATCGCCGACGATCGCAAAGCCGTTTTTTTTGTTATAGAAAGCGACGCTGCCGGGTGAATGTCCGGGAACTGTCAGCACTTGAAGTTCGGATGTACCGAACTTGATGGTCTCGCCTCCTACGATATATTTTTCAACCGGGACATTCTCGACATGCTGACGGAGTCCGAACAACTTGGCCTGTTCGTCCGGAGAGGGCAGTTTCTCGACATCCTGCTTGTTCGCTTCGGGTTTCAAACCGTATGTCTTATATATAAAACCGTTTCCAAATACGTGATCCACGTGCAGATGAGTACAGAGCAAATGCTTTAATGTCAACTTGTTTTCGAGGATAAAGTCGGTTAACTCCTTTTCCTCTTCCTTGCGACAGCAACCACAATCGATCAGTACGGCCTCGCGTGTATCATCATACAGCAGGAATGTGTTTTCTTGGAAATAATTGAACTCAAACGATTTTATTGTAATCATAACGGTACGTAAACAACTTTTTTAGTTTGGAAAAATTCTTCTTTAAAATGATCACTCAGGTTGAGGCTGACAGCTTGCTTGTGGAATGGCAATATTTCATGCTGCAACTCTCCTCCTTTCAGACAAATCAAACCGTTAGGAAGTGCATTTTGTTGTTCCTTCTTTATATTCTTACGGGCGATTTTTACCAGATCGGCCAGCGGCATGACGGCACGACTCACGACAAAGTCGAATAATTGTTTTTCCTCTTCGGCACGACAATGGCGGAAAGTGACGTTTTTCAGACCGATCGCTTCGGCTACAGCTTGTCCGACCTTGATTTTTTTTCCGATACTGTCTACCAAATGAAACTGTACTTCAGGGAGCAGGATCGCAAGTGGTATGCCGGGAAAACCGCCTCCCGTACCGATATCCATAATTGTCGATCCTTCTCTGAATTTCAGCATTTTCAAGATACCTAACGAATGAAGTACGTGGTGCAGGTACAGGTTCTCTATATCTTTGCGTGAAATTACATTGATTTTGGAATTCCAGTCTGAATACAAATCAAACAGGGCGTCTATCTGTTGCTTTTGCGCATCGGTTAGCGTTGGAAAGTAAGACTTTAGAATTGACAATTGACAATTGACAATTGACAATTGGGAGGATATTGTTGCATTGTTATCCATAAATTATATGTATAGGATTATTGTTATATTTTATTTGTCAATTGTCAATTAGTTTCGCGATCGGACTGTCTTTTTTCAATAGATATAGGATTTCCGTATAGGGCAAGAATACGTTTGTTTCCCTTACCACGTAAGCGGCGATCTCATATTCATTAAAGGTATACGTGATGCCGTCCTCGTCGACCAGGAAATTACCGTTCGGAAAAATTTCTTCGACACTAAAGAAACCGATGTTTTCCAAATCTTTCGGATTCTCCACCTTGTTTTGTTTGGCAATATGATCGATCAATATCTGTGCGAGGCTGTCCTGGAAGTTCTCGATGAAAATATCTTCTTCTGTGATTGCATTGCCTGTTTTCAAGTTGATCACATGATTGTTGTAGGCATGCGAACCGTGTGCACCGCCTGTATAGTTTTCGAAACTTACAGTATAGCTCAGAATGTCATTCTGGTTGTAGACGATTTCATCCGATGACATTTCGAAATAAGAGAACCAGGCTCCGACCGGCAGATCGTCCTTCTTTTCCAACTCTGCCTTGAAATCGGCTTCCAGTTCTTTATAGTTGTTCAGATAGTCTTCTGTGTACTTGGTGACCGCCTCTTCTGGAGACAGGTTCTCATAATTCTCGCCGAAGTAGGAGAGGACAAAGTCATTCTGTATCTTTTTCAGAATATCCTTATCGGAAAATTTGGCAGGATAGGTGAAGTTCAATTGCAGGTTGCAATTGGGATTATCGGGATTATTCAGCAGATGATAGGTCCTATCCACCCGGATAGAATCGAATTTAATATCATTATCGGCCGTTTGCTTCGTGTTGGTATTGCAACCGGTTACGAACATTCCTAAAAAGAAAAGCGCTATCAGGCTTTTACTAATTTGTGTACTCATCGGAATCATAGATTTTAGATAATACTTTTAGATGCAAATGTAAGCTATTATCTTGTAATAAACGAATGGCTGGTTTCTTTTTTCAGCCTCGGAGGCATCAAAAGGGTGAGGAGATAGCAGTGCAGGCGTTGTTCCCTACCTATGAAACTACTGTTTCCTGCCCATGAAACGGGAGTACCATGCCAGTGGAACTCTTGTGCCAATAAAATGTAACAGGCTTGGCACTGCGTTCTGGCTTATCATCCGGAAAAGGAATTCTGCTTGGCGAAGGTTGAGTTGTAATAAATGTTTTAAACGAAAATAAACGCTAATTAGGCAACCTTTTGAGAAAAAGGTTGCCTAATTCTATTTGTGAAACGAACAAATCCCCTATATTTGCACAGTGTGTACGCACACCTCTTTGAACCATGTAAAAAATAACAGGTAACAAATGGCTTATTCTAACTATTATGCGGCTTCTGGGCTTTTCCATGGATCTATGTCGTCGGTAATGGGAACGCAGTTCGACATCTTGATAGTCGGCAGTGATCCCCGTCTTCTTGGTACGGTCTGGGAAAAGGTCGAATCGGAAGTGCAGCGATTAGATAAAATGCTGAACCGGTTCGATCCGGAGAGTGAGGTTTCATTTGTTAACCGGGAAGCCGGACACTATCCGGTGACGGTGGGGGAAGAGCTTTGGAATATATTGTTGAACTGCAAGCGTTACAATGAGCTGACGGAAGGATATTTCGATATAACTTTGCAGGGATTCGACCAGGTATTGCTGACGGAAGAAGATAAAAGCATTTTTTTCTTTTCTGAATCTTTACACATTGATCTCGGCGGGTACGGGAAAGGATATGCGCTTGCTAAAATACGGGAACTGTTGGAAGAAAACGGGATTGGTAAGGCGCTTGTCAATTTCGGAAATAGTTCGGTTCTGGCGGTCGGTACGCATCCGTGCGGCGAATATTGGCCGGTGGGTCTTGACAATCCGTTTACGAAAGAGCGGATTGCCGATTTGAAGTTGTGTGACAGTTCGCTATCGATATCGGGAAATATGCCTTCCCATCCGCGCCATATCGTGAACCCGCATACGGGAACATTCGTGGAGGATAAGAAAATGGTGTCGGTGGTGGCGAAAGATCCGGTGGTGGCGGAGATTCTGACAACTGCCTTTATGATCTGCGGCGACGAGCGTGTTCCGGTAATCGCGTCTCAATTTGATATTTATGAAAAACATGTATATAAGTTATGAAAAATGATGAGAATTCAGTCAATTTAAGCCGGCGGGACTTCTTCAAGGAGTTGGGAATGATTGGTGGAGGCGGTGTGCTGCTTTCCGCGTTTCCCTGGTTGCAGTTCTGTAGTGCCGACGATAAGGTGCAGATCGCAAAGGAGAAAGTGCGGATCGGATTTATTGGTACAGGTTCGCGCGGACAGTACCACTTGAATAACCTGAAGACGATTCCGTATGCCGATGTGGTTGCCTTGTGTGATAATTATCCTCCCCACCTGAAAGAGGCTTCGGCTCTCTATCCGAAAGCCAAGACATATGACGATTACCGGAAGCTTTTGGATGATAGAGATATACAAGCTGTCATGATCGCCACTCCGCTGTACGAACATGCGCATATCACAATAGACGCCTTGCATGCCGGAAAGCATGTCTTCTGCGAGAAATCGATGGCGATGACGTGTGCTGACTGTCTGGATATGTATAATGTGTTTAAGGAATCCGGCAAGGTGATGTTTATCGGCCAGCAGCGCTTGTATGATCCGAAATATATAAAGGCGATGGAAATGATCCATGCCGGCTTGTTGGGAGAGATAAATTCGATACGGGCGTATTGGTTCCGTAATAACGACTGGCGCCGTCCGGTCCCTTCTCCCGATTTGGAACGTAAGATCAACTGGCGTTTATATAAGGAATATTCATGCGGCTTGGTAACAGAATTGGCAACCCATCAGTTGCAGGTTGGAAACTGGGCGCTCCGGATGCTTCCCGAAAAGGTGGCCGGCATGGGAGATATCGTCTATTGGAAGGATGGTCGCGAAGTGTATGACAGTATCAATTTGATTTATCATTATCCGAATGGTGTGAAGATGACCTATGAGTCGATGATTGCCAACAAGTTTTATGGCCTTGAAGAAGAGATTATGGGAAGCAAGGGCACGATGGAACCGGAAAAAGGTAAATATTATTTTGAAGATGTCGAACCTGCTCCTGGTATCATGCAGTTGATCAACCAGATCGAACATAAGATCTTCGACAATGTTTCATTTGCCGGCCCGAGTTGGGTTCCTGAAACTGCATCGGTAAACAAGGGACATCTGATCATGGACAATGTCACAACGATCAGCGGACAGTCATCGGTAGGAGCTGCTGGCGACGGCTCTATCGAGTTGGTTACCGCTTTCTGTGAAGCGGCCATTACCGGAAAACCAGCTCCTAACTTGGTGGAAGAAGCTTACTATTCTTCTGTTTTGGGTTTGTTGGGTTTGCAGGCGATTGATGAAGGACGGGTGATTACTTTCCCGGATGAATATAAAATACCGTATCTAAATTTTGCATGATTATGAAAGAAATCGTATTATCTGTAAAGAGACAAAAAACGGAAATTAAGATATTCTGTGTCTGTATCGCGCTCGCCTATCTGATGAACATTATCTCTATCATCGCATATGGTACAAGTTGGTCCGAGCTTTGGACACAATCGTTGTGGATGCTGCTCATCACCTGTGGCTTTTACGGGTTGTCGGTCATACTTCGTCTGTTGTATTACGGAGTACGACAATTAAGAAAATGATCTTGCTTTTCTCTTGGAAGAAAAGCGGCTGAAAGATTAAGGTCGTTCTATCACTTTTCTATCGGGAGGAAGTGGTAGAACGATTTTTATATGTTTTTGATTGATTCCTTATTGTTTTTTTCTACTTGAGTCTTTTCCTTTGCCCAATAAATCTGATAAGCATGAAAAAGACGATTTTACTTTTCTCAATTCTGTTGGCGTCGTGTGCAGGTAAGCAGACGCAAGAGATCCGGACAATGGAACGTTTGTCCACTGCATCTCATAATGATTACTATGTAAGTAACCGGGCTCCGTTGCAACCGTTGCAATTTATTAAGCTGCCCGCCGGAAGTATCGAGCCAGAAGGCTGGATCAGGCGGCAGATCGAATTACAGAAGGATGGACTTTGTGGTCATTTGGGGGAGATTAGTGCCTGGCTGCAAAAGGAAAACAATGCCTGGTTGAAAAACGGAGGTGAATGGGGGTGGGAAGAAGTGCCCTACTGGTTGCGAGGGTATGGTAACATGGCGTATGCCTTGAGAGACGAGACTTTGTTGAAGGAAACGAAATTCTGGATAGAGGCCATCTTGTCAAGTCAGCGAGCGGATGGTAATTTCGGGCCGGTGCATTTGAATAACGGCAAGCAGGATTTTTGGCCGAACATGATCGTCCTTTGGATCATGCAATCTTATCATGAATATACGAACGATAACCGGGTGATTGACTTCATGACCCGCTATTGTCATTATTTGCAAACGGTTCCCGATGACGCTTTCCTGTCGAGTTATTGGGAAAATAGCCGCGGGGGGGATAATCTTTGGAGTGTGGTCTGGCTGTATAACCGCACGGGTGACGAGTCACTTCTTCCGTTGGCCGAAAAGATCCACAGGAATACGGCGGATTGGACAAAATCGACTCAGCTTCCTAACTGGCACAATGTGAATGTCGCCCAGTGTTTTCGCGAACCTGCCACCTATTTTCTGTTTACAAAAGATTCGGCGATGTTGGCTGCCAGCTATAATGTCCAGAGTTTGGTACGCCGTGCTTTCGGCCAAGTTCCTGGTGGAATGTTTGGGGCGGATGAGAATGCCCGTATCGGTTTCTTCGATCCTCGACAGGGTACGGAGACTTGTGGTTTTGTGGAGCAGATGGCTTCCGACGAGATCATGCTTTTGATCAGTGGCGATCCTTATTGGGCTGATCACCTCGAAGATGTTGCGTTCAACAGTTATCCAGCTTCTTTGATGCCTGATTACCGGGCGCTTCGTTATCTGACTTGTCCGAATATGGCGATCAGCGATTCTCGCAATCATCATCCGGGATTGGATAATTCCGGTCCGTTCCTGGCCATGAACCCGTTCAGCAGTCGTTGCTGTCAGCACAATCATGGTTTCGGCTGGCCTTATTATGTCGAACATTTGGTGTTGGCAACGCCGGATAACGGGGTAGCCGCCGTTTTATACAATTCTTGTAAGGCAAATGTAAAGGTGGGCGATGGAACGGAAATCACCTTACGCGAACAGACGAATTATCCGTTTGAGGAAATGACACGTTTTACGGTTGGAACGTCCGAAAACGTATCTTTCCCCTTCTATCTCCGCATCCCGTCCTGGTGTAAAAATGCTTCTGTCTTGATCAACGGAAAAAAACAGCAAACAAAGCTTGCTCCCGGAACATACGCTTGTATAGAACGGGAATGGAAAGATGGCGATGAGGTAGTCCTGAACCTTCCGATGGAATATGCCGTTCGTCAGTGGCAGGTAAATAAGAACAGTGTCAGTGTCGATTACGGTCCGCTAACCCTGTCCTTGAAAATAGAGGAAGAATACAAGCAAATGCCCAGCACCGAGACTGCTGTTTGGGATTCCAAATGGCAGGAAGGAGCGGATGCCTCCGCATGGCCGACATTCGAGATTCTGCCTGCAAGCCCGTGGAATTATGCCTTGAGAGTCCAGTCACCTATCACGTTGCAACGCAGAAACTGGCCGTCGGACAACAATCCTTTCACTCTCTCTTCCGTCCCGATGGAATTTAAGGCTCAGGGACGTTTGGTGCCGGAGTGGAAAATTGACGAATACGGATTATGCGGAGTCCTTCCATACGAAAACGCCCGCAAGTCCGACTGCCTGGATGAAATCACCTTGGTCCCTATGGGAGCGGCAAGGTTGAGGATTTCTGCTTTCCCAGTGGCAGAGCGGTGAGAATTAAAAAATAATGATCGGTCTCTATTTTTAATTCTCAATTTTTAAGTGCTTCATATATTCTGATGGAGTCTTCCCGTACTGCTTCTGGAAGCAGGTGGAGAAGTAGGCAGGTGACGAAAAGCCGACTTGGAAAGCGATCTCGCTGATGCGGTTCTCTCCGTTCTGCATCAGCAGGATCGCCTTCTTTAAGCGGGCAATGCGGATGAAGTCGTTAGGAGAAAGGCCGGACAGGCCCTTAACTTTGCGGTAGAGGCTGGAAGTGCTCATTCCCATCGTATCGGCAAGCATCTCAACGGAGAGTGCTTCATTGCTGAGGTGCTCTTCCAAATAATCGTTCAGTTTGCGAAGGAAAATATCATCCACCTGCGAAACGGCGAGAGAGGCTACCGGGGCGAACGGCTTCTCCAAATAGGTTTTGTTCAGTAGCTCACGGCTTTTCAAAAGGTTGCCCACCTGGGCCGTCAGCAGTTCGATGGAGAACGGTTTCTCCATATAGGCATCGGCTCCAGAGTTCAGTCCTTTCAGGCGTGATTGCAGGTTGTGTTGTGCTGTCAACAGGATAAACGGGATATGGCTGACATTGACATCGTTTTTCATTTCGTTGCAAAGTTCGAAGCCGTCCATGATCGGCATCATGACATCGCTGATGATTAGGTTGACCGTGTTTTTACGGACCAGATCGAGAGCTACTTTCCCGTTTTCCGCTTCTAGCACTTGATATGTTTCCGCCAGTTCGCGGGCGATGAAATGGCGCATATCATTTTGATCTTCGACAATTAGGATAACCGATTTGCCAGTTTCGGCCAATGTGACTATTTCCGCTTTCTCTTTTCCAGCAGTGGTCTGGAAACTGTCTTCCTGCTGTTCTGGGAGCATCAGGACAAACTGGTTCAAGCCGTCCGGCGTTTGTCGATAGAACAGTCTGCCGCGGTGGAATTCAGTCAAAGAGTGGGCCAACGACAAACCGATACCGCTTCCTTGTTGGTTTTCTGTCTCTTTGAGGCGGTAGAACGGATTGAATATATTTTCGGTTTCACTGTCGGGTATCAGATGCCCGTCGTTGGTGACGAGCAGGGTGAACATGCGCTCTTCACCCGAAGGAGGGAGTAATTCGAGCGATATCCGGCTGTCCGAGTACTTCAGTGCATTGCTGACCAGGTTGCTGACGATTTTTGAGAATGCTTCCCGGTCCAGACAGGCCTCGAAAGGTAGATCCGGCAGCTTGACTGTGAAATTCTTGTTTCCCTGTTCGAAAGCCGGACGGAACGGATGCAGGATCGTTTCCAGCCAGAGGACGACATCGGTCTTGACATAGTTCAGTTTGAACCCGCGGCTTTCCGTCTTGCGGAAGTCCAATAGTTGGTTACTGAGGTCTAACAGCCGCCCAGTGTTTTTCTCGATGATCCGTAGGTTCTCCTGTGTGGCGGGCGTTCCATCCCCTGAACGAAGGATTTTTTCCAGCGGGGCTTTTATCAGGGTAAGAGGTGTCCGTATTTCATGCGTGATAAAGGTAAAGAACTGTATTTTTGCATTATAAAGTTCTTTTTCCTTTTTACTTTCGAATATTTCACGGTTGATGCGGTGTTTTTCTTCCAGTTTGGCTTTTTTATAGTTATACCAGAGTACGATCAGCAGGCATAAGATCGTGAAATAAATGAGCAATGCCCATCCGGTAGCCCAGAATGGCGGTGTCACCGTGATCCGAAGAGTCGTCTCGTTATCTTGCCAAACCCCGCTGCTATTGGTCGATTTTACCCGGAAAACATAGTCGCCGGGTGGCAGGTTGGCAAAGGTCACGTCTTTATTCTGCTTCATATAGATCCAGTCTTTGTCACTCCCTTCCAAACGGTAGGCATACTGGATCGCGTCCGGAGATGTATAGCTCAATGCCACATACGAAAGGGTAAAAGTGGAGCGGTTATGCGGAAGTTTCAATTCTCCGTTTTTCATAATCTGGTTGACATTATATTTAGGGGCACCGATGCGGTCGTCCTGCACATCTATGCGAGTGATACATACCGACGGTGAATAAACATCCTCTTTGAAATCGCGCGGATTAAAGGCGATCATTCCGTTTATCGTTCCCATATACATGGTCCCATCCGGCATCTTGTAGGCAGAACAATAGTTGAATTGTGTTTCGGGCAGGCCATCCGTGTACGAGAAAGTCTTCATCACATATGTTTCCGGGTTAAAACGAACCAGCCCGTTGGCCGTTGCAATCCAGAAAAGATGTTCGTCGTCTTCTAAAATACGGTGTACGATATTGCTGGGCAGTCCGTTTTCAACCGTGATGCGGTTGAATGAATCCGATATCTCGTTGTAGAGGGAGAAACCATAGGTCGTTGCCACCCAAATCCGTTTTTTCGAATCTTCGAATATGGATGTCACGTTGTTGTCGCCGATGGTCTGTGACCGCTCGCGGTTGGATGTATAGTGCGCTAACTTCTTGTTGGTTTTAGAATAGCGATAAGCGCCGGAGGTGGTCGCAACCCAAATATCCCCTTTGCTGTCTTTGTAGATTTGACGTACCATCGACTTAATCTCTGTTTTCCAGGGGGTGAAACATTCTTCTTTTTTATGGAAGAGGACAAGCCCTTCAGAGGTCCCGATCAGGATTTCGTCTTCGGAGAGTTTGCAAAAGCAGAGTATAAAGTCTGCCGGTAGCAAGTTATCGGTATTGCTTTGGGTATATCGTTTGATGATTTTCCCGGAAGGAATGTCCAGCAGGTCGATTCCGGTGTTGAATGTTCCTACCCACAACCGGTTGCCGTCAGCAAGTAGGCCGTGGATATTGGTTGCCGAAAGTGGGTGGACTGGGTTGGTACGGGAGAAGTTCGTGATCTTGCCGGTAGCCAGACTATAGCGATTGATCCCGTTATCTTCCGTTCCTAACCAGAGGTTGCCGTACTGGTCCGGACAGATTTCACGAACTGCATTTCCCGGCATTCCCGGATGGGTTTTTCCTCCGATAAAATATTTAAACGGGACATATTCTTTGGGCAGATAGTTGATCCCTCCGAAAAAGGTGGTAATCCATATTCCTCCTTCACGGTCTTTTGTGATCGAATAGACCGCATTGTCGGAGATCGTATATTCGTTTGTCAACGATTTTTGCAGGTGCGTGATGCTCAGGTCTGTCATATTCAAGATATAGATACCGGATTCGGATGCGACCCAGTAGGTATTCTCGCTACACTGCTTGATGTCGCGAACCTGTATATCTGGGATGACTGTTTCCGTTTTCCGGCTGTGCCGGTCGTAAAACTTGAGCCCTGCCCGGTCTGTTCCGACCAGTATTCCCCTGTCCGGCACGAGGCAAAGCTTGGTGAGGCTGATCGGATTTCCTTTTTCCTTTTCTGTCAGTACGGGGATACGGATGAACTTGTCTGCCTCCGGTTTGTAAAAAAACAGGTCGTTGCGTCCGGCGAGGACCGGTTCGCCCTCTTCGTTCATCGTGATGTCTATCAGGCTTATCTGCTCTCCTTCTGGATAGAAATGCGGACTACTTTTGCCCGAAAGGGCATAACGGGCAATCCTGTTGTAGCTCATCAGCCACAAATTCCCTTTTTTATCTTCCCTGATTTGCTGAAAATATTCCGGGGTGTTGTTACTGTCTGAAAAAGTCAGGGGATGAAATGCATCTGTTTGATAGTCGTAATAACAGGTATGGGAGTAGGTGCAGACCCATATCCTACCGGTCGAATCTTCGAAAAGGCTGATGATTCTGTCGTTCGGCAGACTTTCCGGCTCGAACGAGTTGTAGCGGTATATCCGGAACTGATGTCCGTCGAAACGGTTCAATCCGTCGTCCGTCCCGAACCACATGAATCCTTTTTTATCCTGTAGGGCACAATAAACCGTGTTATGCGACAATCCTTGTTTGTTGGTATAATGACGGAAATACAAATCGTGTGCCTTGCCGGAGTTGGGAAGGAGTAGCAAAAGCAAACCTGTTATGGTAGTCAGGAAAAGTCTCATACAAAGTCGTCGTTCATCTTTTGTGTGCTGCAAAAGTAAGCAAAAAAACGCTATTTAAGAGGCGTTTGTGCGATATTTGATTGATATTTGAAAGCTTCTGATTGATCCTTGAAAGAGGTTTTGACGGCCCGGAAATATCTTTGTACCAAAATTTCAGACAAAGGAAATTTAAGCTCTTATGAATGTTGTGTTTTATTAATATATATAAGGAATAATGAAGAGAACCTCTCTGATGCTATTGGTTTGCTGCTTTTGGATACTGAACGTATCCTGCGGTTCGGGCAATTTGTTTCAGCCAGATAAGAAGAATGCCTTGCGTGCTCCTTCTTATCCACTGATAACGATTGATCCTTACACCAGCATCTGGTCGTTTGCGGACCGGCTGGATGAGGATGTGACTCGTCATTGGACAGGGAAGGAACAGGGACTGTTAGGTGTCATTGAAGTTGATGGGGTTCTGTATCGTTTTATGGGAAAAGAAGCACCGGAGAAGGAAACTCCGGTGCGTTTTGAAAAGGCTGCGGTTCAACAGTCGGTGAATGTTCTTCCGACACAAACTTATTATACATTCAAATGTGGTCCGGTTTGTTTGGATCTAGTTTTTACGTCTCCTCTTTTGTTAGAAGACTTGGATCGTATGTCCACACCTGTTAACTACATATCCTGGCAGGTTCGTGCTATGGATGAAAAGGCACATGAAACCCGCCTGGCGATAGAGGCTTCCCCTTCTTTGGCCGTTCATTCGAACGATCAGGCCGTAACAGTAGCATTTGAAGAGGAAAATGGCATTTCGTATCTAAAAGTAGGAACCGTCGAACAGTCTGTACTGGCCCGTAAAGGAGATGATGTCCGTATCGATTGGGGATATTTCTACCTGGCAGCCCAGACAGAAAAACAAATGGAGATGAATGTGAGCGACCGGCAACAACTTGTTTACAGTTGCGATATGGGAATGGTGTCCGATTCCCCCCAGTCCGGTTATCTGATGGTTGGGTATGATGATTTGTATTCGATCCAGTATTTCAAGGATAATCGTATGGGGTATTGGAAGCATAACGGTAAGAAAAATATCCGGCAGGCATTTGAAGAATCAGCGAAGGAATATCGTTCGGTTATGGAGCGCTGCCGTCATTTCGACACTCGTCTGATGGAAGACGCGGAAAAAGCCGGTGGAAAAGAATATGCAGAACTTTGTGCCATTGCTTACCGCCAGGCGGTGGCGGCCCACAAACTTATAGAAGATAAAGACGGGAATCTGTTGTTTCTTTCCAAGGAGAATTTTAGCAATGGTTCGATCGGTACGGTTGATGTGACGTATCCGTCTGCCCCCTTGTTCTTACTTTATAATCCGGAATTATTGAAAGGAATGCTGAATCCGATTTTCCATTACAGCGAAAGCGGACGATGGAACAAGCCTTTTGCCGCCCATGATGTCGGAACCTATCCTCATGCCAACGGGCAAACGTATCCTTTCGATATGCCGGTCGAAGAATGTGGGAATATGTTGATTCTGACAACTGCCATCGCTCTGCGCGAAGGTAATGCGGATTATGCTCGTGAACATTGGAAGACATTGGGTGTTTGGGCTAATTATTTGCTGAAAGAGGGACTTGATCCGGAAAATCAGTTGTGTACGGATGATTTTGCCGGACATCTGGCCCATAATGCAAACCTTTCGATAAAGGCGATCATGGGGATTGCCGGATATGGAAAGCTGGCCGAGATGTTGGGAGATAAGGAACAGGCTGTCAGGTATGTTTCAGCCGCTCGCGAGATGGCAGAGAAATGGGAGCGGATGGCTGATGATGGAGATCATTACCGGCTGACATTCGACCGGGAAAACACTTGGAGCCAGAAGTATAATCTGGTTTGGGATAGAGTTTTGGGCTTGCATATCTTTCCGGACAGGATCGCCCGGAAGGAGGTCGCTTTCTATTTGAGCCGGCAACAGCCGTTCGGCCTTCCGCTTGACAGCCGCAAGACCTATACCAAGATTGATTGGATTTTATGGACAGCGTGCTTGGCAGATACGCAGGAGGATTTCTCCCGTTTGTTATCACCCGCCTATAAATATGTGAATGAAACCGAACCTCGCGTACCCCTGACCGACTGGTATGAGGCTACCGATGGCCGGTCCATCAACATGCGTGCCCGTTCGGTAGTGGGGGGCTTTTTTATGAAGATGCTGGAAAAGCAGATGTATAAACCCTCTTTTCGTCCTGAGCCGGCGGAAGAACCAGTGGTGGAAGCCAAGAGCACTTATCGGAATCCGGTGATCGATTACAGCTTGCCTGATCCGACCATCATCAAAGCGGATGATGGCTATTTCTACTTGTATGCAACCGAAGATATCCGCAATACGCCGATCCATCGTTCACGCAACTTGGTGGACTGGGAGGAGATCGGAACGGCTTTCACGGAAGAAACACGTCCGACCTTCGAGCCGAAAGGAGGCTTATGGGCACCGGATATCAATTATATTGACGGACAATATGTATTGTATTATTCCATGTCCGTCTGGGGAGGTGAGTGGACCTGTGGGATCGGAGTTGCTACATCCGACAAACCGGAAGGGCCGTTCATTGACAAGGGACCGTTGTTCCGAAGCAAGACAATTCAAGTTCAAAATTCTATAGACCAATTTTTCATGGAGGATAACGGGAAAAAATACCTGTTTTGGGGTAGTTTCCGCGGTATCTATGGGATAGAGCTGTCGGGAGACGGCCTATCTGTTCGGGACGGAGCCAAAAAGAAACAGGTTGCCGGAACCGCCTACGAAGGTACTTACATCCATAAAAGGGGCGATTATTATTATTTGTTTGCCTCGATAGGGAGTTGTTGTGAGGGATTGAAGAGTACCTATACTACAGTTGTAGGCCGTTCTGACAGCCTGTTCGGCCCGTACACCGACAAACAGGGACGACCGATGATGGAAAATCATCACGAAGTTCTGATTCATGGAAATGATGCTTTTGTCGGTACAGGGCATAACTCGGAAATCGTTACGGACGACCGTGGGAATGACTGGGTTCTCTATCATGCCGTGAGCCGTGAACATCCTACCGGACGAGTCCTGATGTTGGATCGGATCCGTTGGAGAGATGGCTGGCCGGAAGTTGAAGGGGCAAGTCCTTCTTTGGAAGCGGAAGCACCGGAGTTTATTAATTGAAAATTATAATCATTTACAAATCATAAATCATAAATCATGAAAAAGACCTTATTTGTATGTTGTGCTTTGGCACTGACATTGGGTGCACAGGCTCAATGGAAACCGGTAGGAGATAAGATCAAGACACCGTGGGCGGAACAGGTGAATTCGGCCAATGTCCTTCCCGAATATCCCCGTCCTCAGTTGGAACGTGGCGATTGGCAAAATCTGAACGGTGAATGGGAATATGCCATCAAACCGGTTGGCGATGTAGAGCCGGCAACATTCGATGGTAAGATTTTGGTCCCTTTTGCTGTCGAATCCTCTCTTTCTGGCGTACAGAAAGAAGTTGGCGAAAACAGCGAATTATGGTATAAACGTACTTTTTCCGTTCCTTCAGCCTGGAAAAATAAGGACATCATGTTAAATTTCGGTGCGGTGGATTGGAAAGCGGACGTGTTTGTAAACGACATCCTGATCGGTTCTCATAAAGGCGGTTTCACTCCGTTCTCTTTTAACATCACTCCATATCTGACAGGAAGGAATAATCAGAAGCTGGTTGTCCGTGTATGGGATCCTAGTGATAAGGGATATCAACCGCGCGGTAAACAAACTTCCCGTCCGGAAGGCATTTGGTACACACCAGTAACCGGTATCTGGCAGACAGTATGGTTGGAACCGGTAGCTGCTGCCCATGTGACTTCGGTAAAGTCTATTTCCAATATTGACAATAATACGTTGAATGTGACGGTCGGAACTTCCTGCGACTGCAATTCCGGTATCGTAACCGTGAAATTGTTGGACAAAGGCCAGGTTGTGGCTTCCGCAAAAGGCGTTCAAGGAAAGGAATTGCGTTTGTTCGTACAAAACCCGACACTTTGGAGCCCGTCCAATCCTTATTTGTATGATATGACGGTTTCTTTGTCGAAAGATGGAAAGGTGCTGGATGAAGTAAAATCATATACGGCTTTCCGTAAGATTTCTTCCAAACGCGATGCTGCCGGCATTATGCGCATGCAGTTGAATAATCAGGATTTATTCCAGTTCGGACCGCTGGACCAGGGATGGTGGCCTGACGGACTTTATACGGCTCCGACTGATGAAGCTTTGTTGTTCGACATCAAGAAAACGAAAGACTGGGGCTTCAATATGATCCGTAAGCACGTGAAAGTGGAACCGGCACGCTGGTATTATCATTGCGATAAGGAAGGTATCTTGGTATGGCAGGATATGCCGAGCGGCGATCATGGCTCTTATATTTGGGATCACCATGTATATAACGGTGGAAAAGACAATGAACGTACACCTGAGTCCAAGGCAAACTATTACCGTGAATGGAAAGAGATCATGGATCTCTGCGTTTCCAATCCTTCCGTAGTCGTTTGGGTTCCTTTCAACGAAGCATGGGGACAGTTTGAAACGGAAAAAGCGGCTGAATGGACAAAGACTTACGATCCTTCCCGTCTGGTGAACCCGGCAAGCGGCGGTAATCATCGTCCTTGTGGTGATATCTTGGATCTGCATAACTATCCGGCTCCTGATATGTTCCTGTTCGACCCGAAACGAGTGAATGTGTTAGGTGAATACGGTGGAATCGGCCTTCCGGTAGAAAACCATTTGTGGTGGAACAAACGCAACTGGGGGTATGTACAATTCAAGAACAGCGACGAAGTGACGGCTGAATATGTGAAATATGCCAATATTCTGAAAGATTATGTGAAACGTGGTTTCTCTGCTGCCGTCTACACACAGACAACCGATGTGGAAGGTGAAGTAAACGGTTTGATGACTTACGACCGTAAAGTGATCAAGATCGACGAAACTGCTGTAAAGAAAGCCAATCAGTCGGTTATTAACGAATTAAAGTAAAAGCATGAAACGGATTAGCATAGCTTTTTTATCTCTTTTTCTGTGCGTGGCCTCTGTCTGGTCCATGCCGCGTCCCGAATATCCCCGTCCGCAGTTCGAGCGGGCGGGTTGGGTCAACCTGAATGGGGAATGGACCTGCTCGTTTGATTTCGGCGGTTCAGGAATGGAACGCGAGTTCTATAAATCGAAAGGTTTTGACAAGAAGATCACTGTTCCCTTCTGCCCGGAAAGTAAATTGTCCGGTATCGGATATACGGACTTTATCAATCATTTCTGGTATCAGCGTCCGATCACGATCCCGCAGGAATGGAACGGAAAGAACATTCTGCTTAATTTCGGTGCGGTCTACTATAAATCGGAAGTTTATATCGACGGAGTTCTGGCTAACC
>ULVQ01078753.1_pt1 | contig 32546 bp, 22 predicted proteins | sample 1959591 | NCBI WGS metagenome assembly ULVQ01 (sample SAMEA4835790, study PRJEB28245) | human gut metagenome | biome: gut microbiome; material: fecal sample | place: Denmark | collected 2008
TAGACTTTTCGAAATCCGTAAGTGACAAGACAATTTTGGTGCCACAGCTCACGGTTATTCAAAAAATCTAAAGCAAAAATCATATTTTACACTGCAAACATAAGAAATATTATGGGCACAGCTATATATTACATGTGCGTAGTTTGCATTGTGAGACATAAAGTATCATTATTTTGCCCGAATCCATTGACTTCTTATGTAAACGATGTTATATTTTGATATATAATAACGCCTATATGCACGAACGTAATCGGATTGTGCACGAAGGACTTCTTTGCGGATGGATAAGGAGCATTACGCAAAGGAAGGGGCCAGAGAAAGGAGAAATGTGTATGAAGAAATTTTTTAAGCAACGAGGGAAAAAACTGACTGCCGTGACGACAGCATTTGCACTACTGTGTACTACCGGTGTATTGCCGGAGAATGTGCGGCATGCATCTGCAGCGGAGGGAACTACAGGTAGTCAGATCCGGGAGCAGATACCGGAGGAGAATCAGACACAGGTGTCAGCTCAGACCCAGGAACCGGATCAGGCTTCCGGGGAGGGGCTTGTGCTGAATAAGGAGAATTTTCCGGATCAGGTTTTCAGAGATTATTTACGACTTTGCTGGGAAGAATATGACACCAATGAAGATGGAATGCTGTCTGACGAGGAGCTGAAGAGCTTCACTGAATTTGATGCACATGCCACTCCGGTTGTGGATATAAGTGCAAGGATAAAAAGCCTGCAGGGAATTGAGAAACTGAAGTATTTAACGGAAGTGGATGTGTACGGCAACAATATTATCGGAGAATTAGACATCAGTGGTTTATCTAATCTGACGCGTCTTGAGTGTGGCGGAAATAAGATTACGTCTATTGTTTTGCCGGAGGAGAGCAAATTAAAGGAATTGGATTGTTCCTTGGATCCGATCACATTTCTGGATCTTAAGGGACAGACAGAACTGGAAAGTTTTTCCTGTCCAATGTCTTCTCTCAAAACCCTGGATCTTACGAACCAGACAAAGCTTGAATGGCTGAATGTAGGTACCAGTACGCTTACCAGTCTTATTTTGCCGGATCACGAATTAGATGGAAAAGACTGTACAGAGATTATGGCATACCTGACACAGAATTATGTTGACTTCAAGGAAGAGACAGTCTTTCCGGGCTTTGATCTGAAACGGATTCAGAATGTGCAGTTAACAAAGTCCGGAAAGGAACCGGAGAAACTTTCCATGGACACATTAAAGGCGGACAATTTCCGGATTGAAAAGTTGGATTTGGGGGATGAGATTACCTATACCTATAATTGTGCCGCAGATCTTTCCAAGGCTCCGATCAATATTGAATTTGCGCTGTGGGTGGGGGCTTCTGGCGATCAGTATCCTCCGGCTTCCGGAGAGGGTCTGTATCCTCCGGAGTATGAAGAGGATCAAAAAATGTATTACGCTTCACCTCTGATCAAAAAACTGGGTGATATCACACTGATGGAGGGATGGAAGTGGGAGGAAGGAACCGACACAGACAAAAAGATAGAAGCAGGAAAGCTTACGACTGCTGCAGCCATATACACAGCACAGGATGCTTATTATTATGCAGCATCTATGCTAAATATTGAAATTTCCATATGGGGCTGTACCCATCCTTCGGAAAGCGTCATACATCATGAGGCGAAGGCACCGACGCTCACAGAAAAGGGAAATATCGAATATTACGAATGTGGAGATTGTGGCACTTGTTATACACAGCCGGACGATTTCAGCCATGCGTTATCCACAGAGGAGATAGAGCTTCCGATGCCATATCTGGCAGATGATGTGGAAAGCACCGAAAGCCGGATCGGTTACGGACAGGAAATCAGAAATCTGGATATTTTCAAGGTAAGGTGGAATGAGAATTCAGGGGAAGCGGCAGTTCGTGCCACATCCATTGAGATTGATAATGTGATTTACCGGAAAGATGAAAATGCGGATAAGGAAGTGATTACCGATAATAGTGGTTTCTACATTGAAGGGATTGGAGAAACCATGGAGGGACACTTGTATGTTGACATTTCCAAGGAAACTCCAAAGAAATCCCTAGGGGGTCTGAGTTATGACCATGGCAGCGATGGTAATGATTTTCCAAAGCCAGGGATATATACGCTGGATCTGACTGTGGATGTCGTGCCGCTGTCTGGAGAAAACGGTCGGAATGAAGGGCAGGAAACGGATCCGGAGGGAGAGCAGGAGACAGAACAGGAAGTCGATCAGGCTCAGCGACAGAAGATTTCACTCCGGCGGACAATTATTATAGAGAAAAAGAAAGATACTCCGGGTATACCGGAAGCCTCTATGGAAGTACCATATACTACTAACGTAGTGGGGCAGATTTCGCTGGAGGAGAATTGGAAATGGTCATCCGGAGACAGCGAAAAGGCATTGGCGGTAGGAGAAGCAGTGACGGTTACCGCAGAGTATACCGGAACAGATGCAGATCTGTATGAAAATACGGTGCAGGAAGTAATCATTACCAGACTGGCTTGCGATCATCCGGAGGATAAACTGGAGTTGCGAAATAGGAAGGATAATGTATGCGAGAATGGATATACCGGAGATTATTTCTGTACTCAATGTAAAGAAATTGTAAGACCGGGAGAGATGATTCCGGCACATCATGATCTGACTCTGGTTGAGGCAAAGGCAGCCACGGACACAATGCCCGGAAATATGGCATATTATGTGTGCGGTGATTGTGGAAAATGTTTTGAGGATGAAGGTGGCACGAAGGAAACCACAAAGGATAAGGTGAAGATTCCGGCACTGGGCACACCGGTACCGAGTGTGACTCCGGTTCCGACATCGAAGGCAACTGCAGAGCCGTCACCGACAAATCATCCGGCAGTCACAGAGGTTCCAACAAAGGAACCGGTCAAGACAGAGACCCCGGCAACGAAAGCCCCGACAAAGGAGCCTGTTCAGACAGGAGTACCGGTAACAACAGCCCCGACAGCAGTCCCGACAAAGGAGCCTGTTTGGACAGGAGTACCGGTCACAACAGCACCGACAGGGGCACCGACCCGGCAGCCGGTCACAACCGAGCCAGCACCGGCACCGTTGGCATCGGAGCTTCCGACGCCGGGACAGAGCATGGCACCGCAGTCAAGCCAGGCACCGGCTCCGTCGGCAGCGGATACACCGGCACCGACGCAGACACCACAGTGGACTCCGATGGCGACATCTAAATTAAGCCAGAAGAAACCGGCAAGGAAAGGCAAGCTGATTAAGGATTCCAAGGGCAACCGCTATAAAGTAACCAGTTCCAATGCGAAGAATCCCACAGTGACATTCTATTCTGCGAAAATGACTGCCAAAAAGGTCACGATGTCCCGATCTGTCCGGATTGACGGCGTCCGCTATTGTATCACGGCGGTTCGGAGCAGAGCTTTTGAGGGTCACAGGAAGGTGACATCTATCCGGCTTGGAAGCAAGGTCAATACCATTGGGGACAGAGCATTTCGAAATTGTAAAAAGCTGGAGAAGCTTTACATCCAATCCTCCAAATTGAAACCGGAGGACATTGGCGAGCGCGTGTTTGAGAATGTTCCGAAGGACTTGAAGATTTATGTTCCGGAGAAAAAGAAGGACGAATATCGGAAGATGTTCCGGGAGAAGGGATTGGGAAAATTAATTTCGGTTTACTCCCTTTAACTCCTGACACCAGATGTTTATATCTATAAATGAAAAGAAGCCGTATATCGGGATTTCCCTGATATACGGCTTCTTCCATAATTTAATGTAACCTGTCCCAGAAGCCTGATGTGGCACTGGTCGAAATTCTTACCCCCGAACAGACCAAGGATCGGGTTGACTCTTAAGTTATAAGAATTTTATCGGCAGGTGTTTTCAAAGCCTTAATTCATATATTCGAAGAATGGCAGGATGTTGGTAATATACCGGTTCATGATATCGGAAAATTCCCTGAGCTGTGCCTCTGTCTGACATTCGCCGTAATCAATGGTATAGGTATATCCGTTGTGGAAATCGATATAGGTCATCATCGGGTTTAAATCTTCCATTTCGGAACGGCTGAAGCTGCCTTTCAGACGATGAATGGTAAAGAGTGGCATCCTGGCACCGCCGCGTCTGCCGACAAAGGTTACTGTGGATTCGCTGCATCCGAAATCTATATTTTTGGCATCCTTCTGTTCCTTCAGGGTGACAATGGAAGCAACGCTTTCCGGCAGTTCCACATAGCATTTGGCTGCGTTGCTGCTGAGGCGGATCCGTTTGTCGTTTGCCTCGCTCTCGTGCAGTGTGATGGTGCGACCGCCAAAGGTAACACTGGCAATGGCTTTGGTATCGACGATCTGATGGAAACCGATGCGTTTGTAGCCTTCTTTTTTTTCGCTGCCCCAGCTTTCGGTCACAATGTCCTCATAGCGGCTGTCAATACGGCTGCCGTCAGTAAACTGGACGACCAGCCGGTCAGACTTCTCATATTTGTTCCATTCCTTTTCGGTGAAATAGGTCTTTCCCTGCTTCGTGATCTTAAAATGAGCGGTCAGGGAAAGAGGAGAAATCGTGAGATCCGTCCAAAGTCCCTGGGAATCCATAAGGGATACTTTTTTGTCTACGGTGATCCGTTCCGGCTTGGCATTGGTCTGATAATCCCATGAGAGCTTCCAGTCTCCTTCCTGAAGCGTAACAAATTTATTGTGTTCATTGCGATATCCAATGTTTTGCAGGGATAACACAATGTGGCTTCCGTTGATATTGACGTCCGCTCCTTCCCGGTTTACACCGCTCACCAGCAGTGGGAATTTGGTGATGCCGTTGTCCACGGCACTGCTGGTGATGTCATCGACTGTATAATCATAGTTTGCTCCATCCTTGCCTGTAATGGAAAGGTCTGTATTCTGGAATGTTAACGTGTAAGGCACATCCTTTACACCGGAGGCGTTGATCACGGCATAAAATCCGGACTGATCTCCGATGGTCTGTGTCAGATCCAGCTTAATGCCGTTGGCTTCCGTTGATGATTCGACGTTTGTAGTAAGCTTTTCGGCAGTCTGCTGTGATTTATTGTCGTTAATCTGAAAAAAGTTTTTGATACTGTCATCCAGGCCAAAGGCTGCAAATGCAGTAGCACCGGCCATACAGACAATGCATGCGGCTGCGGCGGCAGCTAACGGCTTGTAATATTTTCTCCAAAAAGACGGATGTTTTACCACCTGGGACTCTGCTTTTGTTTCCCCCTGGATCTTCTGCATTGTCCGCTGGTGGATCCGCTGAATTTCTTCTTCGGTCAATGATGTTTTTTTCCCTTCCGCATCTGCGTGATACTGTGGCATTTCGTTTAATAAGTCTTCTATATTTTTCATAAGGCACTCCTTTCCGGCTGCATCGAAATCCCCCGGTTCCGGCAGCCTTGGCAAATGGCAGTTTCAGGCGACATCCACGCCGCACCGGACCAACTGCTGTTTTAAACGGTTTCTTCCCCGTGTTAATTTGTTTTCTACCGTTTTTGCCTTTAATGTCAGTTTATCAGCGATCTCCTTAATGGAATGCTGATAGAAATACCGGTAAATAAAGATTTCCCGGTCCGGACTTTTCATGGAACCGATCAACTGATACAAAACAGCATATTCCGACCGGCAGATGATCTGCTCCTCCACATTTTCCCCCGATACCAGCTCCCCGGCGGTATCAATATCCTGTGCAGGCTGTTTCTTTGCCAGACTGCGCCGGCGGTTTAGTGCTGTGCGTCTTGCGATTCCATATAAATATTCTCTCAGTCCGTGACCTTCGGTCAGTTGGATCTTGTCTTTGGCTTGCCATAATCCCACAAAGGTGTCGGACACGGTTTCCTCGATGTCCTCTTTGCTGTATCCGGACAATATGGAGCGGCAGATCGTTTTCACTGCGGATCCGTATTGTCTGATGACCAGCTCCATGCCCAGTGAAACGTCTTCCGTCAGGCAATCTAACAGCTCCCGTTCTTCCATTTGTTTTTCCCCCTTTATCCTGCTCTTGAAAGATCTTTCACTTATCTATTGGTCAGGAAGCACTCAAATCACTCATATTATTTTAAAAAATATCACGCATAATGATACTCCTGTCGTTTCCGGATCAGGAAGGTCACAGTGACAAACAGGGTCAGCAGCTCTGCGGTGGCAACCGACAGCCAGATGCCGTTAATGCCGAAAAAGACAGGAAGTATAAATACAACCCCGAGCTGGAATACCAGTGTCCGCAGGAAGGAGATAACCGCAGAGATCAGTCCGTTGTTCAGTGCCGTAAAGAAGGAGGAGCCATAGATATTGAAGCCGTTGATCAGGAAGGTGACACAGAACAGGTGGAAGCCGGTATAGGTCATTTGGAATAACTCTTTATCATAGCCAACGAAAATACGGGCGATCGGGGAGGCGATGATCTGCGCCGTAACGGTCAGAAGAATGCCGCAGATGCTCACCAGAGTGAGACTTTTGCGGAACAGATTCTTTAGTTCATCATGGTTTCCGGCTCCGTAGTGATAGCTGACGATCGGGGCACTGCCGATGGAGTAACCGAAGAAGACCGCCGCAAATATAAAGTTGGCATACATGATCGTGCCGTAGGCGGCCACACCGTTTTCTCCGGCAAGTTTCATAAGCTGCAGGTTATACATGGCTCCGACGATAGAGTTGGAAAGATTTGTCATCAGCTCGGAGGAACCGTTGGTACAGGCCTTGAGCAGAACTTTTCCATCAAAATGTGTTTTGCCCAGATGGAGGATCGCACCATTGCGGCGTGCAAAATAAAGTATGGGGAAGAAACCGCCGACCAGCTCTCCGCAGGAGGTTGCGATGGCTGCACCAGCAATACCCCAGCCAAATACAGCGATAAACAGGTAGTCCAGAACGATGTTGGTAACGCCGGCGATAACGATCACGGCAAGCCCCAGCTTCGGTTTCTCGGCAGCCACAAAAAAGCTCTGGAAAGCATTCTGCAGCATAAAAGGAGCAAGTGTGATAAAGCCAAGTCTGCCGTAGATCGTACAGTTGCGCAGAAGCTCGCCTTCTGCACCCAGAAGCCTTGCCACGGCGGGAGTCAGGGCGATACCGGCAATACTCAGGAACACGCCCCCGAGAGCGGTAATATATACCAGCATAGAGAAGTATTCGCTTGCTTTTTGCTTCTTTCCCTCGCCCAGAGTCTTTGCGACGATGGCACTTCCTCCGGTACCCATCATAAAGCCCAGGGCAGATAATGCCATGATAAACGGAGAGATCAGGTTGATGGCGGCAAAGGCGGTCTTTCCTACATAATTGGATACAAACAGTCCGTCGATCACCACGTAGATCGAGGTGAAGATCATCATGATCACCGATGGATAAACAAATAATAAAAGTTTTTTAAAAGTAAAATGTTCGGATAATTGTATTTTCATTTTATTCCTTTCTGCGGATTTCCAGAAATTCATTCCGCAATGCGATGTTATATTTTTGGGAGAGCTTAAGCATCTGCTCACATTCCTCGGATGTCAGGGCATCTAATGCCTTGTTTTCTGCTTTGATCACGGGATAGATCTTCTCCTGCATCACATGCTGTCCTTCATCCGTGAGAAAGATCTGCATGCTCCGGCCTTTTCCGGGAGCCAGTTTGATCCATCTTTCCTTCTCCAGCTTTCGGATGGAGGAGTTGATGGTCTGCTTTGAAATACAGGAGATCCGGCAGATATCCCGTTGGAGACAGCCGTCTCCCAGCATAAAAATACCGTATAAAATGTCAAATGCACTGTCCGACAGGGAGGTGTTGAGAGCAGCTTCGTGGTAAAGGTCATCCAGCTCCTTGTAGAGGTGGTTGAATTCCATCTGAACCTTGCTCATATATGGTTTTGAGGGTGTTTTCATATGCACCATCCTTTCTAAAATGAGTCTGATTTCGTACTTGGGAATATATTATAGTCCGATTTCGTACTTGCGTCAAGGGGGATGCTTTTTTTCTTGCTATCTGTATACCGAAATGGTACTATTATCTTTAGATAAAATATAAGATAAGAGGTACAGTAAAAGCTATGAAAAATTCAAATGAACCAATTTACGATGCCCGTAAACTCGGCATTCCCAAGATGATGATCCTGGGAATCCAGCACATGTTTGCCATGTTTGGCGCGACGATCCTTGTGCCGATCCTGGTGGCAGGCTATTTCCAGGAGGCATGCGGCGAGCCGCTGTCCCGTGGACTGACAGTTTCCGTTACCTTGTTCTGTGCCGGATTTGGTACACTGATCTTTCATCTGTGCTCCAAATTTGAAGTACCGGCATTTTTGGGATCTTCTTTTGCATTTCTCGGCGGATTTTATACCGTGGCAAATCTCAAAAATGGAATCTATGCCAATATGAATGTCAACGATAAGGTGGCATATGCCTGTGGCGGTATTGTGGTAGCCGGACTGTTATATCTGGTGGTTGCCCTGATCTTTAAGCTGGTGGGGGTCAATCGCGTGATGAAGTTCCTTCCGCCGGTTGTGACGGGACCGATCATTATCTGCATCGGATTGTCTCTGGCACCATCCGCAGTGAGTAACGCTTCTACCAACTGGCTGATCGCATTTGTGGCATTGGCCGTGATCATTATTTTTAATATCTGGGGCAAGGGCATGTTCAAGATCATTCCGATCCTCATGGGAGTTCTGATCTCCTATGCATTTGCAATGATCCTCAATGCCTGTGGCGTCACAAATCCGGACGGCTCTGCTATTTTGGATTTTGCTTCCGTATCTTCTGCCAGATGGGTTGGACTTCCGCCATTCCAGATTTGTAAGTTTGATGTGACGGCGATCCTGGTGATGGCACCGATCGCGATTGCTACCATGATGGAGCATGTGGGTGACATGTCCGCAATTTCGGCCACAGTTGGTAAGAATTATATTGAAGAGCCGGGTCTTCACCGTACTCTGATGGGAGACGGTATTGCTACGGCATTTGCAGGCTTTATCGGTGGTCCTGCCAATACCACATACGGAGAGAATACCGGAGTGCTGGAGCTTTCCAAAGTATATGATCCGAGAGTGATCCGTATTGCAGCGGCACTTGCGATCATTCTTTCCTTTATTCCGAAGTTCTCCGCCGTTATTTCTACCATGCCATCGGCGATCATCGGAGGTGTATCCTTCATGCTTTACGGTATGATCTCAGCCATCGGTGTTCGAAATGTCGTAGAAAACAGAGTGGATCTGACAAAATCAAGAAACCTGATCATTGCAGGTGTTATCTTTGTTTGTGGTCTGGGCTTTTCTAATGGTCTTACCTTCCATGTGGCAGGTGCCTCCATTACTCTGACTGCTCTGGCTGTTGCAGCCATCGCCGGCATCCTTCTCAATGCGATCCTGCCGGGCAATGATTACAGCTTTGGCAAGCATCCCGAAGGAGACAGAAGCCGTGGTGTCTATGTGATGAACAGTGATGACGAGACAGAGGATAAAGAGTGATCCATACGTTTACGGAATCGATTCTATGGTAAGAATAAACACAGGATAGTTGCTGTGGGAAGATAACTTAAAATTACGAAACTATATATGTAGAAATGGAGAATACTATGATCAAATCAGAAAATATTGTTATTTTTGAGCACCCGTTAATTCAGCACAAAATTTCTCTTTTGAGAGACAAGGCAACCGGAACCAACGAGTTCCGTAAGCTGGTGGATGAGATCGCCATGCTGGAAGGCTTTGAGGCACTTTCCGACCTGCCGGTAGAGGATGTGGAGATCGAGACACCGATCGAGAAGTGCAAGACACCAATGATCGCCGGTCGTAAGCTTGCCGTGGTACCGATCCTTCGTGCCGGTCTCGGTATGGTATCCGGTATCCTGGCTCTGGTTCCAAACGCAAAGGTGGGTCATATCGGAATGTATCGTGATGAGGAGACGCACCAGCCACAGGAATATTACTGTAAGCTGCCGGATCCGATCGAGGAGAGACTGATTGTTGTCTGTGACCCGATGCTGGCAACCGGTGGTTCTGCTGTGGATGCTATCGACCAGATCAAAAAGCACGGCGGCAGGAATATTAAATTTATGTGTATTATTGCAGCTCCGGAGGGACTGGAGAAGCTTCATAAAGCACATCCGGATGTGCAGATCTATGTAGGTCATCTGGACCGCCAGCTCAATGAGGATGCGTATATCTGTCCGGGCCTTGGAGATGCCGGCGACCGTATTTTCGGTACGAAATAATTATCCTTGCTCCTTCATCTGCCGAAGCTCCGGCAGAACCGTTGCGAGCATCACTACAAAGCAGAGCGTGCCGCCGATCACATTGGAGACCGGCTCCGCCAGGAAGACTCCGTTAGTGCCCAGATGAAATGTGTAGGGCAGTAGATAGGTCAGCGGTACGACAATAATCACCTTACGAAGCAGGGAGAAGAAAATCGCCTGCTTCTTTTTATTGAGGGATTTAAAAATGGTCTGACCCGTATATTGGAGAAGCATAAAGATAAAGGCAGCAAAATACAGCTTCATAGCGGGCACGGCGTCCTTCCACAACTCCTGATCGGAGCTGAAAATGTGGATCAGAAAACGCGGCTCGGTCAGGATCAGTCCCCACATCAGGACAGAGTAGACCAATGCCATGATCCCCATGGTCACAGCGGCTCGGATCACGCGATCCGGGCGGCGGGCACCGTAATTATAGCTGATGATCGGAGAGGAACCCTCCGTGATGGCAAGGATCGGTGTCTCCACCATCTGACGGACGCTGGAAATGATCGTCATCACAGAAACATACAGATCTCCGCCGGTATGGGAAAGGACATTGTTGCAGCAGATGGAAACAAGGCTGTTGGTCAGCTGCATCACGAAGCCGGAGGTTCCGAGGCTGACTATATTTTTGGCATATTGCAGGGAGGTGGGCAGTTCCTTGCGATGGAGCAGGCGGATCCGGATCTCGGCCTTTGTCATCAGGAAATATAACACAAATCCGGCAGAAAGGCACTGCGAAATGACTGTTGCAATGGCGGCGCCTTTGATGCCAAGATGCAATGCGAAGATAAAGATAGGATCTAAAATGAGATTGGCAACGGCACCGATGGTAACGGAAAGCATACCGGTGGTTGCATAGCCCTGTGCATTGATAAAGGGGTTTAATCCCGTGGCAGCCATGGAGGGAAAGGTGCCCAGCAGATAGATCATCATATAAGGGCAGGCATATACCAGAGCGGACTCGGACGCACCGAAAAGCACCAGTAAAGGTCTGGCAAAGAGGAGACCAAGACCCATTAAAAGCACCGCACATCCACACAGCATAGTATAAGAGGTGTTCATGATCCTTCCTGCCTTCCGGTCATGTCCCATACCACGCTGGATCGCAAAAAGCGGGGCACCACCGCCGCCAAACAGATTGCTGAACGCAGTAATAATGATAATGACGGGGAAGCACAGACCGACTGCACCGAGGGCGGTACTGCCAATGCTCGGAATCCGTGCGATATAGATGCGGTCCACGATATTGTACAGCAGGCTCAGTACCTGTGCCACCAGCATGGGAACCGCAGCATTAATGATATTGCCGGTGATCGTACCGTTTTCAAAATCTATTTGTTTCATATCAATGATCAAACCTTTCCAAAGCCTGCAAATGCCAAGATGCAGACGAACGTAATTGCAAAATAAAGTATAATCACTTTTTGGCAGAAATTCAACTGATCCGGGGATTGACTTGAAAAAATGCGGAAAACTGGTAAAATGGACGTAAAGAAAATGCGGTAAGATGTAAAATTGGCAAAATAAAAAATGCGGTGAGATGTAAAAACGACAAAATAAAAAAAGCGGAAACATGTAAAATTGATTAAATAAAAAATGCGGAAACAAGAAATAATAAAAATAAAGAAAATGTGGAAAGGAGCAGAAGCGGATGTTTCAAAGGAAAATTTACAGCAAAATGCTGGAGTGGAAAGAACAGTCCGGCGGAAAAACAGCTCTTCTGATCGAAGGTGCCCGTCGAATCGGAAAGTCAACTGTGGTGGAGGGGTTTGCTCAAAAGGAATATCAAAGCTATATTTTAATTGATTTTTCCAGAGCTTCGCAGGAGACCAGACAATTGTTTGAGGATGTATCAGATCTGAACTATCTGTTTTTACAGTTACAGCTTCAATATAAAACGGATCTTCATACACGCAATTCCGTTATTATTTTTGATGAGGTACAGCTTTGCCCGAAGGCGAGACAAGCGATCAAGGCATTGGTGGAGGATGGCAGATACGATTTTATTGAGACAGGTTCTCTGATCTCCATCAAGAAAAATGTTCAGGACATTTTAATTCCAAGTGAGGAACGTAAAATAAATATGTATCCTATGGACTATGAAGAATTTCTCTGGGCTTTGGGGGATGATACGACATTTTCCCTGTTAAAGAAATGTTTTGAGACGAATCAGCCTCTGGGGGATGCGTTAAACCGCAGGCAGCTTCGCCAGTTTCGCTTATATATGCTGGTAGGCGGTATGCCGCAGGCTGTGGCTGCTTATATTGAAACCAATAGTTTCAGAAAAGTCGATGAAGTAAAAAGAGATATTATTTCATTATATGAAAATGATTTTGCAAAGATCGATCCTACAGGGAGACTGGCGATGCTTTACGATGCAATACCCGCCCAGCTTAATAAAAATGCGTCCCGGTATCAGAGCAGTGCGGTGTTAAACGGAGAAAGACCGGACAAAATTCTGGAGCTGATTGCGGAATTAAAGGATTCACGGACGGCATTGGTTTCGTATCATGCTAATGACCCGAATGCCGGTCTGTCGAACACAAAGGATTTATCCAAATTCAAATTATTCTTGAGTGATACGGGATTATTCGTAACTTTGATGTTTAAGGACAAGGACTTTGTGGAAAATGAAATATATGAAAAGCTTCTCAGTGATAAGCTGAGTGTAAATTTAGGATATTTGTATGAAAATATCGTGGCACAATGTCTGACTGCCAGTGGAAATGAATTATTTTATCATACGATCATGAATGAGAGATCAAAGCACAATTATGAGATTGATTTTCTGTTGATCATCAAAAATAAAGTGATACCACTGGAAGTGAAATCTTCCGGATACAAAACGCATAAATCACTGGATGTGTTTACTGGGAAGTATTCTGACAGAATTGCCAGAAGATATATCGTTTATACCAAAGACCTTTGCAAAGAGCAGGATATTTTCTGTGTGCCTGTTTATATGGTGCCATTTTTATAGAAGCATTTATAGGAGAAAAGAGAATATGTCCGCAGATAATACAAGAAAGGAAGAAGCTATGAAGCAGATACAAAACAATACAAATAATAATACGGATCACGATCAAAATAAAATAGGAATACCGGATAACAGAAAGGTCCTCCGGATCGTGCTTCCACTGATCCTGGCATTGATCTCCATGCTGGTTCTGACAAGGATCTCCACCTCCAGGGATTTTCACGCAAAGACCATTGCATCACTGGATGACAAGAAATCCACGGTCATGGAGCTGACAGCGGCATCCACTGCAGCATCGGCGGCACTGACGCTCCTGCCGGGAGATACAGCGACACCGATCGCAGAGAAGCTGGCGGATATGAGCACCTATTTCCTGATCGTGCTGTGTGCCATTTATGTGGAGAAATATCTAGTCACGATGACCGGATATGCCGCCTTTCTGATCCTGATCCCTCTGGGGTGCGTGCTGTACGCGGCAGGGACAGGTCTGGGACGTCATACATGGGAGCGGATCGCAAAGAAACTGGCATTATTTGGAATCGCGATCGCACTGGTGATCCCGGCGAGTGTCAAGGTGTCGGATCTGATCGAACACACCTATCAGTCCTCGATACAGGAGACGGTAGATGCCGCCAAAAAGGCAACGGAGGAGATCCAGAGCAGCAGTGAGGGGCAGCAGGACAGTGACAGCAGTGATAACAGCGGTGTTTTATCCGGGATCATTTCCGGGATTAAAAATGGTGTGTCCGATATTTCGGACAAGTTGGAAGCGGTTCTGAATAACTTTATTGAGGCACTGGCAGTCATGCTGGTGACCTCCTGTGTGATTCCGGTGCTGGTGCTGGTATTTTTCTTCTGGCTGGCCAAAAACATGCTGGGCATGGCACCGCGGGAGTAAAAATCATCTATTTTCTGAATTTGCAACAATTATAAGGTTTAATATTTATTGGACAAAAACAATATTGAAAGGTACGGTTACAGATATGGAACAGGATTTGACGACAGGAAATATTGGAAAGACGATCGCATATTTTGCATTGCCATATCTTTTGTCATATTTTCTGCAGACGTTATACGGAATGGCGGATCTGTTTATTATAGGTCAGTTTGGGGGAGTGGACGGTATTACGGCAGTCTCCAACGGCGGTCAGGTTATGCATATGCTGACTGTGATCATCGTGGGACTTGCCATGGGAACTACGGTGACCATAGGAAAGTCCGTGGGGGCCGGAAAGCTGGAGGACGCATCGGAGTCCATTGGCAATACAGTGACATTTTTTATGGGATTATCTATTGTGTTTATGGCGGTGCTGATCTTTCTGGTAAAACCGATCGTGACGTTGATCGGGATTCCTGCGGAGGCGGCAGCCGGGACAAGGCAGTATCTTCTGGTGTGCTTTATCGGTATCCCGTTTATTACGGCATACAATATTATCAGTGCGATCTTCCGGGGACTTGGTGATTCCAAAAGTCCGATGTACTTCATTGCGATCGCATGTGTGGCAAATATCCTGTTAGATTATCTGTTTATTGGATACTTTGGAATGGGACCTGTGGGCGCTGCACTTGGAACTACATTGGCGCAGACCTTCAGCGTTGTAATGGCATTGTTTGCGATCCGCTGGAAGCAGACGGGGATTCATCTGACCGGCCGGCAGTTTAAGATTAAGGGAGATGTTCTGGGGCAGATCCTGAAAATCGGTATTCCGGTGGCAGTACAGGATGGCTGCATCCAGATTGCGTTTATCGTGATCAGCGTGATTGCAAATCACAGGGGATTGAATGATGCGGCGGCAGTAGGTGTTGTGGAAAAAATAATCGGAATGATATTTATCGTTCCGTCCTCTATGCTGGCAACGGTATCGGCATTATCGGCACAGAATATTGGAGCAGGAAAGCACGACCGGGTGCAGAAGATTCTTCGGTACGCTCTTATAACTACGACGGTCTATGGTGTTGTGATGGTGGCTTTGGTGGAGTTGTTTTCCGGACAGGTGGTCGGGGTGTTTACGGCAGATGCGGCGGTGATCCTGCTGGGAAGCCAGTATATCAGTTCTTATATTATTGACACGGTCTTTGCCGGAATTCACTTTTGTTTTACCGGGTATTTCTGTGCGTTTGGCAAGTCGTATCTAGGTTTTATCCATAACATTTTATCAATCCTGCTTATGAGGATTCCGGGCTCCTATCTGGCATCCAAGCTGTATCCGGATACACTGTTTCCGATGGGATTTGCCGCACCGGCAGGTTCATTGCTGTCCATTGCGATCTGTCTGATCGCATATGCATGGATGAGAAAGGGAATGAATAAAAATGGAAGAAAAGAAGCTGTTTAAAATTGGAGAAGTTACTTCTTTTTATCTGAAAAAATGCTGTTTCCCTTATGTTGGCGGATCTGCTCAGCCTGTTTCAATATTTGATGCAGGCTTTTCTGCTTTTTCGTCCAGGTCTTTCCTTTAAGGAAAGAGCGGTAGTTCTTTGGACAATTACGAATCGGATAATCTGTACATTTTTTGTCAAAAATCTGACAGTACATCAAAATGGAACAGGTATATCCGTTCGCTGCATTTGGGTGATAATCATTTGGCATATGAAGCTGTGTATAGCGGTATTTCATGTTGAGGAGAGATTGGATCAGTGATTCTGCCTCAATAATATTTACGCCGTTCTTTTTCAATTTTGCGATCAGATCATCCTTGGTATTTCGGGTAAGCAGATAATTTTCATTGTCAAATTCTGTCATATAATAATAGGCGCGGGCGGAGCAACGCATATATTTGCACATGGCAGAAATGTCTTTATAAGTTGTTGCATATCGGGTGCCATATTCCTGAAAGATTACAATATCTGCGGTCTTCAATGCCTTGCGTGTTTCGTTCTGGTCATCCTTGACATTGGTAAGATGCTGATGCAGAGTAAATCCGTCAATCAGATGATAGTCGATCGTGATCTTCGTTCCGTAAAGCTGGCCAATTTCCTGCAGATATTTTGTCTGGTTTCCGAGGCGCATCAGACTGTTGCCGATCACGGCAACCTTCCAGTTTTTTTGTTTTGTCTGCACCGTTGCCGGGGGCTGTTTCGTGGAAAAGCTCTGTCCTGAAAATGGGATATGTGAAATGCGGCTCAGACCGGTGATTAAAAGTACTACGATCAGAAGAGATGACACCAACGTGGAAATAATAAGTTTCTTTTTCATAAATTTCCTCCATAATGAAATATACCTGGCAAATGCTTCAGGCTATGTATCTTAAATTTTATAACTCAAACTTCCCACACCAAGAACTAGTCTGTAATGTTTTGTGAAAAGCCAGGGGTTACCTATCGTTATCGTAACATAAACCATGACTGGTGTCACAAAAATATCATAAAATCTTTATTGTATTTCATATTTTCACGTACTATACTGTCCGCAAAGGGGAAATTCTATGTTTTAGAAAGGATGAGAGATATGAGAGCTTATGGACGTTTTATGAAAAATATAGCGGCACTGCTTCTGCTTCTGGCATTGCTGTCACTTTTGCTGCCCTTCTGCCGTTTTCAGGCAGGAGGACAGGATATGACGCTGTCCGGTGTGGAGGTGCTGACTGCCGGAGGAAAGGCGGGATATACCTATCTGCAGCAGGGAGGCGTACCGGACGATTTCGTATTAATGGCACCGTTTACCTGGGGAGATGTGAAGGAAGGTATACATTATGCAGATCAGACCGGCAATTCCAATCTGCTGGTGGCAGCGGGAGTGGCGGTTGGTCTGCCGGTAATACTCTGTTTTCTATCTATGTGCATGTTGTTTCTGGCGGAAGGGAAAAAGACCATGGTGCTGCCAACGATATTTACAGCGGCGGTCACAGCAGAGCTTTTAGTGGTTCTCGTTGGATTTACAGCGCTTCACCCTTTTTTGCTGGCAGGTGTTTATTTGTTTGCGATGTTTCATATCATGGCGTTGATATTGATCCTGTTTGGCTGGACATTGGGAGGTTATCGTGAGCCGAAGAAGAAACGGGGCAAAGACGGACATGACCGGGAGGAAAACGAGGACCGTGACCGGAGAAAAAACCGCGACCGTGGTCGCAGACGTAAGAAATCCAAGCGAAAAAAGAAACATCGTTCTTCGAAGGATTCCAAAAAGAAGGATGACAACAAAGAAAAAAATAACGAAAAAAATAGAAAGAAGAACGAAGATCAGGATGAAAAGGATTCGCAGGATCAGAAGCAAAGAGAGCAGGAAAATAGCAGGGAAGGAATCCAGGCGGCAGGAAGTGTCGGGGATGGAACCGGTCTTTACAGTGGATTTTCGTGGGATTTATCGGATGGAAAGTCTTCTAACGTAACGATCGGCACGACGCCGGAAGCCATGAGAGGAATCGAGACGGGAAGTCTGAAAGCGGCAGGCTATATTGCAGATCACAACTGCCAGATCATTTATCATCCGGAGGACGGAAGTTATACCGTGGCAAGCCATGCAGCCGAGAACATTCGGTTGCGGCAGGGAGGCAGAATATTAAAACAGCTTCAAAATGGAGAATGTGTACGGATTTCGGGACAGACCAGACTGGAAGTGGGAAGGGAACATTTCCTGTGGTTAAAATAAAAGATATGTGATAGAATGTGTGCGGGGACAAAAGAAATGCCGTCTATAGGAGGTAAAAGAGAAAATGATGAAAAAGCACACAGGAATCATATACGGACTATTACTCATTGCAGTGTGTCTGACCGGGAGCATGGTGCATACAACCCGGGCAATGGCAGAAGAGACCGGGGTGACATATACATATGAAAATGGAACTCTGACTTTTCAGGGAAGCGGGGCCATTGAAAAGCAGGTGAATGGTGAGGAAAATTCATGGAGATCCTATAAGGATACTGCCACAAAGCTGGTGGTAGAGGTGGGGATCACGGAAATCGGGGACAGTGCGTTTTCCGGTTTTACAAAGCTTCAGGAAATATCCCTGCCCAAAGGACTAAAGCTGCTTGGGGACAACTGCTTTGAAAAGTGCAGCAGTTTAACGAGTGTATCTATTCCACGCAGAGTGACGACGTGGAGAGACTATTGTTTTAAGGATTGTACCTCATTGACGAGTGTTTCCATAGGACGGGCATTGCAGGAAGATACGGTTAAAGTAGGAGAAAATCCATTTCTGGGTGACAAGGCACTGGAGAGTATCACAGTAGAAACGGGACATCCATATTTTTCTGTGCAGGATCATGCACTGATCTATCGGAGTAAATATGGCTGGAATACTTTGGTGGCTTATCCGGAAGGACTTACGGCTGCCGCCTACTGCATTCCGGAGGGAGTCGATACGGTAGGGGACAAGGCGTTTGCAGGCAATCAGAGTATTCAGAAGCTGACGATGAAATCCTCTGTGACCCGCATTGAGGGTAAGGCATTTTGGGATATGGCTTCTTTAAAGGAAATTCGTTTTTCGGATAAGATCACTTCTATTGACTGGAATGAATATACGAGTGATGGTTTTGTGGGAGCACTGTATGGCTGTGAAAATGTAGAACAGATTGTCCTGCCAAGACATTTGCGTAGTCTGGGAAGCGTTGCGTTTGGAACCTGTGGGAAGCTGAAAGAACTGGTGCTGCCGGCGAGCCTTAAGGAGTTTAACACCGGTGCGGTGGACGGCTGCAACAGCCTTGAAAAGATTACGGCACTCAACAAAGATATGAAGATTGTCGGAGATGCTTCGGACATTTCCATCCGGACGAAGCTTTGTGGATATGCGGGAAGTGCTTTTGCACAGTTTGCAGACCAATATGATTATTATCTTGAGGAAATTACGATGCATTCCGTGCTGGTGGATTCCTATGTATTGGATCGGGCAGATGTATTGGTGGATGGCAGTATGGTCGAAAAACCAGACACTATATATATGGGAAATCAGGTGGAAATTCGCTGCAAGACCGGCGAAAGCTGTGATGCAGTCCGTTGGAATGATACATTGATCTATCTGCAAAACGGGACATATACCGGCATGCTGACCGGGGATGTAAGCATGGATGACTGTTATGAACTGCAGGAAATTCATAACGGAGCGGAGTTTATCGCTGCGGTAAAGCAGGATACGGCTCACAGGGTGTTGAAGCTTGTTTCGGATATTGCCATAACCGACTGGGGCGAAAATGGGACAGAGGCGGTGACAGATTTTACCGGGGCATTGGACGGAGCCGGACATAAAATATATCTGCGGCAGTTCCGAACCATTACAGCATCTGCCCGAGAGAAAGATACCCAGTATCTAAGTACCTTTGGTAATAACAGAGGGATTATTAAAAATATAGTATTTTCGGTGGATTACCGACAGAAAGAGGGAAACGTGGAACTGCCTCTTGCAATCCTGTGCGGGAATAATTACGGAGTTATCAGTGACTGTCAGGTAACTGGAACCTGCCTTTATACCAATGGGTCTGACGATTCCTGTATTTATGGTCTGACGAAATGTAATTATTATATGCTTTGGAATGACACCATGAGTGCATGGCTTTCTACGGGAAGTAAGAAATTGGGAACCGTCTGCGGCATTACCGGCGGAAATACATTTCTGGGAAGTCTGGTCAATGTCAATATGACCGGGACATTGATCGCCCGGACGGTTTATGGTGTCGGTAAAGATAATGGTGGTGACTATTGCGGCGATGACATCAGCGGAGGGAAAGATGTGGAGATCGCTCAGTGTGGTGTGGCAGGCAGCCTGTATGGTCAGGAGGTCACAGAATTTTTTGGAACAACGGCTTCCGATACGGACTTTTCCAAGGAAGAGATCACATTTTCCGGACAGAAAAATCCACAGACAACACTTCCGGAGCCGTCTCCGGAGGAGACTCTGCCGCCGGAAGTTACGGAAACAATACCGCCGGCAGCATCCCAGAGTCCGGGTGTGTCGTCCGGTCCGCAGCCGGGAGAATCCACAAATCCGGAGACTTGGGTCAGTCCGAAGCCGGAAGAGACCGTAAAACCGGAGACGACGGTCAGTCTGAAACCGAAAGAATCCATAAATCCGGAGACTTCCGCCAGCCCGTCTGCATCAGCCAGTGCGAAGCCGGAAGTCACGGAAAGTGTGAAAAACACAGCAGAGCCGACGAAGAAACCGAAAGACACTGCCAAGCCGGAAGTCACGGAAAGTGCGAAAAACACAGCAGAGCCGACGAAGAAACCGAAAGAGACCACTAAGCCGGAGACTTCGACCACTCCGAAACCGAAAGAATCCGCCAAGCCGGAGACTTCCGCCAGCCCGTCTGCATCAGCCAGTGCGAAGCCGGAAGTCACGGAAAGTGCGAAAAACACAGCAGAGCCGACGAAGAAACCGAAAGAGACCGCCAAGCCGGAGACTTCCGCCAGCCCATCTGCGTCAGCCAGCGCAAAGCCGGAAAACCCGGGAAGCACAATGCAGTCACCGGTGCCTTTCCAGACCAATATATCGAACATCTCCAATCAGGTGACGAATAATCAGGTTCAGATCCAGAATGTCAATACCAATTACATTCAGTTGACCTGGAAGGCACAGGGGGATTGTGAATACCACATTTACCGCAGCAAAAAGAAAGCGGGAGTGTACCGCTGTGTCAAGGTCATCAAGGGGGGCGGCTCATACAAAGACCGTCAGGCAAAAAGAGGACAGACATATTATTATAAGATCATGACCGTGAATGCCGATGGCTCCCATGTGTCATTGGATGAGATCAAACCGATCAAAGTGACAGCGGCATGGCTGATCAAACCGGTGATTTCCGTGAAAAAAGGTATCTACAACGGTAGAAAAGGCGTGCAGATCACATTAAAGAAGTATCAGGGAAAATATGCACTTATTGAAGGAAAATGGAGTGGTAAATATAAGAAAATTCCGATCCGCAAGGGAACGATCAAATCCTATAAGGCAAAGTACCGTCTGGCGTATGGCAGTCAGAGGGGAACCATATCCCTGCGGGTTCGTACCTGGGAAAAGACAGGCGGGAAGAAGCGTTACAGTGCATATTCTAATGTGGTGAAGATGAAAGTGTGAGAAATGCAGCGGCATCAGCTTGGGGGTAAAATACTTTTGCTTCGGTATCATTATATAAAGTACCGGCTGCCGGCAGATAAGAAAGGACGAAGGATGAGATATTATCGTTTTGATGGATATTTGATCGCTAAAATGCAGGAAATTACAACAGAACAGGCACAGGAAGCTTCGGAGGAAATGCGTTATGACGCATACCGGAAATGCCTGAAACGCTGTGGAGACACACGGCCATGCTCGACCCGGACCATGAAACGCTGGTTTGGCATCGACGGGTATCATAAGCCGGGCAGAGAGCAGCTGATAAAGCTTTTCTTTGCTTTGGGACTGACGGCAGATCAGGCAGAGGAATGGCTTGTCCAGGGGGCATTGGAACCGGGATTTCAGATCAATGATCTTCGGGAATTCTTTATGATATACTGTCTGGAGCAACATTTTACCTACGAAAAATGTCAGAAAATGATAGAGATGTTTATGGGACAGATGTCACCGGATATTCCGATGGAACAGCACCATGAAACCGGCAAAATGTGGGAGGCGTATCGTCAGAACTGCAATATGCCGGAGGATCAGTTTATGGAGTTTGCGTTATCCATGCAGAAATATTTCAAGGGATACAGTATGACGGTGCTGGAATATTTCCGGGATTTAAAGGATGAAATTCTGGGATATCTGAGGAGAGAGTATGAATCTTTATTGGAGGCAACTCTGTCGGAAACCTCATATTATCAGTGGAAACCGGGGAGAATATTTCCGGGCAGAAAGAAAGAGGAACCGCTGGAGCTGGATCATATCCGTCATTACCTGCGGGCGTGTGAAAAGGGAAAGACATCGGCACCTTCGGATGATGTAGTAGGACGAATTAAGGAATATATCCATATTTTGGAACGCTCCTGTGATTCCAATGCACAGCTTCTGGAAAATCTGTATCCGGACCGAGAAGACATTGGAGCCCCGGAAGGATCGCGGATGCAGCGGGGAGAAATCCGCATTATGGATGACAAATATTTGTCCGAAATTCTGAATGTTGGCATGCAGAAGGAACGGGAGCTTCAACTTATGCTGGAGGGAGCAGACGGCCGCCGGCTTCAGGAGCAGAGAAAACGATGCCGTATCATTGACCGTCATGATCTCCTGCCGCTGATCTTTGAGGTGGCCCAGCGCAGATATCTGGCAGATAATACCCGCAGATATTGCAAAGAAGAGGCACGGGAAGCCTTTGCATTGCTTGCAGACCAGATCCTGACTGCCTGTAATATGCCGGGCTATCAGCCGGAAAAATATGAGCTTGATACCATATTGGATGTGTGTTTCGGGGAAACAGGGATGCTGTCATTATATGATATTATACTGGAATATCAGGGCTGGGAGTGATATTTATAAGCATATAAAATCGTCTGTCAAAATGAAATTTCCGGAAACAGGAATGGAACGAAGGAGAAACGTATGAAGAACGGTACAGAGATACATAATGCCTATGAAGGCTATTGGCTGCCACGGGAAACAGTCCTGCATGGCCGGTACCGGATACAGGATGTGATCGCAGAGGGCGGTATGGGGATTGTTTATCTGGGGTATGATCCGGTGCTTGAGACAAAGGTTTCTATTAAGGAATATTTTCCGCACCGTTACGCAATGCGTATGCCCGGGAGAGCCGATCTTCAGATATATGCCGGTTCCTCCGCAGAAATCTTTCAGACAGAGCTGGAAAAGTTTATTAAGGAAGCAAGGACTCTTGCAAGATTTGGGACACTTGACAGCATCGTTTCGGTCAAAGATTTTTTCTACGAAAATGAAACCGGTTATATGGTGATGGAATATGTCGAAGGCGAAACAGTAAAGCAGCTTGTAGATAAAGAGGGCAGGATGGAGCCTTTGGCGGTACTGCGTCTGATGAAGCCGGTACTGGACTGCCTGTCCGTGATTCACCGGGAAAAGCTTTTGCACCGGGATATTGCACCGGACAATCTGATCCTTCGGGAGGATGGCCGATTGGTTCTGATCGATTTTGGCACTGCCCGCTTTTTGAGTGCCGATGATGAGAAAACCATGACAATATACTATAAAAGTGGCTACTCCGCCGGAGAACAATATGCACCCCATACCGAGAAGGGACCGTATACAGATGTTTACGGTATCTGTACCACGATGTATTTTATGCTGACTGGGGTCAGTCCGGAAGAATCTGTTCGCCGGATCCTTCATGACCGGGTTGTGCCACTGTCCAAATATCGGGACATAGATCTGCCGGATTCGGCAAAAAATGCCATTGTAAAAGGAATGGCGGTAGATATCCGGAAGCGGTATGCAGACGTGGATCAGCTCTGCAAGGATCTGTACCGGAATGTGGACATCATTAACGGAGAACTGCAAAAAAGCAGAAAAAACAGATGGAATGTGTCCCGATGGAGTCTGGTGGGAATATTGCTTCTGCTGGTGATCGGAGCCGGAATATATGGAAGCGGAATAAATAAACGGACAGATCATAATGATGTCAAAGACGGGACGACAGGGGCAGGCGTTGTCAGCACCGATGCAGCGTCAACGGCAGCATCATGGTCAACACCGGGATCTTCGTCAATGCCGATGCAGTTGTCAACGCCGATCCCATCCGATATGATTCCTTCAACGAAAAAGCCGTCCGGAACAAAAACGCCGGACAAAGCCGGAGCACCAGGAAAACAAAAGTCCATCAAAGCAAAAAAAGCGGGTATGACTGCGACGCAAAAGCCGGCTGCACCTAACCGGAAAAAGTCAACCTCTTCGAAAACAGATTCCTCGAATCAGAAATCCTTTGCCGGGAAACTGCCGAAGGCAACGAAGGAGTCCTTTGCGGGACAGTTGCCGTAGAGAGGCAGGGATATAATTTGCGGAAACGTTGCGAATTTGTGATATACTAGGAGAGTGATACAATGACAGTAAATTCCAGAGCAAGTAAAAATGTAACATACAAAACAGAAAAGGATAAGGCAGAGGAAGCTGCTAAGGAGTTGAATATGGCATCTGACCTGGCGGAATATATTTATGATTCGAGACAATTGCCTCCAAATGAGAGCCAGTTGATAAAAAACTTTTATTATAGTATATATCATCTGGTGAAAGCGATTTCTGTACTGGATACCGGAATTGAGTACAAAAGTCATAGTTCGTTGATCTAAATATTTCTGATATTAGTAACATAGGAAACGAATTAAACACCTTATTTATTGTTCGAGATAACTATGATTACCGGGAAGCTGTCGTTGACAAGGAGGATTATGAAGAGGAAGAAAGGATATGGTTAAATATCTATCCTAAATTAGAAAATATAGTAATATTGATCTTAAATTCTATGAAAGAATAATACACAGTAATTCCTGGAGGGCAAAACGCTTGGTTTTGCCCTCTGTTCTATTCTCAAGCTTACGAATATCGGTCTGATCAATACCGGTGCGTTCATCCGGTAGAAAAATTCCATGTATACAACACAAAGTGCAAAATAGGAAAAACTCGCATATAGGGTGCGTGATACAATAAATACACTTCAGCAGATCCGTGGTCTGCTGAAGTGTATCGCATTATTTTGGTGAGTTTTTCAGTGTATTATATTGTTCCATATCGTGGATCAGTTTGCGGAATGTGCTCATCTGTTCATCCGTCAGGTTGGATTTCATGAGCTGCATATCGTCCGAAAGCCCCAGCAGGTAGTCAGCAGATATCTGAAATACGTTGCAGAGCTTGATCAAAACCTCAATGGAGGGATATTTCTTGCCCTGCTCATAAGCGGAAATCGTCCCCTTCACCAGATCAAGTTTGTCTGCAAGCTGCTTTTGGGTCATGTGCTTCTCATGGCGCAGATCCCGCAGTCTTTCGCCAAAGTATTGCATAGCATCAACTCCTATCTAATTGCATTATATACATATAATGTATACTAAAGGTTCTAATGGTATTCTCTAGGTTGACTTGCAGATGGGAGTGGTGCTATACTACGGTTGTAAATGTAAAAAGCTTCATACAAGGATCAGGTGTACGTATCACAATAGCTGCATGCAGGCACCGGCATGCCGGCGGCGGTACACGGGGATGGTGCAGAAAAGAGGAAGTCATGAGAAAAACGAAAAAGAAATTATTGGCAGCATTGTTGTCTGCAGCCATGCTGACGGGTTCCGTTCTGGCACCATGTCAGGCAGATACTGCATCGGCTGCGGCAAAGATCAAGACCAATAAAACGAAAGTAACAGTAACGGTAGGAAAAACAGTTAAGGTCAAAGTGAAAAATACCGGATCCCGGAAGCTTAAGGCAAAAGTATCCAACAAAAAGATAATAACGGTTAAGGCTGCAAAAAAACAGATTAAGATCACAGGAAAAAAGGCAGGGAATGCGAAGGTGACGCTGACTGCCGGTGGCATGAAAAAATGTGTGATCAGAGTGGCAGTAAAAAGCAGGAAGAAGAATGAAAAAACGACACCATCCCCTGTTACGTCAGCAAAGACTGTTGCCAGTGCAAAGCCTGCAACGACAGCAGCCGTTATGGTTTCTTCCCCAACAGGGGTGCCAACGCAAAAACCGACGGCAGCACCCAATATTCCAAAAGATGCTGTATCACGCATACAATGGGTAAAAGGTCTGGTGAATGAATTGAAACTTCCTATGCTTAGCAGCGAGGATATGCCTGTGAATAATTTGAACGAGCGGCAGTATTCTTACAGGGATATGGATAAGGAAGAGGATAAACTGGCGGTTGAGACAGTGATTGCAAAGGGAGCGATCACAAATGCGGAAATAGAGCAGACAGAGAAGGAATTTCATCCGGATTCTTATGCATCAAAGGAATTTATATATGTAACAGCAGTACGTATTCTGGGTTATCTGGAAGATAATGTTTCGGTAAGCTGCGCGGAAATTGATGCCAATGATTTATACGCAAAATATGATCAGTTGGCCATTGATCTTGGAATTGCAGCAGCCGGTCAAAATGGTCTGTACGGATTCCGGGATGGTTTGTCAAAAACCGAAATGGATACGATACTTGAAACGGTAAAAAAGCAATATGATGAGCTGAATAAGCCAATTTCAAATGTGGACAATAGTGTATTTGCAGATGAATTCAATGATAAAGCTGTTTCTGCAGATGCAGAGTATACAATTGCTGAGAATGGAACAGGATATACCGTTGAAATTGCCTCAGACAGTGTCAAGAATCTGAAAAAAGGGCAGAGCTTTTATTTGCCGGAAAGCGGGCAGTGCCCGGACGGAATTGCTTTAATAGCGGATTCCATTGAGGAAAAGGGAAATACAACCGTGATCAGTGCATCTGCAGTAACCTCCTGTGAAGAAATATACAGTACAGTGGATGTTCAAAGGATATGTGAGGTCACAGCGGCCGATTTTACTCCGGCAGAGGGAGTCAGTGTTGTTACGGAAGCACCAATGGAAACGGAAACTCCTGACGGGAACAGCAGTTTGAAAAAGGGTGAGGAATCCAAAAAAAATAAGCTGAATTTAGAGATAAAGGGACATGCGAATTGCAAATTTGATATTAAGAGTCCGGAGCTTCTTGTCAGCTTAAAAATGAAAAAAAATAAATTACAAGAGATTGATGCCCATATTGAACAAGACGCAACAATGAATGCAGAATTTGCTGGTGAGATTGACACAGGGGATATTAAATTAGGAGAAATTTCTTTGACAATACTTCCAAAAGCCGGAGTAAGAGCCAACTTTGAACTGACGGCTTCCTTCCATGCAGAGGGATCGGTTACGATTGATATTGAGGTTAATGATAAAGCGGGTATGGCATATAAAAATGGAAGAGTCCGTCCATATAATGATTTGACTTACAAAAGTAATTCTCATGTAAATGCAAAGGCAGAGGCAGAGTTAAAGGCTGATGTGGGTCTGAATTGTCTGGAATACAAAATATTTGGCCGCGAGATCACTCATGGATTTATATTGATTGATTTTGGGGCATCGCTAGGGGTTGTAGAAGATTTCAACAGCACGCAGAGAGCATCGGCAGAAATAAAAAAAGCAAAATTAAATTGTGAAACCTCTGTTTGCAAAGACATAAAAATATATCCAAAAGTGACTATTTTTGCGGGAGATAAAGAAAATTCCCTGTTTCGAGAGGTATATGATGAACGTGTTGATAAGGAACTATTGTCAGAAGAGACGGCACCGTTAAATCTGAAAATTCACAAACATACAGAACGTCTCGATAATCAGAAGGAGGAAGAGGTGCCGTTCTGCAGATTTGAGATTGGCGATGTATATGACAATATAGAGGGTGACTATGAGCTGAGTAACGATGTTCTGATCGTCAAGGGCTTGTCAGAACAATCTATTAGGGAGTGGAAGGATTTATACGAAAAGGTTCGATATCTTTATGTTGATGTGGATCAGGAACATATCAATCTGCCGGAGGACTATGATACATCCGGTTTGTTTGAAGGCTTGACTCATCTAAAATATGCGGAAATAAAATCGCTTCCGATCAAAAATGCCGGTTATATGTTTTACCGATGTGTAGAATTGAAAAAGGTGGATGCCAGAGATTGGGATACCAGTATGATTGAGGACATGCATGGGATGTTTGAGTCATGTGCAGCGATAGAAGAGGTATTGGCGGAGCATTGGGACACGAACCGGGTAAAAAGTCTGTCTTCTATGTTTGAGAATTGTGAATCCCTGTCACAGCTTTCGTGTGGTGACTGGAAGCTGACGAAAACAGTGCAGGCAGACAGGATGTTTGCCGGATGTACCGCCATGAAGTCGTTTGCTTTTGCGAACAATTGGGAAGTGGATGAAGCGGATGCGGAGCCGGAATTTATATTTGTCTTGTTGGGACCATTATGGGCGTTTGATGGAAGCATGTTTAGTGGGTTAGATACGTTTGAATGTGAATGGGAAACCCACTATGATGAACAGGAGCAAAAGGAGGTATTAAAGATCACAGTTTACTGGGTGAAGGAGATGCCGGGATGGTATATGACATGGGTAGAGAATAAAGCCAGGGAATGTGAAAAAAACTATGATGGCGTTGTGTCTACACCGGATAATTTATGATAAAGATACTTTACTTGCAATTATGAAGGAGGAATCAGAAAATGAAAAAACAGATTGGGATTGTTGTACTCACCTTGCTTTTGGGGCTGGGGGTGACAGCAGGAAAAGCCAAAGCGGCAGATGTGGGCTCGAATGAGTCATGGGATCAGGCAAGTACGATTGCGATTGGAGGGAATGGAAGCAGTTCCTTTAGTGGTAAAGTGAATGAGGCACATTATTTTAAATTTACAGCACCTGCGGATGGAAATCCGTGGATACAGATAACAATGAATAATCAATCGAATGGACCGGTATATATGGATTTACTGGACAGCAGCGGTAATTCACTTCAGTCTTGCGATTTTATAGGTAAGCAGGATAATATTTCATTTTTTGTCAAGGTACAGGATACCGGTATTACCGTGAATGGAAATGGAAAAACGATGAATGCCGGAAATGTATATGGAATTAGAGTGAAAACAGGATATTTCGCTGGGGATGCTGCTCAAGGTAATGTTTCCGTTTATGTCAAGAGTATCACCGATGATGTCTGGGGCACCGCTGAAAAAGCAGCCGCACTTACAAATAATAAGAAGCAGACGGGAACCCTGGAGGTGTCCAATGATGTGGATTATTATGCCATAACGCTGCCGGCAGATGGAAAGCAGTATCAGTTTTGTGTGACGGCGGACAATGGAAGTATCAAAGCAAGATTAGAGGATGAAAAGGGCATCAGTAAGAAGGACATTACAGTAACTTCGAAAACGCAGATCATGGAAGAAACGGGAAGCGGACAGAAGGTATATGTCCGGATAGAGCCGGATGGAATTCGGGAAGATGCGGATATCTCTGAAATTAATAGGACATACAGTATTAATGTAACGGAAAAGAAGGCAGACTCCACCACCAGTCAGAACAATATAAAGAACAATGCAAATCAGAATAACGCACAGAATAATACACAGAGCAATGCAAATCAGAACAATACACAGAGCACGACAGGCGATTCGGCAAAACAGACAAAAGCTCCTAGCTGGTTCCCGAAGATAACATGCAAAAAAGGTGCTAAAGTCATTACCGGAAAGCTTTCCGAACGGTGCACATTAAATGTCAAGGTAGGTGGAAAGACCTATATCCGTTCTACGTCCATGACCGGCAAATTTCAGATCAAGTTAAAAAAACAATTAAGAGCAGGAACGAAGATTAAAGTGAAGGCGTGGAGCGGGAAGCACGGAACAAAGTCAAAGACATTTCGAATTAAGTAATTTTGTACATTAAGATAGTGTAAAGGGAGATTCGTTTATTATGAAAAAGAAATTTGGTTTAATATTCATGGCGTTTGTATTGCTTATAGTGGCAAACATAGCAAATGCAGGTTTTGTGAACGCAGAAACATCAAATTATAAAATGACAAAGTATAAAAGCTATGCGGCAGTGCAGAAATATTACAGCCGTCATTCGATGACAACGATGAAACAGTGTGGTTTCAGTTTTCAAAAGATCAGGACGAAATTTGGAAGGAAAAAAGTAATGTATGTATATAGTCCGGGCTGTGATGCAAGCGCTACAGAAATGGGAATTTATATGAAAGAAGGAAATAAGATTTATTTCATTCAGAAATTTGTAGGTTACCCGGAAGGAATTTCAAAGGATGGAAAATATTTATATGTATCCCAGGGAAGTCTTGGCTCGGAGATATGTGTATACAAAAATGGAATCTACAAGCAGTTAAAGTTTATTCAGGATCCGAAACCAGAGCAGATAGAAAATCTCAAAAAGAAGTATAAAATTCAGGGAGAGTTTGAATATTCCAAAAAATAATGGTAAAATGGGAGTAAATATCAGAGGGGCATCAAATGGTGCCCCTTTGGTATTAAAAAGATGTTTTGTGTTAAATCAATGAAAGACGAGGAGAATCATACATGAAAACAAAATATAAGATTATTCTTATTGGTGTGCTGTTGATGACAGTTTTTTGTATTGGAAAGATTGCCTGTGGAGAAGAAAAAATGACCGGATGGGATACGACCAGTAAGATGAAAGGTCCGGTTTACCGAGATGCTGCCGGAAATGTTTATGCAGAATATTATATGCAATCCTCTCGTTTTACTCCGGGAATTTATTTTCAGGCGGTACAGCAGGAATTAGCCGACGTCAATGAAATAACATTTCAAAGTTCTGATTCGGGTATTTGCAGTATTGGTGAGAATGAAGACGTATTATCGTTGAATAGGTATTCAATTTTTGTAAAAAAAATAATTCATTTTGTGTTTCACAAATCAGGAATCGTTACGATTACGGCAAAGGTGGGAGATAAAGAATATCCGGTCAATGTAATCGTACATCCGGCTCAGGATGCCAATATTAGTGGTGTAGAGCGAATCAGCTATAATGGTATCCGAATTCACTGGGACAAGATTGAGCGGGCGTCCGGATATGTGGTCATGAGAAAAAATAATATGGATGCTGCAGCTGCGTGGGAAAATATTGCCGTGGTGGATGATCCGAATATATTATATGCAGATACGGAGGCACAGGTGGGAGCTATGTATCGGTATGCGGTGTTTCCGAAAATGAAATTGGGGGAGCTGGAGTATTCCTCCGCTCCGGCTGCCGGACAAAAGGAGCCGGATGCATATGGAAAAGAGTATACAATTGTGAATGGAGGCGGTCAGATTCAGAATCTTGTGAATTTATCCGGAACAGACGTTTCCATGGAGTGGTCGATTGATCCGTTTGTATCGTCATATGCGCTTTATAGCAGGAAGAGTGGAGAAATTGCCTGGAATCAGGTACATGTAATAGAAGATACACAGTCAAACAGATATGTTATGTCCTGTGACGCCGGAAACAAGTATGATATTAAGGTGGATTATGTTTATCGCGATAATGTCGTAACCTCAGATATTCGGAGCATTTATATATGCAGGGATACATCAAAAGAAAAACATAAGATTAAAATTATACAGAACGATGGAAGAGGGCAGTATGATTATGAAAACTGGGGGCACCCGGATGAGGTTTATTATTATCAGAAAGGGCAGGAGTTTCATATTGTTTCCCGGACACATCTGAAATTAATTGATTATTGCCTGAATGAAACAGGAAAGATTGTTTCGCAACAGAAAATTGATCTTGGAAAGTTTTATTACTGGGGAGGATTTCATTATGGAATCGATGGAAATTATTATGTGGCAGTAGGTTATAAAAATCCTAAGCATAGCAAAAAGAAAACCGTGATCAAGGTGATGAAGTATTCTACTCAGTGGAAGAAACTGGCAGAATGCCGGATTGCAGGAGGCGAAAAAAATGTATTTGTTGGAATTGCAGTGCCATTTGATGCCGGAAATTGTAAAATGGTTTCTTTCGAGAACAGTCTGTATCTGTTCACAAGCCGTGAAATGTTTGATGGGCATCAGGCGAATATTGCATTTCTGATTGATCGGGAGACGATGAGTTATCAGACAGCTAATTACGATTATACCAGTCATTCCTTTAACCAGTTTGTGTCCTATGATAATGGAGTACTTTATTTATCGAATCATGGAGATGCATTTCCACGCGGAGTTAAACTAACGACATTTCCGATAAAGGATGGATCAGAGGAAAAAGAACAAGATGGTATCGTTCCCTTTGAAATAAAAGGAAAGGTGGGGGATAATTATACCGGATTAACAGAAGGAGGCATGGAAACCACACGAAGCCATGTGTTAATGGCGGGAACATCGCTGCCTCAGGGTTATACGGTGGGAGGAGTCACCGGGAACAAAGGAGCTAAGACGGAAAATGTGTATCTGATTTCCTGTGATAAAGAGACATATGAATCTCGAATTACCTGGCTGACCAATTATCATCCGAAAAAAAGTAAGGTAGCTGTAGGAGAAGTTCGACTGGTAAAAATGTCAGATGATTATGTGATATTGATGTATTCTACCAGAGAGAAGAAAAAAAGCATACTGCATTACGTTGTATTGAATGAAAATGGTGATGAGGTATATCGTACACAATATAAGGGCATGGTCTTTCATGCAGATACCCAGCCAATCTTGTATAATGGCTCTGTTGTCTGGACAGAGGTAGTTGGGAAAAAGAAGATGTTATACTCTATTCCGGCCGGAACAGGAATGAAGTATTGAGGATTTATAGCAAAGTATCAGAGCGAGATTAAAGTCTTTGATATTTTGCTAATTTTTACTCTTATTTTTATAGCGGTCATAAATCTGTTGTGCATCTTCCAAAGATACCCCGAGCTTTTTTGAAGAGTCTGTGAAAAAATTTCTGTAAATTAGACAATATACTGGTCTTCTATGATAAAATATTAAAATCATAGGAGGCCTTTT
>ULVQ01050477.1_pt1 | contig 32361 bp, 31 predicted proteins | sample 1959591 | NCBI WGS metagenome assembly ULVQ01 (sample SAMEA4835790, study PRJEB28245) | human gut metagenome | biome: gut microbiome; material: fecal sample | place: Denmark | collected 2008
CAAAGGCATTCTTCCCCGCTGGGGCAGGTCAAAACCTTCCGCTTCGGCGTGTAAGGATATTATCAGTTTTCATGTTTTATGATTTGAGTGATGGGAACCATACGACTCTTTCTCCTCTTTCTTTTATTTTTTTGTTTCTATGGACATGTCGTACCAGGTTTTGTTGCCGTATTTGAGGGCGTTAATGCCGTCTAATGTGTAGCCTAGTTTCTTATAGAGCGGGATGAGGTGGTCTTCGCAGATGAGGGTGAGGCGGGTGCAGCCGAGGGTTGCCGAGAGGTGTTCGGCTTGTCTCAGGAGCTCTGTGCCTATGCCTTTTCCCTGGTTCTTGGGATCGATGGCGAGGTAGAGTCCCATGAAGGTGGTGGGGTTTTCTTCGGGGTGGGCTTTCTTTTCGTACATCCAGCCCTGTATGGATGTTTCTCTGGCGCCAAGGCCGCAGATGAATCCCAGGATTTCTTTTCCTTCTCTGGCAAGGAGGAAGCCTTGCGGGAAGTGTTCTACGTGGGTGGTGAGGATGGGCTTGGCGTAGTAGACTGTGCTTTTGAATGCCGCGGTTGCGATTTCTTCGATGCGGTCGATGTCTTCTATGGATGCGTTTGTGATTTCCATTTCTTTCTTCCTTTTCGTTTTTTATTATTCTAGGCACTTTCCCTGAAAATTTGCAAGGAAAAAGGACCGTGACGAAATGATTATCCATTTTGGCACAGCCCTTTTTTCTTTTTATATAAAATTATCCTCAGGCAATTTCAAAGACGACGGTGACGTGGCTTTCCATTTTGGAATCACCGGGGTCTACGGGTGTCGTCGTTTCCACGTTGTCGCGGGCGGCGGCGGCTTTGAAGGACATCAGGCGGTACGGAACGACGTTCACGCTGTCTTCGTTGACGGAGATGACGTTCACGACGGTGCGTCCGAGGGCTGATGCCAGGATGTTGGCTTTGTTCTTGGCATCAAGGGCAGCGGCTCTTAAGGCTGCGTCCTTGAATTTCTGTGTATCGCTCACACCGAAGTCGACGGAGTCGAGGCGGGTGGCGCCTGCATTGATGGCTGCGTCCATGACTTCACCCGTCCTTGCAATGTTGGTGACGGTGACGTTCATGGTGTTGTTGCAGATGTATTTCAGGTCGGTTTTTCTTCCCTTGTTGTCGTAGTTCTGCTGCGGATAGACGCTGTAGTTCTGTGTTTCGATCTTGGATGCGTCAGCGCCTGCTGCAATGACGGCGTTTCTGACGGCGGTCATCGTGTTCGCATTTTCACGGACGGCAGCTTTGCTGTTGGCAGATTCTGTCTGTACGGAAATATGAAGGGTGGCAATGTCGCTCTTGGCGGTCACTTGTCCCGATCCGGAAACGGTGATGCTTCTTCTGGCAGGTTCTTCTGCCTGTGCTGTCATGGTAGAGAATACGAGAAGACTTGCGGCCGCAAGGGCCAGCCATTTCTTTTTCATGGGAACCTTCCTTTCGTTTGTAAAATAATTGACTACAAGTTATATTATACACTCTTAGAGGCTCCAGGTCAAATTTCCCGCCAGAGCACCGCTGAAAATGATATAATAATTGAAATTTCCTTTTGAGGAGGCGAAGAGATGGATTTAGCGAATTACTTGTCTTTCCTTGGCGCGGCGATCCTGCTGACGCTGGCTCCGGGGCCGGATAATATGTACATCCTGACAAAGAGTCTTTCGGCAGGACCCAGGCAGGGTGTGACGCTGGCGATGGGGCTCGCAACGGGTCCTCTCTGGCATACGCTTCTTGTCATGGCAGGTGTGGCGGCTTTCATCCAGAGCTCGCCGGCAGCTTTCATGGTCTTGAAATACTGCGGCGCGGCTTACCTCCTTTGTCTCTCCTACGGCGCTTTCCGCTCGAAGGGCGCTTCGATCAAGGCGGGCGACGTGGTGGATAAGTCGGAAAGTTTTGCACTCTACAAGAAGGGCTTCCTCATGAATGCGTCGAATCCGAAGGTGCTTCTTTTCTTCCTCGCGATTCTTCCGCAGTTCGTCCAGCCAAATGGTTTCCTCTCTCCCAGTCTTCAGATCGGTCTTCTGGGCCTGACGTTCTCCATCCAGGCAGCCATCCTTTTCTCAATCGCCGCCATCTGCGCCGGCCAGCTGAAGGATACCCTCATCCGTCATGAGAGTTTCCCGCTCATCATGAGCCGCGTGGAGGGCACGCTTCTCCTCCTGATCGCCATCGGGCTGATGTTCCTGTAATGAAAATGAAATAAAAAGGAAGTGCGTTCTTTGATAGATGTACTTCCTTTTTTGATGCTTATTTCTCCGGGACTTCGCCCATGTCTATAACGATGAAGCCTGCGGCATAGGGAGCGATGGCGTATTGCTGGAAGACGAAGTAGAGGTGATTGTTTTTGTCAATGTAGAAGGTTTCCGGGAATTTGTTGATCTTGTAGTCCTTGAAGAGGAAGAGGTGGTTGGCTTCTGCCTGAAGGGCGGTCTGGCGGCGGAGTTCTTCCAGAGTGAGGTTCGGCATTTTCTTCTTGAGGTCTTCGAAGGTGACTTTATGTCCCATCTGGTCGAAGGTCAGTCCTTTGGCATAGGTCAGAGGATGCGCCGCATGGTAATAGTAAACGGATTCGAAGAAGAGAAGGCTGGTGTACGGGTCGTTTTCTCCAGTCATGCCTTCTTTGTAATTGATCCATCCCTTTGTGCCGCCTCCGGTGCGCTGATTGGCTTTTGCCACATAGTTTCCAAAGCGGTCGATTTCCGTATCGATGGCGCTGTTGATTCTTGCGCGGCGAAGGAGATTTGCGTCTTTCGAGACGGCTTTGCGTACTTCCATGGTGCCGTCTTTGTAGGATTCAGAAACAATGGCAGGGCCTTGCGCCTGTTTCAGTGTCTCGGCGGTGTACGCTTCAGCGGTGCCAATGGCTGGAAACAGGAGCAGGGCAGCCATAAGGCCGATTTCCAATTTCTTCATCGTGATTCCTCCTTGATGGAATGCCGGGTCAGACTGTCCCTATCGGGACGCAGAAGACGCCGTACTTATAAAGCGTCCTTTCGCCCGGCTGGTAAATGGCATAGACGACGCCTTTCTTCGACACGTAGTAGTTCGTGGGAAGGGCCGCCTTTCTATGAGGAAGCAGCATGATCCCTGCTTTGGATGCATATGCCTGAATCCTTTCCTCCGCATCGCCTGCTGTCATGCGTGGAAAGAGACGCTTGAAGGGAATGAGATTTCCTCCCGCGTCAAAGTTGAGTCCCTTCACGAAGAGGGAGGAGCCGCTTGCGCTCTTCCATTCCTCGATGAGGACGAGGCTTGTGATCCCCTGCAGGTTGCTGTAGTAGTTTGCGATAAGACCTTCATTCCACGTCATGATCCCCGTGATGCCGGCAGGTTCCCTGGAAAGTTCGTCCAGGAAATTTCTTTTCTCCCTGGCAATCGCCGCATTGACGTAGCCTGCGAAGTTTTCATTGATGCCGTGCGCGATCAGGTACGGGCTTTTGAGGTAAGCACGTGTGAGATGGTAGTCGTCGGTGCGGAATGCCCCGGACTGCTCCGCCGGATTTCCGGAAAGTCCTGGAAGGGAAATGGTGGCAGCATCCGCTCCGATGCTTCCCCCGAGTGCGAGTACAAAAACGGCCGCTGCAGCAGCTTTTTTCCAATTCATACAAGATCCCCCCTTTATTTTCCTCATATCTATTTCTTATTATATACTAAAAAACGCTTTGCCAAAACAGGAAAAATTCTCATTTATCATTCTTGTTTCTATTTTAAGTATTGTTTAAAACCGTGTGCCTCTCTCTGAATTATAATAGAGAAAAAGGAAGAATTCAGGAAAGAAAGAAGATTATTATGAAGAAATATACGCCGTCGGATCTTCTCTATTACTTTGCGGGAGAGAAGAAGGTCCTTTTGTACGTGACGATCAGCGGGCTCATCTACAATGTGGGCATGACGCTCTCCCCCTGGTTCGAAGGGCAGCTGGCCCAGTACGTGATCGACATCCTGGGCGGCGAGCGGGCGCCATCGGCGATGCTGCGCCTCGCTTCGCTCTACCTTCTGACGATCATGATCGTGCAGGGCTGCCGCGCCCTCAAGCGTCTTTACGTGCGCCATTTTGCCAACGACATCTCCCTTGCGATGAAGGCGATCCTTTACCGCACGCTCATCCATCAGGAAACGGCCAAGGCGGGCGAGACAGAAGGGTCCCTCATGACGCGCGTCGTCTCGGACGTCGATGCCTGCGTGGAAGGCATGCGCAAATTCACGACGGAAGTCTTCGACACGGGCGTCGTCATGGTCGCTTATGCCGCGCTCCTTTTTTATTATGACTGGAAATTGACCTTCCTCGTCCTTCTCTTCCCGCCGATTGCCTACTTCATTGCCGGCCGGCTCAAGAAAGTCGTGACCGACAGCGCACGCGCCGGGAAGGAATCGAGCGGCCGCCTTTCTGACCGCACGATGGACCGCATCAGGAATGCGCTCACTTACCGCATTTTCGGCGAGGAGACGGCGCAGGATGGTATTTATGAGACGTATCTTGCCGATTATGAGAAGAAGACGGTCCGCGCCAATCTCTGGGGAAATACCATGGAGCCTCTTTATGAAGTCATTGCCATGACAGGCGCTTTCTTTATCATCGTCCATGGCGGCAGGAACGTCATGGGAACGGGCTGGGCTTCCTGGGACATCGCTGCCTTCTCGGCCTACCTTGCCTGCTTTGCCCGCCTGGCCGTAAAGGCCTCCCATGCGGCGCATCTTTTCAATGCCGTGCAGAAAGCGAAGGTGTCATGGGTCCGCGTCCGTCCCTACCTGAAGGATATCGAGGAGACAGAACAAAAGGTGTCCCCGTCTGCCACTCTTTCCGTTAGCCACGTTTCCTTCACCTACCCGGGCGGCGACCACCCGATTTACAAAGATTTCAACCTCGAAGCCAAGCCCGGGGAATTCATCGGCGTCACAGGGAAAGTCGCCAGCGGGAAATCGACGCTGGGCCGCACGTTCCTCTGCGAGTACCCTTATGAAGGCACGATCCTTTACGGTGGAAAGCGCCTTGGAAGCGAAATCGACCCCATCGGCACGGTCGGCTACATGGGTCACCGCCCCGAGCTTTTCTCGGGAACAATCGAGGACAACATCCGCCTCGGAAAGCCCGGCGATCTCGATGCTGTCCTTAAAGCCGTCGAGATGGACAAGGAAATTTCCTCCTTCCCGGATGGCATCCACACGATGATCGGAGAAGGAGGCCTCCGCCTTTCCGGCGGCCAGCAGGCGCGCGTGGCTCTGGCCCGTACACTCTACCACAAGCGCCCGCTCCTCATCCTGGACGATCCCTTCTCCGCCGTCGACAGAAAGACGGAAGAGGAAATCCTCACCAACATCCGCCCGATGCTGAAGGATTCAATCGTCATCCTCATTTCCCACCGTCTCCATTTCTTCAAGGACTTCGACCGCGTCGTCTGGATTTCAGGAGACGGGAGTGTAGAGGTCCTTCCCCACGAAGAACTTCTCAGCAGGAACAGGGAGTACCGCCGCCTCTGGAAGATGCAGCACGCCCTCGCGGAAGGAGGGGACGATAAATGAGCCAAAAGAATCCCGTCGACACGAAGCGCCCGCTTTACTCCATTTTCCGCTATGCTGCCCTGCATAATAAGAAGCTGACTATCGGGCTCGTCCTTGCCATCCTCATCTCCGTCACCGTTTCCGTCACGCCGCCGCTGATTCTTAGGCGCATCGTCGATGAACTGACGGCAGAAAATGCGACGCTTCCCTTCCTCATCCAGGCAGGCCTTCTCTACTTTGCCCTGACAGCCGTCTCGGGCATCGCGGACTCGGTCAAGGAAACGATCATCACGATCTTCGGCCAGCGCTCGACGCGTCACATCCGCTCCTTCATGGCGGACAAGCTCTCGCGCCTGCCCTCCTCCGTCTTCATAGAAAACGACAGCGGATCGCTCGCCTCGCTCTTCGTGAACGACGTCGACACGCTCGAAGACCTCTTCGACTCGGGCATCATTTCCATGATTTCCGACGTCTTCCGCATTGTTTCCATCCTCTGCGTCGTCTATTTCCTGAGCAAGGGCCTCATGATCCTGCTCTTCTTATCACTGCCGATTCTCTTCCTCCTCACGAGGACATTCCAGCGCCGCATGCTTTCCGCGCAGCTCGACAACAGGAAAGCCGTCGCGGGCATCAATCAGGCCATCCCTGAAACGATTGCCAGCATCCGCACGATCCGCCTCTACCACCGCGAATCCTTCATGGAAGAAAGGTACGGAAAATCCGTCCGCGCGGGGTTCGACGCGATGAACAGGAGCAACTTGTATGACTCGATTTACTCGCCGATCATCATCACGGTGAGCTCGCTTATCATCGCCATCATGGTCGTCCTCTCCGTCAGCAGGAGCGACTTCCAGGCACTCTTCGGCATGAGCGCGGGCACCGCCGTCGCCCTGATCGCCTACGTCGGGAAAGTCTTCTCTCCACTGGAAAGCATCGGCATGGAAATCCAGAATATCCAGTCCGCCATCGCAGGCTGCAAGCGGATCGGCGATTTCCTCTCCGAAAAAGAAATGGAACCGCCTTCCGCAGCAGTGTCCGAAAAGGAAGAAAATATCCCGATTTCCATCCGCCATCTTTCCTTTGCCTACGAAGATGGAAAGCCCGTCTTCCACAATTTCGACCTCACCATCCATGAAGGCGAGAACGTCACGCTGATCGGGCGGACAGGCTCGGGCAAGAGCACGCTCTTCAAGCTCATCTGCGGCCTCTACCAGCCATCGGAAGGCACCGTCCGCATCTTCGGGCGCGCGCCGGAATCCATCCCTGAAGAGGAAAGGAGAAAGGTATTCGGCCTCGTCGAGCAGCAGTTCAAACCTGTTTCGGGAAACATGAGAGACCAGATCACACTCTCCGATCCCTCCATTTTTGAGGAAGATGTCAGAAGGGCACTTGCCGAGACAGGCATCCTTCCTGCCATCGAAGACTTGCCGGAGGGCCTTGATACGTCTTACGACCCGGGACTCCTTTCACAGGGCCAGTTCCAGCTCCTTTCCATTGCCCGCGCAACCGTCACGAATCCGCCGCTACTCCTTCTCGATGAAATCACGGCGAACCTTGACTCCGTCACGGAAAAGCAGGTCTTAGACGCCCTCCGCGCCGCTTCTGAAAAGCGCACCGTTCTCTCCATTTCCCACCGCCTCTTCGAAGCCGCAGGTGGCAGGCAGGTCCGCATCGGTCATTGATTCTTGAAGAGACCATCTGATTCGACTATAATACCTGTATACATTCCAAGGCCATGAGCCTTTTACATAAGAGAGGGGATCATTTATGAATAGTACGTATTTTCCGCACTTCACCATCGGCAGCGATGCCTATGACAAGATTCCGGATATTTGCGGCGAATATGGAAAAACCGCTGTCATCATCGGCGGCACCAAGGCCAGAATCGCCGCTGAACCGCTGATCAGAAAAGCAGTCAGCGGAAAGATCGACATCACCGGATCCTTCCTCTACGGCGACGACGCTACATTTGAAAACGCCGAAGCTCTGACAAAGATCCCGGAAATACAGGAAGCCGACATGATTTTCGCCGTCGGCGGCGGCCGCGCGACCGACACCTGCAAATGGGCTGCGCACCTCCTGAAGAAACCGATCTTCACATTCCCGACGCTCGCATCCAACTGCGCCTCCGTCACTGCCGTCTGCATCATGTACAACCCGGATCACAGCTTCAAAGGCTCCATTTACAGAGAACGCGGTGCATGGCACACCTTCATCAATACGGAAATCATCGCACACTCCCCGCGCCAGTACTTCTGGGCAGGCCTCGGCGATGCTCTTGCCAAACAGTATGAAGTCCCCTTCTCCGCCAGAGGTATGGACCTCACATGGATCCAGCAGACCGGCGTGAACAACGCACAGAACGTGGCACCAGGCATCCTGAAATACGGCAAAGAAGCCCTCGCTGACGTAGACAAGGGAATCGTGACAGACGCTCTCGAAGCAGCCACACTTTCCATCATCGTGGCTCCCGGCATGGCCTCCGTCTGCATCGAAGACGATCTCGACTCCAGCCTCGCGCACGCCATCTACAACAGCCACACCCGCACCCCGCACAAAGGCGAGCACCTCCACGGCGCCGTCGTCAACTACGGCCTGCAGGTCATGCTCACCATGGACGGCCAGATCGAAGAAAGAGACAAGATCTACAACTTCGCCAAATCCATCAACCTTCCGCACTGCCTGGAAGACATCGGCATCGACCCCAAGCATCCCGATGAACTCGTAGAAAACTGCCTCCATACCAAGGATATGAGAGTCAAACCATACGACATCACCTTCGACATGGTCTATAAGGCTATGATGGATGTTGAAAAACTGAAGGATAAGTAAAGATAGGAAAAGATAGGGAAAAAGGACTCTTGGTGGGTCCTTTTTTTGTGGGGGATGGACAAGAATAGGATAAAAATAAAAGTACCTGATTCTATTACCGTGAATCAGGTACTTTTATTTAATTACTTGTTTTAGTAAACATTGCCTTTATAAAAATCAGCAACATTTACTTCATCTAAAAGTTTATTTATCGCACGGCTATAAGCTCTATCATAGCTGCCAGATGTCTTTCCGATCTCTGTATAACTCTGGTCAGCAAGATAATCTCCAGCTTTCGCATCATAAAGTACAATATTTGTCAGAACGGTAAGATTCTTTCTCTGTCCAGTGAAGAAATTTGCTTTTACTTCTGCGGAAGTTGTTCTTGTAGAAACTAAAAGGACATACTGAACATTTTCTTTTGCAGCTAAAGCCTTAAAATCTTTTGATTTTAATACTACTCCGAGATCCTGTTCACGCTGAGTATCTGTATCGGCTTCTTCACGAAGATAAATACGAAGATCTTTCTGCGCCTGAGCAAATGGTACTACGGTGTGTCCTGCTTTTTTGACCTCATCAGCAAATGAATCAAAAATTCTTTTTTCAATTTCTCCCGGTTTACCAACATAATTCGGATCCAATTGAATAATAAGTAATGTATCCGGTCCCTTAGCAGATGCAGTCTTGGATCCTAAAGAAATTGCCTGTGCTGGTGCAACCTGTAAGAGGAACAAAGCAAATAAAGCCGATAGAAAAATAAATAATCTCTTCATAAATAATTCTCCCTTCCGTTTAAAATTGTTCCGGATTTAGATATTTACAGCATATCATAGGGAATTTGTATTCTCAAAAGCCAAAAAATCATAATTGTTACAATAATTAATAGAATTTTGTTATAGCTAATTTAAATATATATTTCCTGTTCACAAACTTTCTTTAAAGGGTTTCGGTTAAATTTGATTAGAGGATTATTTAACACAAATACATTTGTATTAAGCTTAGAACCGCACAACCGAGCTTTGCTAGTAGGAAAAGTAAAACATGAAAAACCATACAACCGGCTTGCAGCCTGGGAAATGAACCTCCTCAGTCGGCTCCGCCGCCAGCTCCCCCTACGGGGCGAGCTCTGACATCCTGAGCGATGATGCTTCGCCTTTTTAGAAACTGCACCCTTTTCGCCCTTCGGGCACTTCCCTCCGTTGGGGGCAGCCCTGCGATGAGAAATGAAAAATATCCAATCTGATTTGTCTTAAACTTATATAACTTCGTTCGTGGAAAAAGAGAAAACCGGACGACCGAGCTTCACTCGAAGGAACTGCACCCCTTTCTCCAGCATCAGTATAAATGTAGGCTGGATCCTTCCCCGACGGGCAGGTTAAAACCTTCCGTACCGACCCTTACCGATATTATCACTATCATTTAAATACGTTCACCGTAAATGAAAACCGTAAGATACTCATTCGATACTATCCGTTAGCATCGTAGTGGAGGAACTTGACCTGCCTCAGCGGGGAAGAATGCCTTTGACCTTGCTCCGTCAGGAGAAGGGGGACCACTTTTGTGGTGGATGAGATGTAGTTCCTCAGCCGCAGGCTGGTTGTGAAGGTTTTTAAAGAATGCATTTTCTAAAGTTGCCAGGGAAAGGGGTGTAGTATTCATTGGTTTTTATAAAAAGGTTTCACGAGCGCAGCGAGGTTGTGTGGTTTTGCACTTGACCTTGCCCTGGAAGGGAAGGTGCCCGACCCCAATTTCTGATGTCGGGCGGATGAGTTGCAGTTCCTTCGAGCGTCAGCTCGATTGTATGGTGTTCAGCCGCAGGCTGGTCGTCCTGTTTTAATTTCTTCATCCCACTAAAAAAGAACGCACGAAATGCTGTGCGTTCTTTTTTTCCCATTTAGAGGACGCGGCCTAGGTCGCGTGCCATTTGTTTGTCCTTTTCCGGGGGACGGCCGGCGATGGTGAGGTAGCCTCCTATCATGGCGCCATTGAGGCCGGCGGCGAGTGCGAAGGACTGCATGTCGCGGAGGCCTCCTTCTCTTCCTGCGCATACGCGGATGATGGCGTGGGGCAGGATGAAGCGGTAGACGGCGAAGTAGCGGAGGATTTCAAGCGGCTGCGGCGGCTTGGTTTCTCCCATCGGGGTGCCCGGGATCGGGTTGAAGATGTTTAAGGGGACGGAGCGGATGTCTCTTCCCTTCAGGGCGAAGGCCATGTCGAGGCGGTCTTTTTCCGTTTCTCCCAGGCCGAGGATGCCTCCGGAGCAGACGTCGAGTCCTGCGTCCTGGATGCGGCGGATGTGGTTCATTTTCTCGTCATAGGTATGCGTGGTGCATATTTCGGGGAAATAATCTCTCGACGTTTCCAGGTTGCAGTGGATTCTTTCGCAGCCTGCTTCCTTGAGTCTCTTCAGCTGTTCGTCGGTAAGGAGCCCCAGTGAGCAGCAGACGGAAAGTCCGGTGTGCTGTGTCACGAGGCGTACTGTTTCGACGATGGATTCGAATTGTTTGGGATCGGTCTGGCCTCTCCCGCTGGTGACGATGCCGAATCGTTCGGCGCCATAGGCTTCTGCCTGACGGGCTTCTTTGAGAAGTTCTTCAGGACGGCGGAGCGGATACTCCTTGACGCCTGTGTTGTACCAGCCTGACTGCGCGCAGAAGCGGCAGTTTTCGCTGCAGCGTCCGCTTCTTGCGTTGACGTCGCTGCAGAAGTGCATCTCATCTCCGCAGAAAGTGCGGCGGATGCGGTCGGCGGAGGCTATGAGGAAATAGGGTTCGCGCTTCCCGCAGTCGAGAAGTTTCTCCGCCATTTCCCTTGTTATTTCTCCGCCTTCCAGGACTTTGTCCATATACTCGGTAATGAGCGCTATATCCTGATTCATTGTCCCTCCCATTGGTTCTTCCCGGTATGATCAAGGAAAAAGGCACGCCCTGCGGCATGCCTCTTCCACTTACTGTACGTTCGGCATGGTTCTTGTACGACCGAGGTCGCGCAGCATGGTGAGATCATCATGCGGGTCAGATCCCTTGCTGGTGAGGTAGTTGCCGATCATGACGCCATTCATTCCGCCTGCCAGAGCCATGGACTGCAGGCTTCTTAAGTTCAGCTGGCGGCCGCCTGCTGTACGGATCTGTGCCTTTGGAAGCACGAAGCGGAACATAGCGAATGAACGGAGAATTTCCAATGGAGCCAGAGGCTCGTTGTGTTCATAAGGGGTTCCCGGAATCGGGTTCAGCACGTTGAGCGGAATCGCATCAATGTGCAGTTTCTTCAGATGGAAAGCCATCTCGACTCTCTGGTCGAGGGTTTCGCCCAGACCGAGGATGCCGCCGCAGCAGACGCGGATGCCGGCTTTCTGAGCACGCTGGATGTTCTCAGCTTTTTCCTCGGCGGTATGTGTGGTGCAGACTTCCTGGAAGAAGGAAGGTGCGGATTCAATGTTGCAGTGAAGACGGTTTACGCCGGCTTCACTGAGCTGGTATGCCTGTTCCTGTGTGAGGAAACCAAGCGAGCAGCAGACTTCGATGCCGATTTCCGTGCGGATACGGCGGATGAGATGCAGAATTTCTGCGAAGTCTTTCGGATTTCTCTGATCCCGGCCTGCGGTAACGATATCGAAGCGGGCAGCGCCTGCTTCTTTCGCTTTCTGGGCTGCTTTCATGACTTCTTCTTCCGGCAGGAAGGTGTAATTGTCTATGCCTGTGTCGTAACGGGCAGACTGGGCGCAGAACTTGCAGTCTTCCTGGCAGCGTCCGCTTCTTGCATTGACGATGGCGCAGAGGTCGACGCTTCTGCCGGAGAATTTCTGACGGATCTTATCAGCGCATGCCAGAAGAAGCATGGTGTCTTCGTCTGTCGTACGAATCAGTGCTTTTGCTTCTTCTTCGGTGATTTCTCCGCCGTCCAGAATTCTGTCTGTAATTTTTAAAATCTGTTCACAACCGCTTTCCATGAATGACCACTCCTTAAATGAATACATCCTGTTGTATAGTAACAGGGTCTCTCCTTGGTGAAACCTTACGCGTCAAATGCGTAATTCTGACCCCTCGGAAATCGGGAAATTTCCGTGAGGCTTAAAGCTGTGGCTGGGTTCTGCTTCTTCCCAGATCGTTGACCATGGTCAGGTCTTCTCTCGGATTTCTACCGCCGGTGGTCAGATAACCGCCGACCATGATGCCGTTCAGGCCGCCCGAGAGAGCATGTGCCTGGAGGCTGCGAAGATTGACTTCACGTCCGCCTGCTGTGCGGATGAGCGCTTTTGGAAGTACGAAGCGGAATACTGCAAATGTACGGAGCACTTCCAGCGGAGCCAGACGTTCGTTCGTGTAGAACGGTGTCCCTTCGACAGGGTTGAGGATATTCAACGGAACAGAGTCGATGTGGAGCTTTTTCAGATGGAATGCCATTTCCACACGCTGGTCGAGGTCTTCGCCCAGTCCGATGATGCCGCCCGAGCATACGCGGATGCCTGCCTTCTGCGCTGTCTGGATGATGTCTTCCTTATCTTCCATCGTGTGCGTGGTGCAGATTTCCGGGAAATACGACGGTGATGTTTCGATGTTGCAGTGGATTCTTGTGATGCCTGCTTCGCGAAGACGGATGGCCTGTTCCTCAGTGATGAGGCCCAGGGAGCAGCAGACTTCAATGCCCACCTGATCGTGAATCTTCTTCACGACATCGATGATTTCCTCGAATTCATTCGGATTATCCTGATTTCTTCCGCTCGTTACCAGAGAGAAACGGACAGCGCCCGCATCCTTGGCTTTCTTGGCAGCGGCCAGAATCTGGTCCTCCGGCAAAAGACGGTAAGTCGTAGCTCCCGTCCTGTAATGACCGGACTGCGCGCAGAATTTGCAGTCCTCCTGGCAGTGTCCGCTGCGCGCATTGATGATGGCGCAGAAGTCAACAGCATTGCCGTTGTACTTCTGACGGATCTTATCTGCCATAGCCAGAAGCAGCATGGTATCTTCATCCTTTGTACGGATCAGACGGCCTGCTTCTTCTCTAGTGATCTCTCCCCCGTCCAACACTTTGTTGGCCAGGCGGATGATTTCCTCACAAGAGCTTTCCATATGTAATTCCTCCCGAATAAAAAAATGGTTTCCCAGGTATTGGAGATTAACCTGTAAAATGACCGCAGGAATCTGCACTGTCACTTTATGAAATAGTATATTCTATAAACGGTTTATTTGTCAATTTCAGTATTTGCTTTAGTTCACAATAGGTTGACAAAGTAGACATTTAATCAAGCGTCTGGAATACACTGTGAAATCTTCGGTTTTATCGAAGGAAATGGGACATAGCTCCATAAAAATAAGGGCTCTTCTGACACGTGATGCATTGTCAAAAGGGCCCTTGATCGTCTACTAAGGAAATATGTATAAGTTGTCATACAAGATTTATATAACTTCAGGCGCTGCCTTGAGCGCTGCTGTTTTTGGACGCGAAAAAGTCCCGGCAAGGATTTTCGTCCTTGCCGGGACCTCCTCAGGAGTATATGCATCCGGCGGGAGAATCATCTCCCATGCGGCTCACCGGTCAGTCGATCTGAATTTTATGGGACGGTTCGATTTCAGGTTTCCCGGATTTCGGGAGCTCTACTTTCAAAACGCCATCCTTCAGGCTGGCTTTGATGCCCTCTTCCTTGACGCCACTCACGGCGAACTGACGCTGGAAACCGGCGAAGCTGCGTTCACGGCGGATAAACTTACGATCTGCGTCTTTCGTTTCCTTCGTGTCTTCTCTCTTTGCGGACAGGGACAGGATACCGTTTTCGTAAGTGACCTGAATCTCATCTTTCGTGTAGCCCGGCATGTCACAGGTTACTTCATAGTGATCTTTCAGATCTTCAATATCCGCTTTTGGAACGGAAACATAATCTTTGTAAATGGTCGGAACATCATCAAAGAAATGATCCAGGACCGTATCACCAAACAAACCATCAAATGGAATCAAGCTTCTCATAATAATGACCTCTTTCCTTTTGCGCTTACATTTGCGTTGTCAAACTTTTAGGATTCCCGGGGCCCCTTTCCTCCTGACAACTATAGTATAGCACTTTTAGCACTTAAATCAAGAGAGTGCTAAAAAATTTTTGACTTTTATTTTTCGATTTTTGAAAGTCCGCATATTTACGGAACATTCACGTTCTAAACTTATTGATTTTTTGACTTTTATCTTGTCAAAGTTAGCCATAAAGCACCATTCATTTTTCTTTTGAAAAGGAGAAATTGCATCAAAAAGATAAAAGAAGAAGCTGTGGCAAAATGTACAATCATTTTGCCACAACCCCTTCTTTGTGTTGATATAGCTGCCCAGAGAATTAATCTAACATAGATATACAATCTCTACAATCTAAAAACCTCAAAACCTCGCTACGCTCGTGGAACTACTGTATTCCCCGGCTTCGCCGGGACCTTCTCCTTCGGAGCAAGGTTAACACCCTTAAACCGAACTTCGTTCGAGAAAAGGAGAAAGAGCGTCTTGGCGGATTTTGCCACAGCCCCTTCCTTTTTCAATTCTCAAATCAATCAAATCAGTTCAGCGCAAGTCCTTTGTCGATTTTTTCCAGGTTTTCTTTCATGGTCTTGACATAGTTTGCGTCTTGTTCGCCGCTTTCTATGGTGTCAAGGGTTTCGACTTTGGCGCCGGCTTCTTTGGAGATAGTCTCGGTCAGGGCCGGGCTGATCATGTCTTCGGTGAAGATGGTCTTGACGTTGTGCTTCTTGCAGAAGTCGATGATGTCTGCAAGTTTGGCCGGGGACGGTTCGCCGGATGCGAATGCGTCTTCGACGCTGGCCTGTGTCAGGCCGAAGTCACGGCAGAGGTAGCCGAAGGCTGCATGGCCTGCAACGAGTTCTTTGCTGTGGCCGGTGGAGAGTTTCTTTTTGTACTCTTCGGTCATAGCCGTGAGGTCTTTGTCGAGCTTCTCATAGTTCTTTTCGAAGTATTCCTTGTTTTCAGGAGAAGCGGCAGCAAGGGCATCAGCGATGTTCTTTGCTTCTTTTCTTGCTTCTTCCGGTCCGAGCCAGACGTGCGGGTCAAAGTCGCCGTGTTCCTTGATTTCATCCTTATCCGTCAGGCGGATGGGGTCGATTCCCTTGGATGCAACGACAGCGACGGGGCCGTCTTTCATGCTCTTGAGCATCTCTGGCGCCCAGCGTTCCATGCCCATCCCGTTGTAGATGAAGACTTTGGAATCTTTGACGCGCATCATGTCGGATGCTTTAGGTTCAAATTCGTGGGGTTCTGTGCCGTCTGGTATGATGACAGTGATAGCTACGCGGTCTCCCCCGATGGCCTGCGTGAGCTCTTTCATGGCTCCAAAGGATACGGTGACGGGAACTTTCCCTGCCGGGGCAGATGCCGCCGGTTTCTCTTCCTTGCCACAGCCTGCTGTAATGATGAGGCAAGCTGCCGCGCCAGCTAAAGCCAATTTTTTCCACAATTTCATGATAGAAATACTCCTTTTTCTTCTAATGGCGGCCGGGCCGCCGGATCCGAGTACCGGAGACGCATTCCCTTCCTCCCAGGAAATGCGGACTCATCAGCGCAGGACTTTTTTCGCCAGGATCGTCACAAGGAGCAGTCCGGCGGCAAAGAGCGCTGTGACGCCGCCCGGTGCTGCGCCTATGTAATAGGATGCGAAGAAGCCCCCCAGTATGGACAGGAAACTGTACACCATCGCGGCGAGGAAGGTTGCGCGGAAACCTTTCCCCAGCTGCAGCGCCGAGGCCACCGGAAGCGTGATCATCGAGGTAATGACTAATATCCCGACAGATCGGATGGAAACGGAGATGACAGCCGCCACAAGGAAGGCGAAGACATAATTCAGTACTTTGACGTGCGCGCCGGCAACGCGCGCTGCTTCTTCATCGTAGGTGATGTAGAGAAGCTGGTGATAGTTCAGGATAACCGTCAGGACGGCGGCAAGGCTCAGGAGCCCTGTGATCGCCATGTCCTCATTGCTGACCGTCAGCATCGAGCCGAAGAGGTAGGCGTCGGCATTGGCATGGAGACGCCCGGAGCTGATCAGCGTGATGGCGATGCCCACGGAGACGGAAAGGACGACGGACAGGATGAGGTCGGTATATTTCTTGAAATACTGCCGGAGAAATTCGATCATCATCCCCGCAAAGGCGGTGAAGACGAAGGAAACGAGGACAGGACTCTCCCGGAAGAGAAGCCCGAGCGTGACACCCGCCAGAGACGAGTGCGCCAGGGTATCCCCGATCATCGAGTACCGTTTCAGCACCAGGAAAAGTCCGATGCATGGGCAGAGAACGGCGATGCAGATGGAAATGATGAGCGCATTCTGCATGAAGGTATAACTAAACATGGCCGCCCTCCTTTTCTATGTATTCTTCTATATAATGGCGGACACTGCAGAGGTGGCCGTGTCCGTGTTCGACGTGGTAGAGGCGGTCGGATACTTTGCCTGCCTCAGCGAGGTTGTGCTCGACGGCAAGGATGGTGACGCCCTTGTCCTTATGGAGGGTATCGAGTTCCTTGTAGATGTCGCGCTGGCTGGTCAGGTCGACGCCGGTCGATGGTTCATCGAGGATGAGGAGATCAGGGCTTCCCATGAGCGCCCTTGCGATCAGCACTTTCTGATGCTGGCCGCCCGAGAGGCTTCCCATGAGCTGTTTCTTGTACCCTTCCATGCCTGTCACGGAAAGGACCTGATCCACGTCGATTTTCTTCAAATGCAGCAGTTTCCCGTAGGAATGGATGACTTCTTCCACGGTGATGGGAAAGGAGGCATCCGAGGCGAACCGCTGCGGTACGTAGCCGATGCGGCGGGCGCGGCGCGTGACCGTCCCGGAGACCGGTTTCAAGAAGCCCAGTATGATTTTCAGAAGAGTGCTCTTGCCGCTTCCATTATTTCCTACGATGGAAATATACTCTCCGCCCGCCAGATGGAAATCGACGTTTTCCAGGAGCCAGGGAGCGCTCCCCGTGTAGGAAAAATATAAATTCTCAATGGTCAGCATGATGGATCCCTCCGGACCTGCAATGAAAAGGGCGGCTGCCAATCCCGCCGCTCTTTCGTAATCAATCTAATTCTTCTGCCGCTTTGCGGACAGCTTCAAATACTTCATGGAAGGACGCTTCATTTTCTTCCGCCAGTGCTTTCACGGATTCGTATTCCGGATAGTTGCGGACGGTATCGGAAAATGTGACCTGCTTCACAAGTGCCTGCCCGAAAGGTGTTTCGACTTCCCTTTCTTCGCGCTTCAGGATGACGCGCATGACGCTTGGAAATTCGCGGACGCCGATGGTCGTCGTTTCGCGGAAAATGATGTCTTCCAGTGTTTCACGGATTTCCTTCTTGCAGATAACGGTCAGTTCCCATGCAGGACGGTTCTTCTTCATGAATACCGGCGCATAGTGGACGTCGAGCGCCCCTGCCTGCATCAGCTTTTCAAGGGTGTAGCCCAGGACTTCGCCCGAGCAGTCGTCGATGTCGGTTTCAATCTTCAGGACTTCGTCTCTTTCTCCTTCTCCCTGATCGTCGGAAATGAGGAGTGCGCGGAGAATGCCGGCTCTTTCGGTGTAAGCGCGTTTGCCTGCGCCAAGGCCGATGCGTTCGATGCGGAAAAGGGACGGAAGCGTGTGGGATGTAGCCAGTGCGCATGCAATCGCAGCACCAGTCGGGGTGACGAATTCCCCTGTGGCATCCATGATTTCAAGCGGCATGCCGCAGGCAGTCACGATGTTCAGCGTAGCTGGCACCGGTACGGGCAGGCGGCCATGCTGGCAGCGGACAGTGCCTGTGCCTTCGGAAAGCTTTGGCACGATGACTTCGGAAATGCCAAGGCTGTCGAAGCAGACGGCAGCGGAAATGATATCCACGATGGAATCGACAGCGCCGACTTCGTGGAAGTGGACCTCATCGATCGGAAGGTTGTGTGCTTTCGCTTCTGCTTCCGCAATGAGCATGAAAATCTTCTTTGCGATTTCACGGGCATGATCCGTCATGGAAGCGCCGTCAATGACCGCCATGACATCCGCCAGATTGCGGTGTTCATGATGGTGGTGATGGCCATGAACGTGGTCATGATCATGATGATGGCCCTCTTCGCCATGGAAATGCGGGCAGTGATGTTCTTCATCATGGTGATGATGATGGTGTCCTTCCTCGCCATGGAAGTGCGGGCAATGGTGTTCTTCCTCATCATGATGGTGGTGATGATGATGTTCTTCACCGTCTTCATGGCAGTGGCAGTGGTGCTCGCCTTCTTCGTCATGGTGATGATGATGTTCGCCGTCTTCATGGCAGTGGCAATGATGTTCGCCTTCTTCGTCATGATGATGGTGTTCGCCTTCTTCGTCGTGATGGTGGTGGTGTTCACCCTCTTCATGGCAATGGCAGTGGTGCTCGCCTTCTTCATCATGATGGTGATGGTGTTCACCGTCTTCATGGCAGTGGCAATGGTGCTCCCCTTCCTCGTCATGATGGTGATGATGTTCTTCCGGGACATCGGAAGAAACGACCGGATCAGGGCCGTAAAGGTATGCCATGTCATGGTCGTGGTTTTCATGTTCTGCATCGAGGATGACATTGAAGTCGCAACAGTCGATGCCGGATTTCTGTACGCGGGAGATTTCTGTCTTGAAGCCCTTCACCGGAAGGGAAGCGAGTGCTGCTTCCAGTGCTTTCTGGTCAGCGCCCAAATCAAGCATGGCAGCAACGAACATATCTCCGCTGATGCCGGAACCGGTTTCCAGATATAATTTTTTACTCACTGATTTTTCCCCTTTCTGCAAGCCTGTTAATTTGGGTCGCCACGTAGCCGGCGCCAAATCCATTATCAATATTGACTGTGACGATGCCGTTCGCGCAGGAATTGATCATCGTCAGAAGCGCCGAAAGGCCGTGGAAGCTGGCGCCATAGCCGACCGATGTCGGAACGGCGATGACGGGATTCTTCACGAGGCCTCCGATGACAGAAGCAAGAGCCCCTTCCATCCCGGCGACGGCGACGACGCAGTTCGCGCTCCTGACCAGGGTTTCCTTGGAAAGGATCCTGTGGATGCCGCTCACGCCCACGTCGTAAATGCGCTCGACATGCGTGCCGAAGTATTCAGCCGTCTGGGCCGCTTCTTCGGCGACGGAAATGTCCGCCGTGCCGCCTGTGCAGACCGCGACGCAGCCGATGCGTTTCTTTCCTTCTTTTTCCTTCTTCAGGATATGGGAGACGGGGTCATAGGAAATGTCGGGGATCCTCTCTTTCACGAGTTCATACTGGTGGGAAGAAGCACGCGTCCCGAAGACTTCCCCGTCCAGCTCATAGAGCTTCTGGAAAATGTCTGCTATGAACTTGTCGGACTTTCCCTGGCAGTATACGACCTCGGCAAAGCCGGACCTTTCTCTTCTGTCCGTGTCGAGCTTTGCATATCCCATTTCCTCATACGAACGCGAAGCAGGGTTGGCGCGGAGCAGCTCTTCGGCCGCTGCCGTATCCATCGTCCCCTTCTTCACTTCTTCGAGTATTTCCCTGACATCCATCGTCTCACCGCTTTCTTACATTTCCAACTGATCCTTGCTCAATACTTCATCCATGCTTCCCATACGGTAGCCCAGAAGATCCATCGTCACATACGTGAAGCCGATCGCTTTGAATACGCGGGAGACTTCATCGTGCAGCTTGAAGAGCTTGAAGAGTTCTCCCGGGAGCACTTCGATACGCGCCAGATTTCCTTCATGCACGCGGACGCGGAGCTGTGTGAAGCCTTTGGAAAAAAGGAAATTCTCTGCTGCTTCGACCATCGCAAGCTTCTTGGCCGTGATGCCTTCGTTGTAAACGAAACGTGTCGCCATGCAGGCAAAGGACGGCTTGCTCCATGTGGCAAGGCCGGCTTCTTTGGAAAGGGCACGGATGTCTGCCTTGTAAAGTCCGGCATGACGGAGCGGGCTCTTGATGCCGAGCTCTGAAAGCGCTGTGAGACCAGGCCTGTACTGCGATGCATCGTTCATATTTGTCCCGTCGATGACGTAAGCGAAGCCTTCTTCTTTGGCAATCTGCTGCAGCGTGCTGAAAAGGAAGTGCTTGCAGAGATAGCAGCGGTTCGTCGGATTTTCAGCGAAGCCTTCGATGGCGAACTGGTCCATCTTGATGACCTTCTGGCGGATGCCTTCCTTCGTGCAGTATTCCATCGCGTCAGCCACTTCCCTTTCAGGAACGGATGCGAGATTCATCGTGACAGCCATGGCTTTGTCGCCGAGGACTTTATGAGCTTCATGCATAAGGTATGTGGAATCCACGCCGCCGGAGAACGCCAGCATGACGCTGCCGAGCTCCTTCAGGTATGCTTCCAGATCGTCTTGTTTCTTCTGTAATTCCTTAGTAAGCATAAGATTTCTCCATTCTTTTTTTGAAAAAGACCGCAGACTTCAGGCGCATGGCCGGAAGGAAAGAGAGCGGCTCTGTAACGCGGGGATTTCCCGTACTTTTTATTATAACATTTCATAGAACAGAGAAAACATGACAGATATGAATTTATAAAGAAAGCGGCTGTGGAAATGTAAAATCATTTCGTCACAGCCGCCTTTCGTGACGGTATATTTGACTAGAGGATACCCGCAAGTATCTTGGGATTAGCTGAAGACAGAAAACCATACAACCAGCCTTCGGCTGAGGAAATGCAACTCATCCGCCCGACATCAGAATTTGAGGTCGGGCACCTTCCCTTCCAGGGCAAGGTCAAACTGCCATAAAACTATTTTCCTTCCATCATCTTGCGGATTCGTTCCCTGCGTCTTCTTGCTGCTTCTTCATCGACGATGATATGATGTCCTGCCGATGTCACGACTTCCATAGGCTTTTCGGGAACGGCTTCCCTGCCATAAGTGCCGTAATCGAAATCGCCGCCAAGTGCGCAGCTTGCGCAGTCAGCGCCTCTTGCACCGCGCCACATGCGGTACAAGCAGTATCCGAACCAGCCTGCAATGACAGCGATGATGAGTCCTACAAATATATTGTTCATAGATGCCTCCCCTAGTATCTTTTGGAACGAAAATTAAGAACAAATCGAGTGAAAACCTTTCTCAATATGATTATAGCACGAAAGGCAACTTGGTCAAATGCGAAACGATTGCAGTTTCCTCAAAATTTCATGCGCGCCTTACTTCGAAATTCATCTATATCAAAGTGGGCAAACTCCCGTCTCTGTCTAATTTCTACGCCCTTTTAACTTGTACTGAAATACAAAACAAGGTATAATGAAATAATTGTAAAACGGAATTTAATGTAAAGGGAGCAAATTGTGAAAAGAAATCAGCACACCATCGGGAAAGATGTCACGTACAAGGGCCTGGGTCTCCACTCCGGCATGCCTGTCACCATGACCATGCATCCCGCCGCTCCGGGGACAGGAATCATTTTCAAGCGAAGCGACCTGCCCGGAGGACCGGAAGTGCCGGCACAGTCCCGGTACATCACCAATACGCTGCGCGCAACGACACTGGAAAAAGGCGAAGCAAAGGTCTTCACCGTCGAACATGTCCTCTCCGCGCTCTACGCACTCCAGATCGACAACTGCGTGATCGAAATGGATTCACCTGAACCGCCCGTAGGCGACGGCTCTGCGAAAACCTTCTGCGACATGGTTGAAGAAGCAGGCATTGAAACACAGGATGAGATGATCCCGATCCTGGCACTCGATACAAGCGCTGCTGTCTACGAAGACAACAAATTCATCACAGCCCTTCCCTATGACGGGCTCCGCATCACATTCACCTCGATCAATCCGCATCCCCTTCTGGGCACACAGATGAGAGACGTCGTGATTGACCACGACTCCTATATGAAAGAAATCGCGCCGGCAAGAACGATCGGATTCACATGGGAACTCGAAGCCATGAGAAAGATGGGCCTTGGCAAAGGCGGCACACTGGAAAACGCCGTCGTTTACTCCGAGACCGAATGCCTCTCTCAGCTGCGCTTCCCCGACGAACTTGTCCGTCATAAGATACTCGACATCCTGGGAGACATTTCCCTCGTCGGCCCGCTTCATGCGCACATCATCGCCGTCCTCGGCAGCCATAAGCTGAACGCCGAACTTTCTGAGAAACTTCAGGCTTTGAAAAAAGACCTCAAGGAATAAAGGAATAAATCCGTACGCACCACCCACATTTCAAGGAGGAAATTATTATGGAAGAAACACAGGAAAAGTTACATCTGAACGTTGAAGAAATCATGGAAATCCTGCCGCACCGCTATCCGATGCTTCTCGTCGACAAGATCACGGAAATGGTACCGATGGACTATGCGATCGGGCAGAAATCCGTCACCATGAATGAACCGTTCTTCCAGGGCCACTTCCCGGGCCGTCCGATCATGCCGGGCGCCCTCATCTGCGAAGCTATGGCTCAGGTAGGCGGCGTTGCCCTTCAGTATCCGGAAGAAAACAGAGGACTCATCCCCATGTTCACAGGCATGGAACGCGTCCACTTCCGTTCCCCGGTCGTACCGGGAGACGTTCTCGTCACCAAAGCTGTCATTGAAAAGATCAAGGGCCGCATGGGCAAAGTCCACTGCGAAGGCACCGTAGACGGCGTCCGCAAAGCAGATGCTGACTTCATCTTCTACCTGATGGATCAGAACAAATCTAAGAAATAAGACTCACCAATAAGCAAGACCGTCCAGGCCGCTTCCCCGCAGCAGGAAACAGCCGATTTCAAAATCATGGACAATCATTCAGGGACCCGCCCGGCTCCGCTGCCCGGCCGCCCGTAAAACAAAGGGGAAATATAAGAACATGGAATTAAAAGTGATCAAACCGATAGATCCGGCGATTCATCCGACTGCCATCATCAATCCTACCGCTATCATTCATAAAAACGTCACCATCGGACCATACGTAGTCATCGGTCCGAGATGCGAAATCGGAGAAGGCACCATCATTGAATCTCACGCCGTCATCGCGGAAAACGTCCGCATGGGCAAGAAGAACCACATCTTCCCGCACGCCGTCATCGGAGAATCACCGCAGGACCTCAAGTATGCAGGCGAGTACAGCACCGTCGTCATCGGAGATGAAAACGACATCCACGAATTCGCTACCATCCACCGTGCAACCGGTGAAAACTGCGAAACCCGCATCGGTTCTCACAACATGCTTCAGGCATACACCCACGTAGCCCACAACAGCAACTTCGGCGATTACATCGTCGTATCCAGCTTCTCCGGCGTTGCCGGCCACGTCACTGTCGAAGACCATGCTGTCATCGGCGCCATGAGCGGCGTCCACCAGTTCGTCAAGATTGGTGCTTTTGCCATGATCGGCGGTATGTCCAAGATCGTTCAGGACGTATGCCCCTTTGTCATCGCTGACGGCAACCCTGCCAGAGTCGTAGGACTCAACGCAGTCGGCATTGCCAGAAACAAGATCCCGGCCGAATCCAAGAGCGCGCTCAAAAAAGCATACCGCCTCATTTTCCGCTCGGGCTTGAAACTCAACGATGCTATCCAGGAAATGGAACAGGAACTCCCGTCCACTCCGGAAATCGAACATCTTCTCCGGTTCCTCAGGAACTGTGACCGCGGCCTCTGCCGTACAAGAGACAGATAATACAGAAACCTCCCGTCGTCCCCTTTCGACCGGGAGGTTTTTTCGTGCCCGGAATACCCGCTATTTCCGACCCGCCATTGAACGTCAAAAAACTGACCGTCTCGAATCTGTAAAAATTTTCACGATTTCATATCGCATCTATTATGATATGATGAGAATTTATCACAATTGCAGAATTATTTGACAAACAGGTCTATAATATAAGAAAGTGTCCGACAGTCAATTTTTAACGTTACTAATGAAATGGGGAATGGATCATGGAACTTAAAGCTATCAGACCAATAGAGCCGGACATTCATCCGACGGCCATCATCGCCCCGACGGCAATTCTGCATCACAACGTGAAAATCGGACCGTACGCCGTCATCGGCCCAGGGTGTGAAATCGGAGAAGGCAGCATCATCGAATCCCATGCAGTCATTGCGGAAAACGTGCGCATGGGCAAAAACAATCACATCTTTCCGCACGCCGTCATCGGAGAAGCGCCGCAGGACCTGAAATTCAAAGGTGAATACAGCACCGTCGTCATCGGGGACGAAAATGAAATCAGAGAATTCGCCACCATCCACCGCGCGACCGGCGAAAACTGCGAGACCCGCATCGGATCCCACAATATGCTTCAGGCATACACCCACGTAGCCCACAACAGCTGCTTCGGCGATTACATCGTCGTATCCAGCTTCTCAGGCGTAGCAGGCCACGTCACCGTCGAAGACCATGCCGTCATCGGCGCCATGAGCGGCGTCCACCAGTTCGTCAAAGTAGGAGCCTTCGCCATGGTAGGCGGCATGTCCAAGATCGTTCAGGACGTATGCCCCTTCGTCATCGCCGACGGCAACCCCGCCAGAGTCGTAGGCTTGAACAGCGTAGGCATCGCAAGAAACAACATCTCTGCCGACGTCAAGAGCGCCCTCAAGGAAGCCTACCGCCTCCTCTTCCGCTCGGGCTTGAAACTCAACGAAGCCATAGAAGAAATGGAACAGGAACTCCCCTCCACCCCGGAAATCGAGCACCTGCTCTACTTCCTGAGAAACTGCGACAGAGGCCTCTGCCGTACAAGAGACAGATAAAAGATTGTAATAAGAAGAGGCTGTGCCAAAATCCGCTAAAACGCTGCTTTTTCCTTTTCTCGAGCAAAGCGAGGTTTAAGGGTGTTAACCTTGCTCCGAAAGGAGAAGGTGTCAGCGTAGCTGACGGATACAGTAGTTCTCGAGCGAAGCGAGGTTTTATGGTTTTCAAGCAGAACCAATAAATACAGTTGTTAGATAACCTTTTAATGAAATATCCCAACACAAAAAGGAGCTGCAGAAATGATTGTACATTTCTACAGCCCCTCATTTTTACTGGTTATACGATTCTGATACTGCCATTTCTGTTTCTTCCATTTCGTCTTCTGCTCTTCCAATGCCTTTTGGAATCAGGGTGACGATAGCGAGGATGGCGAGGAGGCCGAAGGCTACGTTGACGAGGATGCCGGCGGTAGCAGCGGCGGCGAGGTTTGTGCTTTCGGCGAAGGCTCCGTAGACAGCGGCGGAGATGGCTACGCCGAAGGCGCCTCCCAAGGAGCTGGCCATTTTATAGACACCGGCTGCCTGGCCGACTTTGTCGGACGGTGCATTGGAGACGGAGGTGTCGGTGGACGGGGTCGCGTAGATGCCGAGGCCAAATCCGAAGAGGCAGAAGCCTACGAAGACGACGACGGTATAGGTGAGGTCCGGGAGGAAGGTCAGGCCCATCATGGCGATGCCTGCTGTGGTGATGGAGGCGCCCCACTGCATCGGTTTTCTGGCACCGACTCTCTGGAGGATCTTTTCTCCGTCGCGGATCATGGCAAGGACGGAGACGAGGTAGCCGAGGGAGAGCATGCCGGACTGGAAGGCGGTGAAACCGCGGCCTACCTGCGCATAGGTATTGGCGACGATCAGTGTGCCTGCGACGGCATTCAGGAGAAAGTTCGACGCGGCAGCACCGGCATAGGGCTTGCTCCTGAAGAGTTTGAAATCAAGGAGTGCGTTGTGTTTATTTCTTTCCACTTTCACAAATGCGGCAAATCCGATCAGGATGGTGGCAAGAAGGCCGAGTGTCCTTCCGCTCGTCCAGCCAAAGGCAGCGCCGAAGTTGATGAATATATTCAGTGCGACCATGGTCACGATGAAAATGGAAAGGCCTGCAAAGTCGAAATGGAAGGGTTCGTCGGAATCTCTTTTGCTTTCCGGCGTCGCCCAGAGGAGTATCATGCCAAGGGCAGCGAAAATGATGGAAAAGACGAAGATGCCTCGCCAGCCGAAGCTGGATGCAATGGCGCCGCCCGCGAAGGATGCGATGCCGCCGCCTCCCCGGGAGCCGATAGACCAGAAGCTCAGGGCTCTCTGGCGGGCTTTCCCTTCGAAATAAGCATTCATGAGGGCAATGGTCGAAGGCATGATGCATGCGGCCGACAAACCCTGAATGATGCGGCCCGCGATGAAGAGCGCCGCGCCCTGCGAAAGGACGAGGCAGGAAGAGCCGATGATGCTCAGGACAAATCCCAGGTAAGCAATCTTCTTCCTACCGGTCTTATCCGCCAGACCTCCGGCAGCCACGATGAAGAGGCCCGAGAAAAGAGCCGTCAGGCTGACCGCAATATTCAGCGTATCCAGCGGAATCCCAAGATCCGCCTGCACGGCAGGTCCGACATTCACGATGGCCTGCGCGAAAAGCCAGAACGTAATCACGCCAAAAACAATCCCGGCGATCATCCGGTCTGTCCCTTTATACCCCATTTTCATACTTTCGACATTCCTTCTTCTCAGACGGATTTCCAGAAGATCCGCTGAGCTTTGACCATAAGAAATTCCGAAAAAAAGATGTTCCCGCATCCTCTTTCGGTTGTCTAAGGCATCCCGCCTTAGAGCGCATACGTCTATTATATGAAAAAAAAGAGCCAATCACAAATTTGATTTGACAAAAACGCATGATTGCATGGAACGATGTGGGAATTAGAAGGATGGGTGGGGAAATGGAAAACCATACAGCCTCGCTTCGCTCGTGGTAATCAACCCTATCCGCCCTTTTTAGAAACTGCACCTTTGAGAAACCCTAAAACCAGCCTACGGCTGAGGAAATGCTGTTTCCGCCCGGCATAAGAATTTAAGGCCGGGCACCTTCCCTTCCAGGGCAAGGTCAAAACCGGCCTACGGCCCTTCTTCTCCGTCTGGGAAGGCAAGTATTAGCGGCGCTCAGGGAAATACACCGGCCCTACCGCCCATTTCCCTACGCAAAAAGGGCTGTGATGAATGGTTTCCCATTTACCACGGTCCTTCTTTTTATTCTTTATTCTGCTTTGTTTTCGGCTGTTTTCAGTTCTGGTTTGTCGTCTTTGATGTATTCCTTGAGGACGTGTTTGCGGAGGGTCTCGTCGTCCAGGGGCGAGAGTTTCGCGGTGTAGAGGAATACTTTGCCATTGGTCTTCGGGATGGAGATGATGGTGTGGACGTCCCAGGTGAAGTTGCCGTCGGCGCCTTTGGTTCTGAAGTAGTCGGCAATCATGCCTTCGGGGCTGTCTTCGATGCGCTGTTCCATGTTATCGAGACGGACGAATTCGAGGAAGCGTTCCTGGTCATCCGGGTGGATGTTCTGCCTTGCGTAGCTCAGGCGGACTTCTTCAAGGCCGTAGGTCTTCTGATGGAGGAATTCCCAGGAGCTGGCGGAGGCGACGATCGGGTTACAGGAGTTTTCGTCGAAGTTGATGATGAAAACGGTATTGTAGAGGTAGTAGATATTTCTGACAAGGCCGTCGAGCATGTCCTGCTGGCGCTGGTCGCTGTTGAATGTGACGTTGATAAGTTCAGCCCTGTGGATGTGCTTATTTCCGCAGGAGGCGATGGTCTTGCAGCGCAGGTGCATGTACTGGTTCTTGGATGTATAGGTAAGGACCTGCTCTTTCCCGGATTCCGCGATTTCATTGGCAAAATTCCTGAAAAGGTGGGACAGCGGCGAGGCATTGTCGTTGATCGTATGCTCGGACATGTCCGTAGAGGTCGTCCCGGCAGTAGCGAGGGATTTCATGAATTCATTATTGACGAAGAGGTATCTGAATTTCGTTCCGTCGTCTTCCAGAAGGGCAAACGGGCGGTTCGTCAGGAAATCTTCTCTTCCTGCTGCATCATAGTACTGCGCCATTTCTCTTGTTTCCGTGACCCAGCGCTGTTCTTTGATGCGTTCTACGACGTTATCGTAGGGCATTGGTTTTCCGAAGTAGTAGCCCTGGATTTTTTCGCATCCGATGCTCTTCAGGAAATCGAGCTGTTCTTTCGTCTCGACGCCTTCAGCGAGTGTCTGCACGCCGATTTTTTTGGCCATGCGGACGGTGCTTTCGATGACGCTCTTCGCTTTTTCGGTGAAGTGCGCCAGGAATTCCATATCGATCTTCAGTTCATCGAAGCTGTAGTCCTTGAGGACATTCAGCGAGGAATAGCCGCTGCCGAAGTCGTCCATCCAGACCTGGAAGCCTGCTTTATGGAAATTGTCGATTTCTTCGCTGATCTTGCGGAAGTCATGGACGAAGACGCTTTCAGTAATTTCCACATTCAGCATGTAGTGCGGGACGCAGTACTTGTCGGTGATGCGGTTCAGTTCCTCGAGCACTTCGCAGGTGAAGAAGTCGATGCGGGAAAGGTTGAAGGAAACGGGCACAACCGGTTCTCCGCGGTTGACGCGTTCCCTGTAGTTCTGGCAGACATGCTCGATCATGTACATATCGAGCTTGCTGATTTGACGGCTGTCTTCGAGAGCCGGGATGAAGATGCCGGTCGAAATGAAGCCCTTCTCAGGATCTTCCCAGCGGGCCAGTGCCTCCAGGGCGCAGAGCGTGCCGGAAAGGGAACGCATGACAGGCTGGTAGTAGACCTTGATATATCCGTTCTTCAGCGCTTCGTCGATATGGTAGACAGCGTAATTTCTGAGCTCGGACAGGTTCCAGACTTCATCGGTATATTCGAGGATATGGACATCGAGTCGGTCGCGGATGCTGTCGCAGGCAAGCTTGGCCAGATCGCAGGCAAGTTCCGGATTGACATTGAAATCGGTGACATGGTACACGCCGAATTTCGCATCGAGGCGTACGCCGCTTCTGAGGCTCACAAGCTTCTGATAGACCTCGCGGGCCCTCAGCTTCAGATCCACATAATCGGTCAGGACGACGAAATGGTCGTCAGCAAAACGCGCGATGTAATCATGCGGGAATACTTCCTTCAGTATATCCGCCACATCACGCAGCAGCTGGTCGCCTTCCTTGCCGCCGTACTGCACGTTGAACATTTTGAAATTCTTGATATTGAAATAGAGGATTGCCGTCTCGGGCGCTTCTGTATTGAAGCTGCGGTGCTTGAGTTCATTGCCCGCATGTTCCAGGAATCGCTTCTGCCCGGGGAATCCCGTCAGCGAATCAATGTCCCTCGTCAGATCCTTGACACGCGAGTCCATGACAAAGGCGCAGAAAACATCTCCTTCGCCGGGCAGTTTCACCCTGCGTCCGAAGTTTTCCACGTACACAATTTTCCCCGTGATGGTTCTCACTCTGTAATTCACGTAATCATGGAGGTCCTTGCTGGAACGCATCTGTTCGTCGATCTCGCGTTCCACGCGGCCTACATCATCGATATACACAAAATGACGGAATGAGCCGAAAGTGTAATTGATAAATTCATGCGCATCTTTGCACTCCAGCATCTGAATGACGCCCTTGCTCGCATAAAGGATTTCCTTTTCCCGGGTACCCCGATACACAAGCACACCACCCGGGAGTTCGTCCAGAACACTTCTGAACGCATCCGGGATACCGTTGCCCGGATATGTTAATTCTCCCATCGCTCTTCACTTTCCTATTCTTCTGAAATTGACGCCGGCCTTCCCTTGCCGCGTCTTTATAATGTCCGGACTCTTCCGTTCCATGACAGCTTTTTGCCTTTATAAGTATGTCGAATTATATCGTTCTTGTATAGGTTATTATTGCTGCCAATACACCTCGCATACCCTTTCCGCGGGAATCCGCCATCCGCGAGAAAACCTTGGAGACGCGGAAAAAGCGGGACAAAAAGCCCCTCCGCATTTCCGGTAAACGTACCGTTCCCTTCCTTATAGAATATTTAAGGAATTAGATATACTAAATGTTTATAACATTTCTATTAATAAATATCTCTAAATAGAATTTATTTACATGGTTCCGCAATAATATTTTTATGAATTATTTATATTTATCTATAGTATATATGTTTTTCAGGGAAATTGCAAAGGAGGAAAGCGCAGCAGAATGAATTTTGCTCAACTTTCCTCCCTTTTATTTCCGATTCCTCAAGATTTCAGCCAATCATAGCCCATGCGGCAGGCACCGGCAAGTCCTGCATCGTCTCCCAAAGCGGGCGGGACGATGTAGTCCGAGAGGTCTCCGTCAAGGATCGGTGCATGGACGTAGCCGTGCATCTGGTCCTTTACCCTTTCCCTGACCATCGGGAAGAGGGATGCCTGGTGCATGACGCCGCCTCCCAGGATGATGATATCCGGCGAGCAGAGAAGCGCGATCTGTGATACGCCCTGCGAGAGATAGAACGCTTCCGTCTCCCAGACTTCGCTGCGGCTTCCCAGGTTTTCCCCCTTCTCGCCCCATCGTTTTTCGATGGCAGGCCCTGCGGCATACCCTTCGAGGCATCCGGCAGGCAGGAAGGAATCCCTGTGGAAGGTGCAGCAGCCTTCATACGTATCTCCAGGCGCGCGGACGACAGGCATGTGGCCGCCTTCGGGATGGACGAGGCCGTGGAGAGGCTTGCCGCCGATCGAAAGGCCGACACCGATGCCGGTCCCGACGGTGATGTAAGCGACGACGGACTTCCCCTTTCCTGCGCCGTAAGCGCCTTCACCAAGCGCCGCGCCGTTCACGTCCGTATCGAGCACGGCCGGCACGCCGATTTCCTTTTCGAAAGGTCCCAGAAGATCGAAATGCTCCCAGCCCTTCTTCGGTGTCGCCATGATATGGCCGTAAGTCGCAGAGTCCTTCCGGAGATCCAGCGGTCCGAAGCAGGCAACGCCCAATGCTTTGATCGGGAAATCTTTGAAATAGTCCGCCGCTTTCCTGACTGCCTCTTCCGGGCGCCCTGTCGCAAAGCGCATCCGGTCCAGGATATGGATGCCTTCCTCCGTTACCTCTGCCGCTCCGCAGACGATCTTCGTCCCGCCGGCCTCAATTCCTCCGATCAGCATTTCTTTCCTCACTTTCCATATCCATCGGAATCCGTCCTGCTGCCAGATCTTCCTCATCATAGGCAGGGATTCCGGCCTCCTTCAGCATCGCGGCAAAGACGCCTTCTCCGGGCACCCTTGTCCCGGAAAATGTACCGTCATAGACTTCATGTACGCCGCAGGTCGGGCTTCTTGCTTTCAGAATGGCAAAGGCAATGTCTTCACCCTCGATTTCTTTCATGATCTTTCTTGCGCCGGCTCTGTAGATTTCATCCATATCCGTCCCGTCTTTCCGGACGATACGGCCGCGTAGGATTTCCACGGGCGGACGCGGAATGGGCATGCCGGCAGCAACTTCGGGGCAGACGGGGATGACGTCCATCCCTGCTACGAAGGAAATGACGCCTTTATCCGTATTCGCGCCTCCCTTGTAGCGGCAGGGAACGCCAAGGAGACAGGCACTCACGATGACCTTCATGATTTTGCCACCGAGAAATGCAGACGGGAAACGGCTTCCGTCAGCGCATCATACGGCAGGTACGTCGCGGCATAGAGGTACGTGTCATTTCCGATCGGCTCGATGTAGTAATTGACCAGTCCCTGCGGTCCTGCCATGCCGTAGCTGAACGTCTCGCCGTCCTGCTTGTAAATGTCTGCTACGCCCATCTCATTCACACGGTCGAGGAGCTGCGCCTTCTGTGCTTTCGTGAGGAATACGCAGGTCAGCATGACTTTCTTCGCCTGATGGACGATGAGCGAATCGCTCGTATACTCCATCGAATAATCATCCTTCGTGTCGAGCTTGACCTCCAGCTTCTCGCCAGCCGGTGTCTTGAAGGAAAGCGACTGCGTATTCCCGCAGCCCGCCATCATGAAGACCGCCACAAGGACGAGAAGGAAGGACAGCGCTTTCTTCCAGGATTCTCTTGCCAGTTCCGTCATATATACTCCATTTCCATTTCTATTTCTATTTCTAGTAAAAAGATAAGCTGCGGCAAAATGCGCAATCATCCTGCCACAGCCGCTTTTTCTCTGAAATTTATCTATCGAGGAAATAGACAAATTCAGTCCTAAAAAAAATCTGATAAAAATAAGAAGGGCTGGTCTGCCCAGATAAAGAACGGATGGAAAAACCATACAACCGGACTTCGTCCGTGGTAATCAACCCTATCCGCCCGGTCTTTTTAGAAACTGCACCTTTGAAAACCATAAAACCAGCCTACGGCTGAGGAACTACATCTCA
>ULVQ01061545.1_pt1 | contig 29596 bp, 46 predicted proteins | sample 1959591 | NCBI WGS metagenome assembly ULVQ01 (sample SAMEA4835790, study PRJEB28245) | human gut metagenome | biome: gut microbiome; material: fecal sample | place: Denmark | collected 2008
TTATTGAGTGCATCGGTTAAGCAGTGTCAGACTCCTTGAAAGGGTTTAAACCGTCTAACAATTTGATCGATGTAGTTTTCACTGAGGCATATGATGAGCCCTTGTAGTAAATCCGAGAATTAATATTCTCGATTACTAACTCAACAACAGATACATGGTATAAATAATTATTCTTGATTAGTGAATTGAGAACCATATCTTATATTTGATAGTTGATTTATGAATTAAGAATTGAAAATGCCTGACTCAAGTCTATCTGAACTCTTTGGACCAACCGTCGATGTGTTAAACTATGTCTACGATCATCGAAATGAAGAGATATTGAAAACAAGAATTCAGAATGATGTTTTATCGACATATGTACGGTTGATGGAGATTTTAGACACTCTCGAATCAAAAGAACTGATAAAGATCAAGAAAGTCTATAAAAAACACATAGTTTCGATCACACAAAAGGGCATTAAGGTAGTGGAAAAGCTTAGAGAAGTATCATCTTTACTTTAAAGCCCTAATTTTTGACATTTTTAAGCCATTTTACGGCATGTTTGTTTTAACACGTACGTTTTCATGCTTGATGGAGAAACTCGCAATTAAACCGGATTTATGAGATTTTAACGGGATCCCGCGCTGCAGAACATATTCTTTAGTGATCAAATCGCAGTGCGGATCCTGCCTTGATGCATCGGATCGAAATTGTATATAGAATATTGTTATAAGATCAAAAATACATACTGAAGCAAAGCTTTTTATATGATGAATCTCCGAAAGTGTCTATAGAGAGAGCGGATGTTAATAACAATTTTAATTGTTATTGTTATTGTAATTTATACGATACACTTTCTATATCTTCCCTCTTAGAGTATTTAAAACTTTGCGTTTTTTACAAGTATTTATCATACTAATCCTTATTATCTCTTGTTTTATCTTGCCATTTTGTAAAAAAATAATATTTAACGGCGTTGAATGTTATTAGATAACATTTTTTAAATGAAATAACACCGGATAACATTTAGTTTGTAGAATGTTATACTATACGATATTATTAATTTATTAAAGTAATTAGCTAAAAAAGACCTGATCCAGAAAAAACAAAAGAAAGCTAAAGCTATGATAAAAGAAAGTCCGACATCATGCCGGCAACGAAGGGACTCTATGACCGCGAACGGCCTGCATTTCTCCGCTTTGAGAAAATACAGACTGCATTATGAAGTAAGAATTATTTAAAAGGATAAGAATTGCATGAGATTCCGTTTGAAGTTTGAAGAAAATATACGAACTTATCAGACCAGACAAGAACAAGATCATTCGGTTGGCACCGAAATACAATATAACTTATTTGAATAGTTCAGAGGTAGAATATATTAAGATGGAGTTTCTGATCATCCGAATTACCTATTTGATCTGGGTATGATCAATAGAGACTTGATAATCCTCGATGGACTGATGACCAGAGTATCTCCAGATCTCTTTTTCATCGCTAATGAAACAGAATGATATATGATTCATAGCATGGAGCTCTTCAATTATTCTACATTGCTTAGTTTTTGAGTGTTGATTTTGACATTATTTTAAACTTGCATCATCAGAAGGCTCAATTCTGCAAAAGTATTCATAACTCTTTAAAAAAATATTCTATGTTCTGTAGAATGATAACTATATATGGTAGTTAAGCACTTTATGCTTCTCAAGCATCTATTGCGTGACTGATTACAATAGCCTGTTTTGATGACAATCTTTAGAGATTCATTCATTTTTCTGTAAAAAAATTTAAATACTTGTTGTTGTATTAAAGATCGTCTCTTTGGGATTAAATGAATAGAGACGTTATACATCTTCTAACTCTGTTGACTGGCATAGTTGCTATGCAGCATACATGAATAAATAGAAGGTGTTATCAAATACACATGGTAGCTTGATCGCCGCCTCATAGAAATTGAGGTATCAAATGGCTTGTTCTAGAACACAGAACATATAAATACATCTTTATTGTTCTAGAATCTAGAACGAAATGCCTCAAAATCAAACAAGGGGCCATTCAACTCCTCCAAACAATTTCAAGGAGTCTGACACTGCTTAACCGATGCACTCAATAATTTTAGACTCCAATGGGTGCATCGACCTTAAATCTGAGACATAACCCGATTGGGCGCCGGCTTTTTGGATATGAAAGCTGGCCCCTAGGGTTTCCTACAAACTGCTTCGAATCAGCGAAAGCGCTGAACAAAACAAGGAGAACGAAACGATGGAAAAAGCAAGACATACAGAAAGTCACTCAGACTCTAACTCAGCCTTAGCCAGTCTAAGATGCTCTGCTACACGTTTTCCCTTTTCTGTTAAAGAGACTGTACGTCTCACCGGACGCAACGGATCTGAAGTCAATGTGACCAGCATATCGTCTGCCATCCGTTCTATTACTCTTGTTCTAGATTGTGGATTTGGAATGATCGTGTCAAAATCTGTAATATATGGCGATGAATCCGACTCAAAAAGACGGATTAAGATCCCTACAGCACCACGTTCATCCAACACACTGTCTGGTATGATCATTGCAGTATTGGATATTGAAATGCAGTATATAAGTATCAACTTGTATTTACATCACATAATTGCAATATGTAATTACAAAATATTATATACTTTAGATTACATTATGCAATTACAAAATATAATTAAAGCAGCATCGGAGTCTGAAAACGCTGCACGGCAAAACCAAGGTAAAAATGCCTTTCTTCTAACCCAAAAAACCCCTTGTATATCCAGCGAAAGCTCTGGACGCAAACCCCTTAATCGATGGCAGAAACACCCTGCATGGTCCTTACTGGTATGTTTGCCATCGATTTCCACACCAGTACGGACCGCCTTTAACAATGATTCAGCGAAAGCGCTGTAAAACTAACGGAGAGATAACCGATGGAAGCAAAAACCAACCCCAATATCCTGAGTCTCGTACTCAGACGACAGACAAAAGTGCGAAAGATCAATGAAATTTTATCTGCAATCAATCCTGATAAGTCAGCGATTTCTGGACTCATTTCAGAGATACTGATGATTGATTCACAGATAATGATCATCAGCAATCCACAGGAGACTGCAGCATGACGGCCTGTGTAAAGACAACTGTTGCGGTTTTCAGATCTAGTATCACATCTGGGTTGTGATGATCGTGGGACGTAAAGTCAAAAATGTTACATTCGCTGCTCCAGAACACGTATACAAGCTTGTTGAGATTTACAAACAGGATCATAATTTTTCAGAAATGGTCTGCACTGCGATACTTCCGATTCTCATCAAGAATACTGGCAGCGAGGGTATAAGGCTCAGACTGGACCAGCTTTTAGGCCAGAAAAAGACGCTTGAAGAGAAGCAGCAGTCCGAGTTGAGCCAGATAACCAGCGAGATCAGCGATCTTCAAAACAGGCTGGAATTATCAAGCCGCCTGGAGCAGTCAAGAGCTGAGCAGAGGATACGATTCCTGGAAAGAGCAAAAGCTTCTCCAGACTGGTTCACCTCTGACGGATGGGACCTGTTCTCAGCATGGGCAAAAGGAAATACTCAGATCATCGCGGCCTGCGGGTTTGAGTCCTCAGATGCTGCGTACAGGTTTGTCAGAGATCAGATTACAAGAATTCCGCCGAAGACCAGCGTTTCAACGGAAGATGCTGCGGCCATCCTTGTATCCGCCAGAAAAGAGATCTCCAGACAATTCATACGCAATAACTGGGTCGCAAAGAAGGATGAATTCATTGCCTGGACAGCAACCGACAGAGGCACGAGGCTGATATCGCAGTCTGGCTGGTCTGTTGAAGAAGCATATGAGGTGCACAGACGACAGAAAGAAAAGGAGGAAGCGGTCGATGACAGAATCTGACCGGCCTTTCCCAGTCTCGGAGGCAGCTGAGTGACAGCTCTGGAATCCGACATCACCGAACTGCAGGAGAAGAACAGTTCTGTCAGATATTATACTCAGGAAGACGCCAGTCTTGAGTCAAAGTGGGAGTCTTTTCTCACTCTTGCTTACACTTCAGAGCTGTCTGAGATCGTAGCCGGATTCCCAAACATCAGATCAGTCTATGTTGATTTTTCAGATCTTGACAAGTTTGATCCAGATCTGGCATCAGCTGTTCTCGAAGATCCGGACAGGGCGCTTGATGCGGCAAGCCGTATAATCAAGAAAACATACCCTCTCACATTCGGCGGCTTAAAGGATGAGCTGCATGTGCGGATCACCTCTCTTCCGAATGATGTCAAGATTCCGATCAGCCACATCAGAACGTGCCATCTTGGAGACTTGATCTCTGTAGAGGGCATAATCCGGAAATCCACGGCAGTCAAACCATACATCACTGAGTCTGTATATCAGTGCCGCATCTGCGGAAATAAAATTCATATTATACAGGACGATGCAAGAAAGTACACTGAACCGACAGAGTGTCCGCGGAGCGAAGACGGATGCGGAAAGGCAGGAGCTAAAAATTTTAAACTGCTGTATAAGGAAACTGCTTTCTTAGACAATCAGAAAATCGAGATACAGGAGGCACCGGATTCGGTCAGATCCGGAGCGCAGCCTGCATCCATCATTGCATATCTTGATGATGATGCGGTAGGCAGCGTTACTGCAGGAGACAGAGTGACTCTTAACGGCATCTTAAGAGCAGAGCATAAGAGCCAGGCGATGACTCCGCAGTGCGACTTGTACCTGGATGTTCTATCAGTCGAGACGCAGCAGGATGTCTACGAAGAGATCGAGATAACTGATGATGACATCGCAGAGATCAAAACGATCTCACAGTCTCCAACGCTCTACAAGGATCTGGTAGCGTCAGTGTCTACAACGATATGCGGATATGACGTGGAGAAGCTGGCACTGGTTCTGCAGCTCTTCGGCGGAGTTCCCAAGACTCTTGATGACGGGTCGAGAGTGAGAGGGGACATTCATATTTTACTGATCGGTGATCCAGGGGTAGCTAAGTCACAGATGCTCCGGTATATCGCAAAAATGTCTCCACGGGGAATATATGCATCTGGAAAATCATCTACCTCAGCCGGCCTGTGCGCAACGGCAGTCAAGGATGATTTTGGAGAAGGGAGATGGACTCTCGAAGCCGGAGCATTGGTACTGGCAGATCAAGGAAATGCCTGCATTGATGAGATGGACAAAATGCGTGATGAAGACCGTTCATCAATGCACGAAGCCATGGAAAGCCAGACCATATCCATTGCCAAGGCCGGAATCACTGCTCAGCTGAACTCAAGAGCCAGCGTCCTGGGGGCGGCAAATCCGAAATTTGGCCGCTTTGAAGACACTATCCCGTTTTCTGAGCAGATCGACATGCCCCCTGCGCTCCTGTCCAGATTTGATCTTATCTTTGTAATCATTGATAAACCGGATGAGGCCAGGGACCGCAGCACATCCACACACATAATCAGCACACACAGGAGAGGCTCAGCAAGACAGCAGCGTAATGATCTGGAGGGTGTAGATCTGCAAAAGATCCTCAATGACACAGAAACCCTGAAACCAGTCTATGACAGACAGATCATGAGGAAATATATTGCTTACGCGAAAAACATCTTTCCTGTTTTGACTGATAAGGCGGCAGACCTGATACAGGACGCATATATGAAGATCAGGCAGCAGGGCTATGGAAACAATTCCTCGGTTCCGATTACTGCCAGGCAGCTTGAGGCATATATCAGGCTTGCTGAGGCCTCTGCAAGAGCAAGACTCTCAAATATCGCAACAGAGGAAGATGCACAGAGGGCCATCAGCCTGATTGAGTACTATCTGCAGAAAATAGCCGGCCAGAGCGGCACTCTGGATATAGATCATATAGCGACCGGCATCACCAAACAAAAACGGAATACTTTAGCAGTTGTTTCTGAAATAATTCATAATTTCGAGTCACGCACTTTTTCAGACGATGATGTTTTAGAAAACGGTCTCGAACACGGCATACCTGCTGAAAGCATCTCAAACATCTTAGCAAGTATGTGCAAACTAAGAGAAATTAGACATTTAGGAGGCGGAATTTATGAACGGCTCAGATAATTCTGAACAAAGGGCAGCAGGCAACACTCTCAACGGCCTGTCCCCTCCCCTGAAAGGGGGAGCTGCCCAACTTAACCACAAGCTGAAGAGAAATGCAGCCAGATACGGATATTACAAACAGTATCCTCACAATACAAAACTCAGAGGCTATGCATCACCGATGATGCTTGCCGAATTGTCCCTTTATAACACTGTTGTCTGGAAAGATTCCTGTTACGTATTAAATCCAACGGGGGAATCAGATGAGTGAAGCAAAAGACGGACCGTATATCTTTGACGGAACCGTGCTTACTCAGTATGTCGGATCATGGCAGAATGTTGTGGTGCCGGACGGCTTTGAGGTAATCGGCAGCAATGCCTTCCGCAGCCTGGATAAGCTGCGCAGCGTTACACTGCCGGCCAGCATCAGGCGCATAGGAAGCGGGGCATTTGCCGACTGCCCGTCCCTGTATTTTGTGTACCTCAGCACACTGGTGCTGCCCAAAATAGAAGACGGCGCCTTCACCGGTTCTCCAGTCTGCTATCTGATGACTGCTGACGGAGTCAACAGGATACAGGAGGTGGAGTGATGGTAAAGCATCCTCCGGTACTGTCGCATAACGGCAGATGGCTGAAAAGAGCTCCTCCAAACTCCCAGTTCTATCATGTGCCTGAGGGAGTGGAGGTCTTGGATACCAACTGCTTTGATGCTTCCAGAGACACACTGATCAGGGTGTTTTTACCGGACACCCTGAAAAAAATCAACTGCGGGGCATTCTGGGGACTGACGAAGTTAGAACATGTCACACTGCCGGCATCAGTCATCTACCTGGACAATGATGTTTTCTACGACTGTCCGGCACTGAAGGAGATCTACATCATGGGAGAGCCGGAAAATTACGGTCCGCTCTGCCACAACTGCCCCAGCGTGTATAAGGTCATGAAAAAAGGGCGGAACATCCTGCGAGAGGCACAGAGTTATGAAATCCGCGAGAGGGGGCAGTGCTCCCTGTTTGATTACGATAAAGCAGAAGCATGATTTATTTGAAAGGAGAATTAAAATGAACGACATTATTTGGGAAATATATGAGGCTGAAAGCAACAGGGTGGTCTCTGTTGAACGGTGTCCGTTCTGCGGCGATTTAGAGCTGTTCAGAACCCAGGATGCTGACGGCGATGGAAGAATCTGGAGCAGATGCGGGGGCTGCGGAGCGGAAACAGAGTATTCCGGTTCTTGGTCTCTATGTCCGATGTGCGGTCGTATGAATATCAGTCCAGATGAGTTTGAAATCAACGGCGGCATCTGTTCGGAATGCCGGCATGAGCAGAGAGGCGATGAGTGTGAAGCGGCTGGAGATGCTGCATTATGAATTTTCTTGAAGAAAGACGAAGAGAGTGATGAATATGTATGACGGATTTAACGAAGCTCAAACAAGCTGCCGCATTGCCCTGCATTATCTCAATGAAGTAGATGATATGCTGGCATCTGCATGCAGAGAACCGCTTGACATAAAGCAGTATAAAGAAATGTACAAATCACTTACTGCAGTACTGAAGAGTTCGAAATATGTCCTGAACACTCTGAATCTTGATTTTGGATTCAGGCCGTCGGATCTGGTGATTTATAGAAATGCAGTATTTACCAAAGTACGCTCCAGATCTGATCTGCATGTAGAGCACCGCGTGGGTGATGACACATTTGCAGTTCATTTCTGCGGTAATGATCTGAATGTTGCTGTTGAAGATCTTGACGCGCTGATTAGTTGTTTAACAGAATTTAAACAAGAACTTGGATTGGATGAGCACATTTACTCGATGCAGACTGTGAATGAAGTATGCGGGAGTGTAGGTGTGGAGAGATAAAACAGAGGTGACAAGATGAGTAAATCAATAGCTAACTGGATGATGGACATAGAGATACTTGCAGAAGAATATAATGATCTGGCAGAGAAACTGGAAACACTGATCATGCACATCCCTGAACCGCGCACCATGGATCTAAAAGATGTCAAAGGGCTGTATGAACGCAGCAGGGCATTGGAAGAGAACTATCGGAAATCATCAAAAAACATCGGCTCTCTGGTCTATATGTTTGAGGATGATTCCAGCAGAAATTGGGCAGGGTGTGAACCGGATGAGCTTGGAGATATTCTGACAGCATAATTTGAGCAATTCAAGCCAAATGAGAGGTGAACTGATGAATATCACTGATGAGGCCCAAGACGCCCGCAGAAAGGTGTTTGAACGCATGAATGGCGTGAGAGACGCTGTGGACGAGTTGACAGATCTCTTATCGAAAGATGAAGATATAGAGGAGTTGACGATTTTACTGGCGTATTCAATCACACAATTACACCTAGCTGAGTTCTGGGAGCGCATGAACTACAAACCTAATGAGGGGGAATGATCCGCTTGCCACGATATGTAGAACCTCATTACTGCTTTAATTTTGGGAAAGTGGAATTTGATTTTTGCAGACATCGCAGTCTACAAAAAACAGTTGAATTAAGAATCAGGGTTGATGACAAAGTCATCGATAGATATCCATTGCTGCTGAATTTTAATGATTTGCAGCAATTTGACACGAATTTAGAAGAAATACTATATAACTTTAAGTTGGCGGCAGCAGAAAAGGAGGACGAGTAAAATGGAATTAGATGAAATTGCGGAATTAATTGAAATGGCATCCGTTGGATTGAATGAGTACAACTCAAGGGAAAGAACAGCCGCCGAGGAAGATCTCATAACCAGAAGATATAACGCTCGATGTGCTGATGCGTTTAAAAATTTGCGTTTGGTAATGGACATAGATGATTGTAGCTCTCCAGAAGATGTGGTAACTTACACTGCTAGAGACCAGGATAGACTGAGAGCATGTGAAAACGCTATTGAAATTCTGCAAAAGTACCTGGGTATTGTCTATTCCGACTGTCCTCAAACGATTGCAGATAAGGCTATTCGCATGATTAAAGAATTGCAAGAGGATAAGGTAGAGATCGAATTTCACATTAACCAAGCGGCGAAGGCGTTTGATGACCTGGTCGAATACTTTGATCTCACCGATCCAGATATTCCAGAATATTATGCGCAAGAAATTAAAAGTAAATACGCCAAGTCGATAGACGACTTACACGCCCAAAGGCAGGAGATTGACGCTTTAGCATCAGAGTTAAAGAGGACCGAAAAGCAGCTAGAATCGTTTCGATACAAACACAGACAGACCAATGAACTTTACAATCAGGCCATCGATGTATTGAACGAGATAAATGGGATAGTCAACGGCGTTCCCGATACTGATAACAAGACTGCAATGGCTAATCAACACCGCAGATTACAGTTAGTCGAGGATGTTCGCAATCTTGCAAGGGAGTCAAGGGATGGATTGAAGTGCGAACTTGAACAAGCCCAAGATGAGATTGTAAATCTTAAGGCATTCAATGATTTTGCACGCAACGCATATAAGGACTGTCTGGAAACATTGAATCAGATAAATAAAATAATTAATGATAATAATGAGCGTATGGATTCAACAGCTCACCAGAAGGTGTTGGTGTTTGACACTTACAATCTTGTAAAGACCTTAAGAGAACTAAAAGAAAAGGAAGAGGATTAAAAATGCACTATGAAGTAGTGATTGATGTGGAAGTGGTGGAGTCGCATAGCGTGAAATTAGATTCAGATGAGAAATTAACATATGAAGATTTAGCATACAGAGCTTTTCAGGCTGTCAGAGAAGGAAAGAGCGATCGTATAGAAGCGGATTGTAGGGACTACTGGGAAATGATCGAGATTTACGAAGGCGACTTACTAACTGAAGAATTCACGTTGACCGAAGAAGATTGTGACGATGGCTGGAGGGATTAAAATGCACTATGGCGTATACGTGAATGTAGATGTCACGGAATTGCACTATATAGAAATAGATTCAGATGAAAAATTAACTGGGTCTGAGCTGGCAAAAAGGGCTTTTGAGAGTGTTGAACGTGATGGCGGCTGGTGTTTACAAAAATTTTATAATGATTACGATGAGGACACCCTTGAAGTCGAGGAAGGCGAGTTAAAAGAAGAGGAGGACGCTAAAAATGCACTATGAAGTAACGATTGAAGTTATAAAAAGGGAATGGCATGAAGTCGAATTAGATTATTATAGGAAATTAACTCGCTCAGAGCTGGCGGATGCCGCTTTTAAAGTAGTTAAGCGAGATCCTTTGGAGAGCCTCGTAGATGAGGACTACGATAATTGGGAAAGTATTGACGTTGATAAAGGCGAATTAGAAGGCGAGTGATATCATGTATGACTTCAAAGAAAAAATAGTTACTGTATCCACTCATGACGGCGATTATACGAGGGATTTTAAAGTCACATCGTATATAAATTGCCCCTTTTGTGATAACAAGAAAGATGAATTGTTTTGGTGCGGAATAAAAATTTATACTGAATTCAAGAAAATCGGTGAGCCATGCCGTGACTGGGATGGTGTGCCTATACCGTACACAATGTGCTATCACTCAAATGTATTTAGAGAGTCGGAACACGATCCGCAAGTATTCTGCCCGCTGCAAAGAAAATACAATGAGCGATTGAAAATGGACGAATCGATTGAGATTAAAGATGAATTCAATGAAACCTCAACACGCTTGGATAATACAGATTCTGCAGATGATCAAGACGGAGCGACTGGAGTCTATCCGGATAAAAGATAATTCCCTGATCTCTGAAAATATTTGAAACTCTGGCTATACAAAAAAAGTGATTAAAATGACATTTGAAAATATATTATGGAACAGCACAGGCTCTGCAGATACACCCCGCATCAAGTCTGAAAGGCAGCCTACTGATATGTGGTGATGAAATTGATGAGAAATGATCTTAAAACAGATGCAGAGACGCACGAAGGCCGTAGCGGCTTACTGCTCACTGACGATCAACTGATAAATCTCAGAATTTGGGATAAAACAGTGTTTGTGGGAGATGATTCTGAGGCATCAGAAGAGCTTGCTGAAAGGACGCGCAAAACCAAAGGCGGTGAAAAGGAATGATTACCGAACCTGCACCGGCATATTCAGCGGCGAAGCTGAGGGAATATTCTGCATTTTTTAAAAATGCAACTGGCTTGGATATGGAGTGACGGATATGGCAGAATGGATATATCACACCGATGAATCTGAATTTAAAAGAGTAAAACACGACTTATGCATTTATTTCTATAAACATAAAAAAGCTCCGTCAAAAGATGTGATACCTACGAGCGGCGATCTGATCACATTCATGCTGCCGGATGATGTGGCAGTATATGTGATATCAAAGGTAGAAGCGGTACCTGAAGGCAGGTATGGCGCATACTGTTGTTTTTTGAAAGAGAGACTGCAGTCAGAATACTACGGACCGGGGGTATCTCAGTGAGTGAGATCGAGAACCAGCACCATGGAGATGTTCACTGCCCAGGATGTGGTGAATATTGCACATACTCTCACAATGGCCAGGAAATGATAACGGAATGTAAAGACTGCAACAGCATCAGAATAGAGTTGGGAGGATCCCCCTTTCCCTATATCTCCAAGACACGGTCATACTGCCCGTTCTGCGGCAGTGCTATACAGAGATACAAGATCAGTGACTGCGGAGAAGCTGTCCAGTTCTGCGGAGTATGCTATACTCAATTTATAAAACTTCAGGAGGAAGGACAATGACAGAAAATAGTATTAAAGGTAAAGAATTAATTATACTGGCTAGAACACTGCATGCCTTTGATGAATATATCAACATCATGAAAGACATTCTTACAACTTATGACGATACAGTTCTCATCGAGGCTAAACGTATCGATGGCAGCACTCTCTTCCGATTGCCGGCGTGTGACACGGATTTAAGAATCAATTTGTCTCAGCTTTCATATCTGGACTTGGATGAAGATGCCGTTTATTACACCAGGCTCAGCAAGGATAATTTTGAAATATATAACGAAAAAGAATCGTATTTATTAGGGTTATCCAACGCACCAGTCGGCAGAAAGATTCCTGTACTTTCCAGTATCGCGGATAAAACTCCAGTAGAAGCCAGTATCAGCCAGGCAGATCTGCGCCGTTTTATGATGACCTGCAATAATTATGTTCCTGACAGCAGCTGCATTCGTTTTCATACCGACCCCTTGGGAGGCATCATCATGTCAAACAGCGATAAGAAATACAATTTCCATCTGAACGGCATCTTTACCGGCGGAAAGCATTCAAGCATCATATACCATAGATTTTTGTTTAGGCTTGCTGGAGTAATGTCAGGCGAGGTTAAAATCTCCTTTGGAACAAACTATCCAGTCAGATTTGAGTGGACCAACTGCGGCTATTCCTATCTGGCGTATATTGTCCCCATACCAGGAGGCAGGCTGGAATGAAGACAGGTGTTTCCAATCCTCAGCAAGTTACAGGCAAGTTAGATCTGGCTGCTGAAAATTCTGCTTTTCCAGCAAGTCCTCAGCAAGTTACAAGCAAGTTAGAATGTGAAGCTGCAGAGCGCTGTCTTGCCCGCTGCATGATGGATTGGCCGGGAGCACTAGACTATGAAGCTCTGCGCAGCCACCTGATAGCAAACTCTCACGATCCGCATGACCTGCTCAGCGCAGTAGATCACATGCTGAAAGAAAAATGGATCAGAGAAGAGGGCGGCCTCTGGAGCATCACGCAGAAAGGTATCGGCCACTTTTTCAGACTGGATGATGGAGATGATTGAAATGCATTATTATTCGACAGACATAACCATACATTTGACTCGTGATTATCGCGTAGAATTTGAGTCTGAAGATGAGCTGACTATCGATGAAGCATATGATTTGGTATTCCGTGCAATCAGAGACGGTTTTTCATCAATCAATTGGGACTCTGGATGCGGCAGGCTGGAATTCCATACAAGTGACGGTAGAAGCAGAAATATTGACAATATCGGCATAGATCTGCAAGATGAACACATGGAGCGGGGGCACTTCGAAATGTCAGAAGATATACTCAACGAGGACGGTGACTGAATGTGTCTTGCGGAAAGACAATTTGTTCAATACCCGCGTCAGTCATCTTTCAGGTCAGGTGATGACTGATGCGTATGATGTTATGCAGACACTGTAAGCACATAACCCGTGAAAATGCATGTGTTGACGGCATAAGCAGGACTCTGCTTAGATGTGACATTCTGAATGCAAATCAATTTTTCACCGCCTACAGAATGAATATCTGTGAATTGTTCGAAGCAGATCCATCATATTGCTGCGTTTTAGACTGGAAAAGTCGTTTTGATAAAGAAGGAGGGATAATAAATGCTCCGTTTTATAGATCTCTTCGCCGGAATCGGCGGTTTCAGGATGGGCATGGAACAGGCAGGCCACAGATGCGCCGGTTATGTGGAGATAGATAAGTATGCCCGCCGCAGCTATGAAGCAGTCTACGACACAGAAGGCGAGTGGAGTGCAGCAGATATTAGATGTGTTTCTGCTGGCGAGCTCAGAGCCATCGGCAGGATCGACTGTTTCTGCGGAGGATTTCCGTGCCAGACTTTCTCAATTGCAGGAAGAAGATCTGGATTTGAAGATACTCGCGGAACTCTTTTCTTTGAAATCGCCAGACTTGCGCAGAGCATCAGACCACCTCTTCTGTTCCTTGAGAACGTTAAAGGTCTGCTCAGTCACGGGGGGGGGGCGTTTAAAACAATCCTCACTACGCTGGATGATCTGGGGTATGATGCGGAATGGCAGGTGCTTAACAGCAAGGATTTCGGAGTGCCCCAAAACAGAGAACGTGTGTACATTGTTGGATATCTTAGAGGAAAATGCAGCGGACAAGTATTCCCTCTCGGAGAAATCCCGTGCAAGACTGAGGCTGTTCCAATGAAGAATATCGGCACGAGACTGATACAGGTTGGAATAATTGACAGAACCTACGAATCATCTGGTCGTGTGTTCTCTTCCAACGGTCTCTCGCCTACTCTTGTGATCCCGGGGGGCGGAGGCCGGACGGTGAAAATACTGAACGGCGGCAGAGTGCGCTGCCTTACTCCGAGGGAGTATTGGAGGCTGCAGGGTTTCCCAGACTGGGCATTCGAGAGAGCTGAAAAAGTAAACTCCGATACTCAGCTATACAAACAGGCTGGCAACTCGGTGACTGTTCCGGTTATTGCCGCCATCGCTGATAAACTTTCATCAATAATAATTTCAAATTAATAGGAGACATTTACATGGATGACAGTGAAAACTATGAAACACTTGAACATATTAAATTAGTAAATAATATAGGAATTAGCATTATTACCCAGCTGCAAAGGAGGCTCTTATTACACGATGCATCTAAGCTTGAAGAGCCTGAAGCAGATGCTTTCCGCAGGGCAGTGGATCTCAGTAAAATCGAATACAGCTCGGAAGACTACAATGCATCGCTGAAGAGCTTAGAGGATGCATTGAAACATCACTATCAGTGCAACCGTCATCATCCGGAACATTTTGAGAGCGGCATATCCGGCATGAATCTGGTAGACATCTGCGAGATGTTCATCGACTGGTCTGCTGCATGTCAGAGGACTAAAAACGGGGACATCAGAAAGAGCATAGTTCAGAATCAGAAAAGATTCGGCTTCTCAGACGACCTCTGCTCCATCTTTCAGAATACTGCCGACCTTTTGGATATCTGCTCAAAAGACTGTGGCATGAACAGAAACGACAGTGAGATCTGTAAGACAGACAATAATGTGCAGGAAGTGAGCCAGACTCTGCTGCTTGATGCTGAGTACCTCAGCGAATTAGACCTATTTGTTCTCAATATCCCAGGCATTCGGATGATGACTCGCGCTGAGCTGCAGGAATCAGCTGCAGAGCTGAGGGGCGACTCTCAGAAATACTCAGAAGGAATCGAAGAGTCGATAGATACTTTAGTGGATATCGGAGCGTTTGGCAAAAGAGGCGGCTATTATTTCACTTCAGCATACGGATGGAAGCTGAAAAAGCATCTGTCACTTGTTGAACAGGAGTGATCTGCATGAATGTTCTGCTGATCGATGCTGACTCGAAAATTCCCAATCTGGCATTAATGAAACTGTCAGCGTATCATAAAGCACTAGGGGATGACGTAGGTTTCAGCATCTCCGATCCGCTGCAGCCTGAGAAGCAGATGCACTTCAGCAGTGATGCCAGGGTGATGTATCAATGAATCTTCAGGAAGCGAAAGAGAAGATTCAGAAGTGCCTTGCCCTTTCAGACTCTCCGAATGAGCATGAGGCACAGACTGCCCTTCTGATGGCCAGAAAGCTCATGGCATCATACAAGCTGTCAGATGCCGATCTCACAAAGACACCGTCCAGTTTGGAGGTGGAGAAAAGGCTTACAAGCATAACCTATTCAAGAAGGCGTGATGCATGGATAGGTGCTCTTGCAAACCTGATCGCTGAAAAGCACTGCTGCAGCAGCTGCTATACACACGAGTACAACAAACAGACACGGTTTGTGGAGATGATCGGTTTTCCCGATGATCTTGATTTGTGCATTAGGGCGTTTGAGTATGCTGTCTATGCTGTCCACACTAACATAATCTACAGAAAGCCAGCACATGAGATGTCATATGCACTCGGCTTCATTAATGGTTTGAAAAAGGCCTATGATCATCAAGACGAATGTGAAGAAACAGCTCTGGTGGCCATCATTCCTAAAGAAGTCACAGAGTATGTAAAATCCACCGTCAAGTTTCTGAAGGAGGAGCCTAACGAACGCACCAGGGCATACTGTGCCACATCATACAGCCTTGGAGTGCTGGATGGAAAGAATCATCTGACCAAGAAGATCTGTAAAGCAGAGGAGGGATCAGCGTGATATATCAGATCCCGTGTGTGATGCTGCAAAATCCAGCACATCTGCTGGGAAGGAGGTTGGTCATCAGACCAAAGGAGGCTTCTGTATGACCCTGCCGCCTTTCCCATATTATGGAGCGAAGACGAAGCATCTCAGATTCCTGCTGCCCCTGCTCCCTCAGACAAAATGCTACTGTGAGCCTTTCGGCGGTTCAATGGCCGTCATGCTGGCAAGAACACCATCCGAGGTCGAGACCTACAACGATATCGATTCAAACGTGGTGAACTTTTTCAGAGTCCTGAGAGAGCAGCCTGACAAACTGCTCAGAATGCTGGAGCTCACTCCGTTTTCCAGGGAAGAGTACAATCTGGCCAGGGATATGGAGAAAGAAAGCGATCTTGAAAGAGCTAGAATGTTCTTTCTCAGAGCCTCGGTATCATACGGTGCCAGATATTCCAGGGGAGCATTCAATACAACCAACAACAATTCTGTAAACGGGGTGCCTGAAAGAATCTCAAGGTACCGCAGGTACCTGGGAAGGCTGGAGGCCGTTTCAGAACGCATACTCAGGATACAGATCGAAAACCTCGATGCTCTGGACATTATCAAAAGGTACGATACCCCGGATACCCTTTTTTACTGCGATCCTCCGTATGATCACAGTGCAAGGGTTCAGGACAGATGCTACAAAGTAGAGCCTGACAGCACATACCACCGCCTCATTGCCTCTGCTCTCAGATCTATTGAGGGTTATGCTGCCATTTCGGGCTACAAGAGCAGACTCTATGAGGAGCTTTACTCAGGCTGGTACTGCACGGAGGACAAGCCGAACCGTTACAATGAGAATCACAGTGAAAGGACAGAGGTTCTCTGGACTAACTATAATCCAGAAACGTTTGAGAAAATTAGCATCATGCCCCAGGTTAAGCAGCTAAATCTTGACGGGATTGAAGGAGGTGCGTGTCAATGAGCTATCCTCTTGTTCATTACCGCAAGCTGCCAGAGGCTCTATTTCTCAAGCTGGAGCGCGGAGAAATTGACACGATAGTCTGCTATGACCCTTACTGCGATATATCTGCAGGAGACACGTTCTGCATTTTCCTTTTCAACACAAAGACGGAAATGACAGTGCGTAAGCTGTACCGCAGAGTAGCCGATACCCCGATCCGCAGGCCTGGAGGCTATGCGGAAGTCAATGTAGGTGCGTCAAGATGACTGAAACCTACTTCGACAGACTGGTAAAAGATGTTCTTTTAGTCATCAACAATCACCCAGGCTGCTGCTCCTACACAGACCTCTTGGATTATGCTGGATCTAAGAACATTTCAGAAGGAGGCCTGGGCTCAGTGCTGTCGCACCTGAGTCTGATGGAATTTGTAACGGTTTCAGAAAAAACAGTCTATAAAATAACCGCAAAGGGAACGATGCATCTGCGGAAATGCAGGGCGCTGCCAGACAATCAGACTAAATTAGATTTTTTAGAGGGATTATAAATGATCAAATCAGATGATTTTAACCATACACATATAATTCATAAATTGAAAATATTATTGCAGGATTTTGAACAGGCCATAACGGGAATTAAGAATTTTGAACAGATAAATGACAATGGGGATTACCAGGTAAATGATCTCTTAGTTTTGAAAGAGTGGGATCCAGACACTGAAGGATTCACAGGCAGGGAAGCGGCCAGACGCATCCGTCATGTGCCGAAGAATGTTCCGTGTCTGAATTCTGAATACGCCATTCTGGATATCGAAGAGAATCAGAGTGACATGCCGGACAATCAAGATCCAGGCGAGTCTGTAATGTCCGAATCTATTGAACTCTGTATAGCCAGACTCCTCCTGTCTGCATATCAGAACGGCAGGGTTGTGTTGACTATAAGCCTGATAACCCGCATAAGGCATGAGCAATACAGCATGTATGATCTGATAAGTGCTCTTTACTCCCTTGAGAAGCTGAATTACATAAGATCATCACACGACTGCTGGATCATAACCAAAAAGGGCATTGATCATTTTTTCAGATCAGGTGATAGATGATGCCTGTGAGACTGTGCAGACACTGCAAACACACAACCCGTGAACGGATATACGGCGTTGATGACTGCATAGGCAGGACTGTGTTCGGATGCGACCTTCTGAATGCAGATGAATATCTCACTGCATACAAAACAAATGTCTGCAGATCGTTCGAAGATGATTCAGAATCATACTCTTGCAGCGACTGCATTCACATCATATCCGGCACAGTGCGTGGCCTGGAGACTTTGCGTTGTGAGTTCAACAATGCCCCTGTGGATGACTGGAACTGCTCTGATTTTGAAGACATGTTTGAGGAGGCAGAGCAATGACTGATGCTGAACATTATGCAGATAAAAAATTACCAACGATGACGCAAAGCGAACTGCTGTCATTCAGCAACCGATTGGACTTCTGGATGCGGCAGGCAGATACAATCTCTGCAGAGATTAACAAATTCACTTCAAATCACGACTGCGGTGCACTCAGTACTGCTATCAGCAAATGTCTGCAGCTCGCATCACAGATACATGATTTCAGAGAATCGGAGTGGAAAGATGCATCCGTGCTCATAGCCCAGATGTCAGAAGAACTGGGTCATCAGGAAACGACCCGATACAAAAAGAATAAACTGTACAGATCTCTTGAAGAAAAATACAATCAAGATCTTCTGATTGTGCGTGCATTCAGCTCTGCTGATCGTTATGCAGTTATCGGAGGCTACGGTCTTGCAGATCTGCATAAAAAAATCCGAAAGATAATGACTGAGCAGAAACTGTCAAAACTGATTCTGCGGGAGTCCAAAGGCGTATACTGCAAGACTAATAAAGTAAGAATTGAATGCGGCAAAGTGGTATTCGAAAAGTCTGAGTGGCCTTATGCAAGCAAGCCGATCGACAGCGCATTTTTTGACATTGATCAGCCGAACATAGTCTGGGACGAGGAACGCCCGATGCCTATGTACCGCTGCCCTTACTGTTATGACCTGGCGAAAAGGCAGCAGGCCGAATGTGAAGCATGCGGAGGCACCAAGCGGATCTCCGTGGATGATTTTAATTCATGGTTCGAAACCAATTGGAAGAAACTCAGCGAGGGCACCGCATATGCCTGAGGATGATGCGGATCTGCCTGCTGCACTGGCAGAAATAGGGCGGTGCAGCGCCCATCAAAGGCCTTCCGTGTCTTTGAATTCCAAAACTACATATAATGCAAGATAAATAGACAATAAATGATTATTAGAATATTAATTAATTAACAGGATTGATAATGATGATTAAACTCAGACCTCTGCCGGCCCTGCCTGCCAGAGACGCTAAAACTGATGTTAAACTGAAGTATGTCCAGCTTACAGCAAAAGACAAAAACAAGAATGTCAGATCATATCTGATATCTGCGGCGTCAATTGCCATGAAATATGCTGAAGAGGCAGCCGCGGATGTTGTGGACACGGCCTATCCCGACATATACTGGTCTCACTTTTTTTGGATATATGAATCTGATTCCAATATCCTTGAGACTCTCGACAGAATATCCACATATGATATGGATTGGATCCTGGAGACTGCTTCGCCGTACAATACCGAAGAAGATCTCACTTTAGATGACATTGACCGTAACTGGAACAGCATTAAAACATCTGTAGTCTGCAGAGTGCTTGCCCCCTTTGTTGAAAGATCCAAGCACCGCATGACTAAAGTACAGATCGAAGAGCGTGAGCGCCTGAAAAACGAAGAGAAATTCCAGATGATGCTGGCTGACCTGCGGTCTCAGGGATGGGAACTTATCGAAAGATCTGTTTTGGATGAGCTGATAGAGGAAAAACAGCAGTTAGATGACGAATTAACAGACGATGACTGTGTTTCTGAAGAATGTGAAGAAGAAAGTGCAGAACCCAGACCTGTCATAAAAAAGATTGTGCCCAATTCAGGTCTGGATGACATACCGACCGTATTTTTTGAAGGGATTGCAGATGTATAAAAAGACCAAGGAGACTAAAGTACCCAAGACATTCATTCTCAGCGAAAAATGTGAATGGCAGATCAGGGCGATTGCTTTCAACAACAATCTCAAGCAGTATGAGGTTGTTGAAGAAGCGGTTGCTCTTCTGCGGCTCTTGATGGCCGAACGGCCGAAAGAACTTGACAGACTGCTGGCGGCAGCGCTGAACTACCAGGATGAAGTCTTGTCTCAAGAGGATCTGCAGCGTACACTAGACAGGTTTTTCGTAGCAAATGACGAGCTGCTGGCGTAATCGAACGAAAAACATCAGCTGACTGCACAGCAGGTATGGATGGCTTGGGCATCAATACTCTTCACCAGATTTTGATGTGCCAAAGCCGCTCTGCCTTATACATTGCATTCCAGAAGGACTGATGAAACACATGTTGTGGATTTTTTATGTATAATTTACATATTTTAACATTATCTAGCTTAAAAGTATATATTCCCCAAGTGCGTTCTCATTTTAGAATGGCCAAGGTAACAATATATGATGATCAGAATCAAGTGGTCGGAGAAGTTGACCCAGTATATAATTTAGATATCTGGGATGAGGAATCTCAGAGCTTCAACGCCGGTAATCCTGAAGTACACCTGGGAATCACAAAACTATCCTGCAATTATGTTTTAATCATGTCTGAAGAAGGTGATGCGTACGGGCGTGTGATTACGGCCTTAGATGCAGCCGAAGCGATTATGGATTCAGGCCACCTTGAACTTTTTGAAACAGATTTTTCTGAATTGATAGAGGCTGCCAAGAACCTCAGTGTTGAGGAGATCGTGTTGAAGAAACGGATCATCTCACACGGGCATTACGGCAAAAACTGGGCAATCGTCCTGTCAAAGAGTGATCTTAATCAAATGAATCTGAAAATCGGTGATTATATCGATATAACTAGAAATGATGTGCAGGAGCCTGTAATCTTGACTAAAAGGATTACTGATGTGCAGGGCCGCACATCAAGTGAGATAAGACTATCTAAACAGGATCTGGAAAAGCTTGGTCTGCAAGCCGGAGATCTCGCCGAGTTTCGAATAAAACAAAACATCTTTTGACCCACCACCGGCGAAAGTGAATTTCCGGCAGTGGGACGGGACATGCCCGACAGATGTTGATAAGGCATCTGCAAAATCAAAAGCATGATCGAGGGATAAATATCTTTTTATTTTGACTCACACACCGATAATCTTGCAATAATCAACAGTTAGAGAGTCGATATTAGCCGATTATTAGAAAGCGTTAAATAATAGTCTCGTGTTTTAGGCATTGTTGCGAGAATGATAACCTCGTAGAAAAAAGGAAAGTAAAATCATGGAGAAACTCAACATAATAATCAAAGAGGATATGGCAGATAGCTATACGCCGTACAACAAGGATTTCGTTTTTAAAATAAAACGGGGAATCGGCGGGGCTAAATGGAATGCGTCTCTTAAATGCTGGAGCGTACCAAGTGACTGTGTTGATGCTGTCAGAGATATTATGAAAGAGGTATACGGACATGATGACACTGGCGGCCCGGCTGAAACAGTCTCAATCAGACTTAGATTTGAAGAAGAATTCGCGGAATGTCATGGTGATGTTACTCTTTTCGGGCGATGTCTGAGCCATGCGTACGGCAGAGACAGCGGAGCAACCTGCGGATCCGGTGTGAATTATATAAAAGGCTATCCAAAAAGTGGGGGAAGTATGAAGAACTGGTGTTCCGTGGTTCCGGCTGGTGCAGAGATCTCTCTCAAAAATGTACCAAAAATACTTTATGAATCATATCAGCCCATCAAAAATATCATCGTAGACTTAGAAGGGACAGAAATCAATGCTGACTCACTGCTAGCTGAGAAAGAACGGCTAAACGCAAGAATTGCTGAGATAGATAAGCTACTAGCAGATGCAGAATTTCATCGAACGATGCTTAGATGCATACCACAGACTCATTGAGCAGTATAGGAGTATACCTATTGACGATGTTTCGTTAAGCTGTGCTTTACATTGAAAATATATAGAATACTTCTCCAAAAGAACGTTCCATAGATCTCATGAGGATCAAATTCGCTGTGCACAGGGGCGAAACATATTATGCATGAATGCATTATACAACTGCTTAAGCTGCGACACTATCTTTCACCAAATCATAGTTTTGTGGCTTAAGCACTCTTTTTTTAACATGTCAACGATGGTAACAGCACTAAGTCTGCATTGGAAAAGCTGTCAAAAGAAGATATGCAGAATCAGTCAAGATTCTGCTACAACAATTGTCGAAGATAAGCCGGTTATCTGTGATTTAAGGAGGTACTTTCACACCTTTTAGGAAAAAATATCCCGGTGATTTTACACTAAAAATAATTAGCCAGCATATTTTTTACAGGCCGAAGGTACTTTCACCGACCTCCCCATTAACTTTATATTTTTCAGTCCTGATAATCAGTTTGGTGAAAGATAGTGTCGCTTGGTATTAATCAAACCAAGTCCAGTGTTAGCGATAGTGCTGGACTCAGCGAAGAAGAACAGAGGATAGAATACTGGAAACGGATACGAAAAAAGATCCCCGAGGAATATGACGACCATCTCTGGGCAGTAGATCTCCTGCTGGAAATCCTGCAGGACGAACTTGAGTCAAAGAAGAGGTGATATATACGAGCCGTCGCGATTCCCCGTCCGGTGGTTCCTATGAATCATATGATGGAACCTCTGTGGTCAAAACCCCTTCTAAAACCCCTTCCAAACCCGATTCAAAACCCAAAAAACGAGGAAGAAAAAGGGGGGCTAGGTCAATGGGACCTCATCCGTTCTTGACCTATGCTCTAAAATATATCGAGTCCGTCAAAACTGTGCGATCTGAAGCTACAATCGCAGACATGAGAAGAAGATACAGAAATATAAACTATGATCTGGAGTATTTAAAGAAAGAAGGGCGCATTAAAAGCACAAGCCCTATGAAACTGACGGATGTAGACATTCTCGAATATATCAACCTCTTAATGTCTGGAGAAGGACCGGGGAGAGAAGGAAAAAATAAACCTCTCAAAGCCAAATCAATCCATCACAATTTGGGATTGATCAATGATCTGTGCAAATATGCAAACGGCACAGACCTCATCGCACAGGTGAAACACAGACATGCTGCGTCAGTCCCTAAGATCCATTACACCAGACTGCCTCCCATGTCTCCTCATGACACGAGGGCGATCATTGAAGCAGCGAATAAGGTGAAAAGTGAAAACTGGAGGCACATGGTCGCGTATGCAATGACGATAGTATCAATATCCGGAGGTCTGCGAAACAAAGAACTGCGCATGGCAAACCTCTCTGATTTAGATCTTGATGCGGAAACCATCTATACGGAGCATGTCAAAGGCGAAGACACATACGGACAGGCTAGAACTGCTCCGATAAACCCACTCGCGATTCCGTTTCTTCGCAGGTATGTAGACGCAAGACAAAGAGAGCTGACTAAAAGAGGCGTGAGGACTCCGGTTCTTTTCCCTGCTTTGAGCCAGAAGAGCGGCACCACCGACCGTGAAATGTATAGATATTCAATAAACGGCACGACCTGTCTGAGAAGAATAGTGATGGCTGAAACAGGGATAAAGTATGATTTAAGAAAGTGCAGAAGGACATTTGGACAAGCGCTGAAAAATGATGGCGCTTCAATTGAAGCAATAAGTGTCTCGATGGGACACTCCAGTACAAAAACCACAGAGAAGTCGTATGCAAGGATGACAAATGAATGTGCAATCGCAGAAGCACAAGAAGTTTGGCATAAGACCCAGGTACCCAATCCGTCTCTTACGCCACAATTTGAGACTGCTCCTGCGACTATTGAGCCCGAACCTACAAATTCCCCGCTGATTGGGCAGAAAAAATGGGATCCTGGCTATGCTTAAAAGTGCGAGCGCCGGCTCGCAGTATTGTGTTTAGCCAGACTTGTATTTTTTTAAGTCAATCAAAAGGGAATTGTACAAACCCCTTTCTTTTTATTTTTTACATATGTTGCTTTTGTTGAGAAATATCAGAGTTCAGATGATCAGGATCTTGAGTATAACGTCTGTTTTATATGATCCAAATTCATAAATTACTGCTCCAGATAAGTTACTAAATAAACTTTCAGGGTCGTTATATATTCAAAAAATACAGTATAGGCAATGTAGAATGCGGAGTTATAAAAAATGATGCTTTTGAGTTATTCACATCTACTGATCTTTTGAAAAAATGTATAATACCTTGCCAATATATCAAGGGGTTGCAAAGTAAGCCATCATGGCATTAATAATACTCTAGAACGTTGGATATATAAATCATGTATTGATTTTATCGTTACGAAGCATTAGATGATTTTTTTCACTCAATAATTGTTGTAAATCGCTTAAGGTTCTCATATTCATGTAAAGTTTTTTTCAATCACAAATATTTGTCTAAAAACGCTAAATCATTAAATATATCATTAGTTAGATCACATGTTAGCTGAGTGAGAATGATGGACTCTTTTGATAATGAATGTTTTATTATTGAATGTTTTCAAGGAGTAGAAAACTCAAAAGTATTCTTTCCCTTTGAATCCAAGGCGGCTGAAAATGTATTTAAACAGATTCATGAGATAAACAACTGGAATAGATGGACCAATAGCTCTAGCAAATCAGACCTTCCTCCAGATTTCTTTTGTGATGAATTCTGCTCTATGATGGAAGTAATGAGGGTGGATGATCACACACGTTTAAATGAAAAAGGAAAATACACTAATCCAACAAATGCAAAGTGCAGTGAGTTACGTAAAGAATTGAAAACGATGAATGTACTCCCACAAATACTCATCATAAACGCAATTACAGATCTTCCTACTAAGGAGGATCATAATTTTAAGTTTTATTTAGACAGCTTTATCCGAGTTATAGAAGATCATAAAAGTAAAATTGAAAATTATCGAAAGAATCACCCGGGGCACAAGATGATATTTTTTGTCTTCGATGAGTCCTCTGCGTATATCAAACCAGAAAATCTAGCAGATGCAGATATTGAATTGCATGAAGGCGATCTTATCTTAGGAAGACCACATGAGCACTGGCGTGATAAGGCATTCTTAGAACCAATAATCAATTCAGATATTGATTTTTTAATATGGTATACACCATACAAATTCTGTGAAACAGATAAGGGTATCTTAGAATTACCTGAAGTCTGTGTGTTTGATATCAAAGCCATGAACTTTGAGACTAAAGACTACGACCCTGATGTTATGGTCAGCTATGAAGACTGATTAATAATTAAGATCATTAATTATATATAGATTTTAACACAAATGCTGGCTGGATGTCTGATAAGTTTCTGGTCGATGATCTAGATGGTGATGACAGAATATTAATTGCAGAGCTAGTAAAACGAGTCTATAACAAATATCCAGAGATCGTATACCATTATACATCATTAGACTCAGCAATAAAAATTATAGATTCAAAAGTTATTCATTTTAGAGACAGCAGATTGTTAGCTGATAACACTGAACAACGAAATGTATTCAACATTTTAAACGAGATGATAAGCATGGATGAATACTCTGATGATTTTAAACGATATGCTTATCAGATATGTCAAGATGAATATCTTGATCAATATATCTCATCAGACCTGCAAAATAACAGATTTTCAGACATCTCACGATTTTTTGTATTTTCATGCAGTTTTGATGAACATTCTGAGTATCTTATATCAACTTATGCTAAAAGGAATAACCCTATAGGATGTAGAATAACGATAAATGCTAAAGATCTAGGAGAACAATTCTATCCGCAATATCTTGAAATTGTTCCCATAATTTATAATGAACAAGATAAAAGAGCTCTGGTAAAACTTATTGTAGATCATGCATATTTAAAATTCAAAAGGGCGATGTCCGATGAAGATAAAAAAACAGCAATTGGATTAATGGTTTCATATCTCATGTATTTAGGGATATATCTGAAAAGTGAAGAGTATTCGAAAGAGAATGAAGTTCGTATCCTCTTGGTGGAAGATAATGATAGCCGTCAAGACTTGAGTGAATTTAAGAAAGATGATTATCGATATGAATTACCGATTGTTGAGCACTTTTGTACAGAATTCAAAACTATGTAATTCCATTGAGAATGTGATAATGAATGCTAATAACTCCATCTAATAATTGATATAACATAATCCCAGCCCATTGAAGTTTGTACTGCACCAGTATATTCTCACCTATGAACTAGATCTTTAGTTGGTGATAGAAGAACAGCTTCTACGGTAACAGAAAAATTATCTTGTTGAGCACGAGCAGATAGATCTCGATCAGTAAAGTGAGTATCCATTCGTCCAAGAATTAGCTGCTGGTTTAAGGAATTAAAAAGATATTAAGAAATGGCTTAAGTAAAAAGACAAAGAAGATTGTAGTGTACAAACCCCTTTCTTTTTTTCTGATGGATGAATGATATACAAACACGTTTGGTCCAGCATGGTTTAATGATGTTCTAAAAACTAAAATTCTATGGGTTATAATCAATCATATGAACACTTGATGATTTATAATATATTCATATTCCATGGACAATCTTTATTACCTAAATATATATGCACGATCGGTGAGCGATTTGAAATTTAGATATGCGATGCTTTTTTCAGCGATGTTTATTGCATTAATTTCAGTGATTGTATTTTCACTCGTATGTGAGCCAGACGATCAAAATAATCTGACAGATGATGAAATTGCATTGTCTGTTAACATTCTGCCACAGCACACCCTTACCTACAACGCAAACGGGGGATATTTCACATATACGGGATTTTATATGAACTCAATATACACTACAACCTCCGATATCCTGCACTATACTGAAATAGACGATGGGCGTGCAATTCATAGGGATGGTTATACATTCAACGGGTGGAACACTAGGGCTGACGGTTTGGGAAACACCTATACTGTCGGATCAAAATTCAATTACGACAAAGACTTGACTTTATATGCCCAGTGGAAACCGAAGGTCTGTACGGTTTCGTTCAGCCTTAATGGGGGGATCGGAAAAGTTGTTTCTGTTATGACAGGCTACACAGGTACAACCATTGTTCTTCCAACTGATGATACTTTTTCAAGAGAAGGATACAAATTCGTAGGGTGGAGCGACAAAGCGGACGGAAGCTATGGATATACGCTTGGAGGTAGTGCTTACTGGGTAGAGAAAGACACAACTCTCTATGCAATATGGGATGCTAATTATTACAAAGTTGCATTGGATACAAAAGGCGGAAGCAAAGTAACTGGTGGGTCATTCAATTATTCGCCTGTTACTGCAAAATATGGTTCGGATCTTACGCTCCCTTTGACTGAACCAACAAAAAGCGGATATGTTTTCAAAGGCTGGAACACAAAGGAAGACGGTTCGGGGATCAGCTACAAGGCCGGTTCTCTGTACAAAGTAGGAGCGTCCGACTCTAAACTCTATGCCCAATGGGAACTGAGCGTAACGAACGCTCTGGACAATCTTGGTAGCGAAGGAAAGTCCATGATATATGTCGTAATTGTACTGATAGCGGCTTCTGTGGCATCAGGTCTCATATATGCTTGGGCACGGAAAAAGAAGAATACTAGAACAGAACATGACGCGACATCTAGATTTTGCCCCAACTGCGGAATGGAAATCGAAGGTGGAGATGCGTTTTGTAAGTCCTGTGGATTCCCTCTGAATGATAAGAAGAGCTGAGGTCGTCCAAAATGAAAAAGGCATACTAAAGTATCGTATGGCAGATTCATGATACTTTAGTACTCCAAGTTTGAAACATGATCGTTCCATAGGATGAGGTTGTCCGATTTCAATATGATGTGCGAAGAACTTCTCCATCTTGAATGATGGGTGTTATTTTCTCGTACACCAGTGGCCATGCACTCTCACTCATCCTAAATTTTGTTCCATGATTGTGACCGCTTCGTGCGTCAAAATCGATATATATGTTATTTGATTCTAACGCATCTAAAAAGCCTTTAAAGCTAAAGTTTTGAAGAATTTTTACAGAGTTATACCAATAATACTCTTCACCCTCTTCCCTTTTCACATCTGCCTGCACATAAAAGCAGTTCAGAAGTTTCCCTCCAGCTTTACAACTTAGATCTCTGAAACCCCAGTATGGCTGCATCGTACAGATATTGGTGCAGCCCGAATCGATATTTTGATAGACCTGATTTAGCCAATCACTATGTTTGGGATCCACTTCCAAAGGGTTGAAAACAATCAGTATCTTTTCTGCGTCTCGATCCACCTTTACACAAAATCCCCTATCACTATACTTGCAGGTAATCGTCTGTCTAAAACTCATTTCAGTTTCAGGATATTTTCGACCGGCTTCTTTATGTTGCCAACCATAATGCGGAAGCAGTACACAAGGTACAAATTTAAGCGCCCTCGGGGAAGGTTCTGAATGAAATAATGTCACTAATGAAGTTGTATTTTTACGCTGAGCTTTGAGTTCCCATTCTGCAGCATTAGGTATCGGTAAATTATTTTCTTCAATGCCCAAATAGTCTTCCAAGGTGTTTCCCACACCACCTGAATTGCCCATTCGCCTATTCTTTACCCACCCTTTCTCAGACAGTTCAATAAATTTTGCAATCAGTTCATCTTTTGAGTATAGTGTCATTGTATTCACAACCGCTGTTTTCATTCCCACAGTGTGATGATAGTGCGTAAAAATCAACAGACTGCGTTAACCTGTCTTCAGCCATTTTACAATATTCCTTTGACAATTCAATTCCTACATAATGCCGATCGAGGGTTTTTGCGGCTAATGCAGTGGTTCCAGATCCCATAAATGGATCCAATACGATTTCAGCGGTAGTTGAGGATATCACACGTTTAGCAAGCTCTAAGGGAAATGGAGCAGGATGTTTGTTATGGAATTCCTGTTTAATGTCCCACACATCTCCATATGCATTAGCTTTGGGAGCTAATTTAAAGTTCTTTTTTGCTATCAAATATATGACTTCATATGTTGGTAAAAAGTAACCAGAATTGAAATTTATCCCGCCGCTTCTTTTCCATATTATAATCTGTCTTACAGGAAATTGTGAAACAATGTCTGACCTATCCTGAAGCAATCCTCCCTGGACTCTCCATTTATGATTGTAAAATATTGCTCCATTGTCTGGTATGAGCCTCATCATCTCTCTCAGACAATCTTTCTGCCAGGCAACATATTCTTCATGAGGTAAATCATCTGAATGGGACTCGTAGCCATTTTGTAATGCTGCATTTGCCCACTTTCCGCATCTACCATCTTTCATTCCATTTCCAGTAGAGTTTTTAAGATTGTATGGTGGCGATGTTAATATAATATCAACGGATTCATCTGGCATACGCTTCATAATCTCTAAACAATCGCCGTGGATGATTTTGTCTATGTAGTCAGCCTTAGAAAGCATCAGTTCCTGATCAAGAGGCATCATATCATTTTGATGATTGAGATCTATATATTTATAACTGATATTTCTGCGATGAATTATATTTTGATGAAAAAATTTCAATAATCTCCCGTCATTGTCTGCATTTTCTTGTTTTCTGGTATGTGTTTTTCTCTCCAGGCGAAGTTTTCTCAATCTCTTCCATAGACCATCCAGACCAGTATCTGTAGCGGAAAGTATTCTCATCAAGTCCGAATTCTTCAGCCCACTGTTTACTGCTCTGAGATTTACCTTTATATTTGATCAATTTTGATGGCTGACGGTTTCCAGAGG
>ULVQ01013210.1_pt1 | contig 29030 bp, 19 predicted proteins | sample 1959591 | NCBI WGS metagenome assembly ULVQ01 (sample SAMEA4835790, study PRJEB28245) | human gut metagenome | biome: gut microbiome; material: fecal sample | place: Denmark | collected 2008
GGATGCAAGTAGTGGCGAGCGCAAGTGCCTTACGAAACACCTAAATCCCACCCGGAGGCACATACGGGAAGACACGTTCATCGAACATCGAAACAGCAAAGACTTCCTAGCAAGCCTACTGATCTGCGGCAATTTCCAGATCACAGCCTTCCGGGTGCATTCTTCTTAGGAGCCAAAAATCATATTGAAAACCGTGCCACATCAGAAACAATCTGTACAAAATTTATTTTCTGGTGTGGGAAGTTTGAGTAAAATAAACTCACTGCATTAAAACTTTTGTGTCTTCATTTGCTGTTCAAATGCCTCACGGGATAATCCCGCCTCAGATGCAGCATCCGCTACACTGAGAAGTCCCTTGCGAACTAATTGTATCAAGGTATTTAAACTTCCCTGCTGCTGACCCTGCTTTCGTCCAATTTCCTCACCGTATTTTCGTCCAATTTCTTCTCCCAGTTCCCTTCCTTTCTGTTCCCTCGTCTTCATCATGTCCTCTACTGCCTGGCACACATCAACCACCTCCGTTTTCTCATCAATTGCAAAATCTGTATGGGTTATTGTCTCTATAACGCGGGCGGCTCCGGCTTCCAACGCTTTCAGACGTTCATCCTCCGCAAGCAGCCTTGCCAGCCCCTTCTCGTCCTTCGAATACTTTATATAGTTTAACACTTCCCGCAGGCTTGATGCAAATTTTTTGAATTCTTTCTGAGGGATCCTGCCGGGATCCAGCAAATGCAGACGATAATCCTGGGCATATCTCCGTATTGTATCATTCTGCACAGAAAACATTTCATGCAAAGACATAGGACCGTCCCATGGATCTGCTCCAAAATGTACCACCAGCGTGATCACCGGCTGCAGTCTGTCCGCCCTAGTAAAACCCGACAGAAACTCGGCACTGCTCATGGCTTTGGTTTCTGTCACACAATCTCTCCGATGTACTGCCGTCACCTTTGACACCTGATCCGCATACTGCAATGCATCATACACCATATTCCTTACCGGCATGGCATAATGAATATCTGTCTGGTTCTCTACCCCCATCAGAACATAAGATGCTTCGGAGCCGCTCATAATCGTCATACACTTCAATACATCCCGGTACTTCTGCAGGCTGATGCCGGTACCTTTTCCGGAAGCACCGCTACCATAAGCATACATAACTTCCGACGTGTCCATCTCCTTCAGCTCCGACGGCTTGATCACCTGCCTGCCATCATACAGCAGAAAGTTAAATGCATCCGCAAATACATGCGGCTCTCTCATATACTCCTTCGTTACAACATCTGCTAAGCCCATATGATTTTTTCCTCCCTGTTATACTTTGATTTTCGTCAGTATAACAGGGGAATGAATGGATAGCAATAGGAATCAGACAAATGCCGTTTTGTACAAGGCAGATCATGGAAATTGCCGTGTAGCAAACGGCAAGATACGAGATCATAAGAAATAATCAATCTTTATCATAGAAGCTTCTTGCCGCAGGGGTTTGATAGTCTCTTGGGTTTCCCACATTTCCTTTTTTACAAAAACGCTCCACTGCCTTTACAAAATCATTCAATTCATCTACTGTAACTCCCATAAGCACCAAATACTCTGATATTGCACTAATCCCTTTACAATAGGCGTTGTTATCTATAATAAAAGAAAATAAAATGCTATGCAAAAAATGATATCTCGGATTTAACGATTCCCATTTTGCCCGGTGTTTCCTGCAACCTTCTATAAACTCCTTCGCCCCTTTCAAATCAAGCGAAGAACAATTAACCAATGTATAGGCATTCCATGCTCCTACACCTTCAAAAAAAGGATCATGTGCATTCGCATAACGATTACCTTCGCGAAATGTATTCCAGATCAATCGATCGGCACACGGATTTTGTTCTGAAGACGGCAAAATAATTTCAATCGGGTTATACGATTTATACGTTAAATTTGGAGCGGCTGTATAACAGTGCAGAAAGTCCCATATCACATTAACACATTGCTTATCAAATTCCTCTTCCTCCTTGACTACCTTTAATGGAGATTCTGTTTCCACAAGCATTTTGGTAATAATATCATACGTCTTAATGATATTTTCAATCTCCTCATTTTTTACCAGCGAAGAAAAAAATTCTGTTATTTCATAATGACATAAATCTATTATATTCGGATTTCTTTTTTGGGCACCGCCCCTTACTTCACGGTTAATAATTTGATCTTTGTTTTTCATCGTTCCATCAAAATAGTTTACCTGGGCGTGACAATTCTGCACACAAACATACTTTGTGCTCTTGATCAGAATTCCAGACACATGTTGAAAAGTGCACGCTGCAAATGTAATACTTTCCGCTTCATATTCATCGACATTCCACATTTGTCCTTTTCGGTCAATTGTTTCGCCTACTAATATTATCACTTTCCCTTTTCCCTGTTGTAACTGCTCCTCATGATCAATAACACAAACTTCCCTGCCTATATGCAGATATCCACGAATAATTTCTACAGGCATTCCACCAAGATCGCAAAATAATTTTGCATCATTTTCTGCAAAAATATCTTGTACAATTCCAATATATTTTTTTATATCTTCTTCCGGCAAATCAAGAGCCGTATATATCTCCGACCAATAATTCATCTGCCGGTCATCTAAATCTTTTGGTAAAGTGATCAGCATGAGAAGATCCAGCATAAATGCTTTTTTCTGCTTGTCGGTTAGTGATTCCACAAAATTTTTTAAAGAATTTGACGAAATAAGTTTTGCATCACGTATTGCATTCTCAAGAAACTCTTTTTGATATTGCGAATGATAAATCTTTGCCACAAAACCATACTGTATAATTTTGGTGTCTATATCCCCTATAATATCTGTGGCTCCCAGCAAACAAGTACAATATGCACCCGCCAGCGTCTCATCCATTTCCTGAATAATATGTCCCCAAAAAGCATTTTTCTTTGCCGCTTCATCAATCCTTCGCAGACTGATTCCATCCTGTTTTTCCTGGACAATTTTTTCCTGCAATGCAGTAATCTCTTTCTGTATCTCTTCCTGCTGACGCATTAATGCAACCAGTTTTTCTGAATCCCCCATATTCTTCTCCTCCCTTTCACCCAATCTGCTCAATATACTCCCCAAAACTTCCTGCAATCTTCCGGTTCCCGGCATCGCTCAGTTCATATACACTGCCCTGTGTATCCTGCAGGATCAAGATTCCATCAATCCCCAGATTTTCAATCAGATAACAGTTTTTCGGAAAACCTGCAGCAGTCCTTTCCCGAAGTGTTTCCTCAACCACATCCAGATAACTGTCACCGCCCAACCCCAGCAGTTCATGACTTCCAAAAGAAACTACGCCATACTGCATCAGATAATTACGGTATTCCTCGTCAAAACGGATTCCCAGCCTCTCTTCCGCATTTACAATATCAGAAGCCTCCACGCCATTTAAATGATAAACCTTTTGTTTCACATTTTTAAATAAATCACTCATGTTCATTCACCTCGTCTGCTCGATCCTGCCAATGTTGTGCACGCTCAAAACCAAATTCCTCCCGGTCAATCTCACTGACCTTTGTCTTAATATGCAGGATAGTATCGTTTCCCTTTCCACGGTGTTCCTGCATCGTCAGCTCTGCCAGAGGAGAATCCTGATGCTGCCCAATATGATGGAGCTCGTAGGGACGTCCTTCCGGCGTCAGCGGTGCCAGTCCCTGCTCCATTCTTTCCTTATTGGTTCTGCCAAAGCCATCCTTCTGGGACATATCAATGTCCGGACGGATCAGGCACTTTTTTTCTCCAATCTGTGCCTCGATCACCCCGGCATCCTGATAGATCCGGAATTCTTCCATGGAACCAATGGAATCAACAATTTCATTGGACCACCCTGTTTCCTCCCGCACCTCTGCTTTCTGCTCCGGCGATAATTTTCTTTCCTGAGGCAGTTCCATATTACCATAAGGACGATCCATATCCTTCACGTTGATCTCTCTGGCGTAACCAGTCTCAGATATGGAAACTTCTTTCATTCGTCCTACATCCATCAAGTTCATTATACCACCCCCTACACAATTTTTCTTCGCATTTCATAATCCCAGCGGTAATATTTTTCCAATGCCTCCGATCCATCCTCTGAATAACACCGCATCATGCAATGCATCACTTCTCTCCGAAGATCGTCCGGAAGCATCATTTTTATGGAAGCCTCTAATATCTGCTCCATTTTTTCTGTCATTTTCTCTGTTGATTCCTGTCCCTGCATCACCATGGAAAGCTTCTTGCGGCAATCTAATAGGTCTGCTACCAGCGAAGCCTTCCCGGCAAAATCGCATTCCTCCCACGCATGTTCCCGCTCCTCTTGCGGCTTATGCAGTTTTTCCAGAATCTGCATGCGGTCATAAGAAGACAGTTTCAAAGTATCCAGCGATCGTTCCAGCAGATTGTAATCCACCTTCCATTTTGAAGCAAAACGATCCCGCAGGATCCACCCTGTCAAAACAGCAGCCACATCTGTTTTTTCCTTTGATCCAGCAGTCTTTTCTCTGCAATAACGATAGTCTTCATCATAAGAATAATGTTCAAAACGGCACAGTACCGGTTCCAGCCAGTCATTTTGATATACCGCCGCCACTCCCCTTGGAAGTCTGGAAAGCTCCTCCATCTGGCCGTCGTTTAAGCCTGCTGCCTTTCCTGCCAACATCCGGTCGGAATATTCCGGCGTTCTCAAAAGGATCTTTGTATTGGTATTGCGGATCACCGATATATCCAGTAGTCCCGGTGACTGGTCAGCAATTACAAAGCCCTCTCCATAAGTTCTCATTTCTGCAATCGCATTGGATAACATTTCCACTGATTTGCCTGCCACCTGATCTCCCTCTGCAGAAGAAATCGTTCCCGCCTTCCGCAGCAAATGATGAGCTTCCTCCAATACCGTAATATGCTGCAGTGGTGCATTGACTTTATCCTGGCTCATCCGGTACTCCTGCAGCCGCATGACAAGAATTCCCATCACAAGTGCCTTTGTTTCCTCGGAACCGATCCGGCTCAGATCCACGATAACATTCCGGTCAAATAATTCCTGATCCTCCAGCTCATTGGAACAAAACACTCTGCCGTTCAGTCCATTTGTCAGAGAACGCACCCTTGTCAGCAGGGAACCTTTGTAATTACTTTTGACTTCCTCATCATAGGCGGACTGATCGATGACCCGGCACAGAGCACTTTCCAGATCCGAGAAATTCGGGAAAATATCCATATCGTAACGATTTTCTGAATTCTCCAGATCCCATCCGTTCATAACATAAGCATCTTCCACTGCCTCTTTCAGTACCGCCGGCATAGCTGCATACATCGGCCAGCATACTCCAAAAATCTCGATCAGACGGTCGATGTGTTCCAAAACATGGACATCTCCATGAAAAGCAAACGGATTGATCCTCAAAAGTTCTGTCAGCTTTGGATTGGTGCCAAGAACCCGTACATCCTCTCCGGCTCCGAATACGTTTTTATATTCTCCCTTCGCCGGTTCGATCACCATAAACGGAATATTCCTTTTGGTGAGTCTGTCCAATAAACCGTACACTACATTCGATTTTCCGGTACCGGTAGAACCTGTAATAAACGTATGAGAGCAGAGACTGTTCATGGAAAGCTTCACCTTTTGCGGCTCCGTGCTGCCCATAAAGCACAGGTTTCCCAGTTCTATGTCATCCTCTCCGTTTTCCTCTATATTTCTTCCAAAAGGATACATCGGCAAAACGGTTAATCCATTGACCGATTTCTTCGGCATGCCAAGCTGCACTGCCAGCTCCGGACCGCTGACCATCATGGCACAGCTCACAGAAATTCCATCCTGTACCTGAAATGACGGATGCTGAAAATATTTTAAATACTCCAAAATGGTATCCGGTGTTTTCTCGGATATTTTCCAGCTATTAATCTTGGAGGACTGAGCCCCACTGCTGTTTCCTTTCATTAATGACATGAAATTTCCCGCCACATTTAATGCCGTTCTTTCATCGTCCGCGATCACATACGTTGCAGACCGAAATGCTCCGTATCCTTCACACTCGTCCAGACGGCTCAGATTCTGTTCAATCTTATCCAGCATAGAGCGGACCGTCCTGTTTTCCAGCGTCTGCTGTGTTCCTGTCGATCTGGTGGAGCTGACAGAATTGGTTGTGCTTTGTCCATTGGAATACTGTCTGGACCATGCGTTTGAATTTGTCACTCCGTCAGAGCGGGTATCTGTCCGATTTTTGGTACTGCTAACTCCCACAGACAGGACAAAGGATATTCCCGCATTTTTTGTTCTGGCAGTTCCTTCGCTGGTTGACCGGCTCTGTGTTCTTGCAATGCTTTCCGTCATTCCACGGACATAATTTTCCGTCTCCGTATCGCTAAGGGAAATCCCTTTTGCCTCCCCTTGTGACCGCGTCACTTCATGAAAAGGCTTTAAATACGTGTAAATATCCTCATACCCCTGGCGGATCTGTGAAATTTCAGCAGGCGGAACCGGATCCGCAATGGTTAATATCGTATATTTGCGGCCTCTCAACGAGTCCACAAGATTCTCAATTCCCTGCACATAATTTGCAACATGATCCATATTGCTGTTTCGCGGAGAAGGTACCACGGACACAGAGCAAACGGCTTTGCCGTCAATTCCATCACAAAATTCCTCCAGACCTTTTCCGGAGCATAGCTCCAGCCCGGAACCGTTAAAATTTCCCTGCATCGTCCCCTCAAATGCATTCAAAAGAGCTTCTCGGTCACTATCTCCCTGAACTCCTTTGTTTTCCTTCGCCGCTACGCCAATATAAACATCCACATAGTCTCCCTTTCCCTGTATCGACGTAATGATCGACCCTCCAAGAGAATATGCCACATTGATCACTGTCACCAGCTTACTTAAAAAACCTTCCTCCGGATCATAAATAAATTTACGCAGATGAAACATCCTCAGATGCTTTTCCGGCTGCAGACTTCTCCCGTTCGAGCCAATTGATTTTAGCTGATATACCTGATGGTTTGTTAAAAAAGAAAGATATTTCTGACTGATCACACTGTCTGCCAGTGCAATTACATCTTCCAGCTTTTCCTCACTGCTTTTTTCTCCTGACTGCTCCTTCACCTTATCACCCTTCCTGTTTTACGCTTTTCGAAAATCCTTGCGTATCTTAGCGATGCATGCAAGATAATCCTCACATTTTTTCAGTTCCTGTTCTTTGGATTCCAGTGCCTTCCGAACCTCCTCAAACTCTTTGGCGATACTCTTTAATATGTCGTCACATAAATGATCCTGAATCTGCCGGGCTGCCTTCTGGAATTCGCTGATCGTCGTATCCACCTTGTTCTGAATTCCCTGATACATCTCCTCCACCGTATTCGAAAGAAGCCTACGGAATTCATCCTGCTCGCTGCTGTGGCGAACCTCTCCGGAGAAACGGTCTCCCACAAGCTGTAACTCTCTGCTGACATCAATATGTACCTCCGGAAATTCAATCTGATTGATCGCTTTCTGTACAATTACCCGGAAATAATTAACATCGAAATTCTCATCCGAAGTATCAAAATTATTGATCACGGCATTTAACAGTCTCCGTCGGTATTCCTTTTTATTTACAATTTTTCCAAATTCACCCTCGATGGCACTGGCAGCATTTTTCCCGTAAACATTGATCTGCTCCAGAGCATCGGATGCTGCAAGATATTTATATGTAGTTGTATAACTATAGCTCTCGGTATGCCCTCCCAGATGAATTGGTCCCAAATTAAATCTATATGACGTATGGCTTCCGTGATGCACCTCTGTTCCGGTCCTTGTCTTTAAAGTTGCAGCTTCTGTACTCATGTCACGAAGCTGTTTATTGATCTCCAACTTCTCTGCCTTAACCTGATCCATGGTGTCACCAAACACCTCCAGGACATCGGCATGAATTCCGTTCTGCTTCTGTTCGAATGCCCGCTTCTGCTCATTAAGACTTTCTTTGTCATTCTTCCGGATGCAGTCCTGCCGCAGTGTCACATCCTTTTCCAACCCCGCCAGATAATCAGAAACCTCCCCACAGAAAGTCGGGATCATATTTTGTTTCTTACTCTCCAGAACCTCCTGTTTCTTTTCTTTCAAAGAACGATATTTCTCCTGTACAACCTCAAAATTGCCAATCCGTGCAAAGACCTCTTTCCTCTGATCCTCCGGAATAAAATCCTTCCAATAAGTAAGATCCTGCCGCTCCTCCTCGTTATATTCCTCATAGGATTTTCTGGACATGTCCTGTGCCCTTGCCGAAAGCATGATCGGCTCCTTACTGGTCTCCAGTACACGGATCACCTCTTTATGATATGCTCCCTGCTCCTTCTTATAGGTCTCAATCTTTTCCCGGATCCTCTTCTGCAATTTGCTCTTAACGATCCGCTCCGCATCTTCGATATTGGTTGCCTTGGAATCCGAATCCTCTGTTTTTCTCCAGGATGCCTGACTGTTATTTTGCGCAAAGAAATCCAGCTTCTCCGGCTTCTTCAGTACATCGCGGATGCCGCTGTCATACTGGCTTGCGACTAAGATCATCTCCTTTACGCCCTTCTGCGGAAGCTGCTTGCAGAGAAGCTCCCAGTCATTGACATCCAAAAATGAACCCGCCCGGCTCAGGAAAAACACAACATCACAGACTTCGATGAATTCCTTAGTCTTCTGAGTACGGGACGGTACCGGGTCATTCAGTCCCGGTGTATCCACAATAGAAATCTCCTGGAATTCCTCCCGGTTCATATAAATCACCACAGAACGGACCACCGGTGTATATGTTCCATTCTCTCCAACATACTCATTCAGGAAATCCACCAGCTCCTCATAGGATTCAAATGTCCTGTCGTAAGTTTTCTGCTTTAACAGCTCCTCCACATCCAGATGATTTCGCTCTGCCATATCAACTAATTCTTTCGCAGATTTGGAAATTTCATTGCTGTCTCCATACTTCGAATCCTCCAGAATATTATGCCATTCCTCCTGTGTGTAAAACGTAATGACAATGCGGTTTTCCGGAGCATACTCCATTTTCGTCAATGTTGCCGTCTTTGGAGTGGCAGCCTTTGGAAGTACCTCCTGCCCATCAAAAAGCAGTGTGTTTAAAAAGGAAGATTTTCCGGCCTTCACCCTGCCGATCACACCGATATTCAGCTTCCTTCCCTCCTGCTGAATATCCTCAACCTTTTTCCTGAAATTCTTCTGTAACTGTGTCAGTTCAAAAAAAGTCTCCTCCTCCGCATAGGGCTTTAATGTCTGTAATGCCTTGTCCATGCTTTTTTCCACTTGTTCATATGTATACATATTAGCGTCTCTCCTTTCATCGTATTCTAACATAATGATTCCACCATAAATTTCTCGTATATTTCTTCATTATCAACAATATTGCCATAGAGGCTATACCAAAAAGCTGATTCTTCTTGTTCTTCTAAACATTTACCATGATAACTTGTAGCAACACACTCTTTGTATTTATTTTCAGCAATATTACAGGTGCTATCGCAGGATACCATGTAATTGTGATAAGACAGACTTTGATCATCCTGAGGATTACAGATACATTTTTCCAATACATTTCCTCTCAATTTTCCACCAAAAGCTCTGATCATACAAAGCCAGTAGCTCTCATCTCTCTCAGAATCCTCTCCATCAATCAGGCATTCCTGAAATGTACATTTTTCAATATCCGAATGATGAGAAATCGCTAATGCTCCCTGCGGACCAATCGCATGAATTCCTATCTTACACTTCAAAAATCTGCTTGATAATATTTCGGAATCTTTTACTTTTATCAATCCACTGGCTCTTCCCCCTCCTTCCACTTTGCATTTTTCAAAACTGCAATTTCGAATGCTGGCATTATGAAGCTCCATAAAATATACGTTCTGCTTTCCCTCCGCATATTGATAATATTCTGTTGTTGTGGAAGATAAAGTAGAAAACAAGCCTCCCCCCCTTATATTATTCTTAGGCACTTGTCCTACTGCTTTTCTTGAAATACCGCATTCCTTAAACTCACAATGTTCAAATTTTGTTTTCACCTCATACGCTTTGATTCCTTCTATCTTAATAAACTGACATTGATCAAAGAATAATTCTTTTCCTTTATACTGGTCAAGATTCCAAACGCCATCGTAATTACTGAATTCCCCCCGATATATTCGAATCTTTTGATCCTTGATATTCTTAATCTCTGCCACATCGGCCACAATATAATAACTGCTTTTCTTTCCCAAATATGGATAAAATTCATTGATATCAATGACCTTTGCCATCTCCAAAAGTGCCTCTTCGTCCATACTCAAAATTGCCCTTACAACACCAAAATAAGCCTTTGTCCGTTTCACATCCGGCAACAGGTACGCCGCAGTCTCCGAAAAATACTCCAATTGTTTCTGCTCCGGACTGCCATCCAAAGAGATCATAAGCAGCATATCCGTCAAAAGATGGTCGATCAGATTACTGTCATAATTCTTTACAATTCTTTCCCATTCCTTCATAGAGATCATCTGGGAGTCCCGCAGCAGTTCCTCATGAATCTCCTGATTAAAAAAGGTATGATACAGACGAAACAAAAAGAAATACTGTCGACTTTTTTTCTTCTCATCGTTTGATAATAAAACAGCAGAAGCAAGCATGCAACAATAGTGATAAGCTTCCTCCTGACTGTATTGGTGCAGAATATGACCGGTGAATTTTTTATTATGGGCATACTCCTCCAGTGATTTTAAATTAATACTTCTTTCCTTTTTCTCTGCCACCATAGACTGGAGCATATCCAGATTTTTTCTCATTTCCGTCATCTGCACATCCAGTGTATGGACCAACTTTTCCACTTCGTTCATGCAAAACCTCCTCATTATGTATTCGATTGTTGTATTTTCCAACGATTCTGTCCAATTTCTTCAGCCGCCTTGCAGTCCGAAAATTCATTTTCCGATATCTTGCCCTTTTCTACAGATATAATGGAACTTTGATCTTTTCCATTAGTAAGCCTTTGCAAATTATTCCTTTCCCTTGCATTATTGACAGCAATTTGTCTCATCATTGAATTGAAACCAAGTAATCCCTCTGTTTCTTTCTCCACTTTACCATCACAGATACACTCTTGAAATCTGCACTGCTTTATATCACAGTTAAAACCATAGATGATATGTAAACTCAATTCATCTGCAAGATATAAATAACTGAATTCCTCCTGCTCCTTCCATCCATTTCCAAGTGCTTTACATTCCTGAAATACACAATTTTGTATTTCTACCTCATCTGCACATATAATCGAAGCATAATCATATGCTTTCTGCTCGATATTAACACTATTGGCATTCACATAACACCTTCCAAAATGACATTCTTTGAAAAGTCCCTGTCTCATTTTCACCAAAATACTCGCTACAGCATCGTTTTCGTTGTAGCAATCTAAAAAGATACACATGTCAAATACAGCCTTTTTCATCTGAATAATCGCACCGTATTCATCCTTGATCTTTTTTAATTTCCTCGGTGGACCCAACGGCTTTCTACGACCACAGTCCGTGAACTTACATCCATAAAATCCACAATTTGTGATAAATGCTGTTATACCAGTCATTTTCTCAAATTCGCAGTTGACAAAGTCCACTTGCGTACTGTTCATCTGATCAATGTCTAATGTATCCTTTTCATACTTTACATTAAACACTAAAAGTTTTTCTGTATGTTTCTTCGGGATATTTTCCTTCGAAGTTATCACAGTTCCAGAAAACACATCCCTAAAATAATGCACACAGCTTATTACCGGAAAATTAACATCAGGCTGTAATATTACTCTATACTCCTGCCGCAGTACCCCTTTTGCAACCACCAGCAAATTTCGAATCTGCTCTTTAGATACCCCAAACATGGCAAAGCATTCTCCCAAAAATATCTGCTGTCTCTCCTCGATTTCTCCAGTCATGGAAACCATAACGCAAAGATCCAGCAGTAATGCCTGTACCTGTTCCTCAGACAATGCCTCCCGCAGATGTTCATATACTTTGCCATTTAACAGACGAGACTCCTGTAATAATTCCTCCATGGTAAGCTTGTCCGATACACCCCGCAGAATCCGTGCCACGAAATAATACTGTCCGATCTTTCGATCCATCTGCTCTGCCAGACCGGCACACCCCATCAGCACAGATAAATAAGACCGTTTCGTCATCTCATTTCCCGATGTGATCACATGCTCCGTCCACGCCTTTGCTCCTGCCTGCCGGTAAATCTCCTCCAGATCAATATCATTTCCAAGACTTTCCTCTTTTTTCAGTTCATCCACCATATGGATAATCCTTGCCAGTTCCGCTTCGATTTTTTCTAACTGTGCGTTTTGGTTCATCGATACACCTTCTCTCTGTATGTTGGGGGATTATAGGTGGAAAATTTGTTCCTGAGTTGGTTCACCATAGCTAAATGAAAGATCATACTCCAAGTTCCAGCTATAACGATATGAACTATCCAAAATATCTATATGGCTCTTTACTGCCCCATCGTGTAAAAAGCAATAATATCCATGCTTCAGTATAACTTTATTAATAATCCAATTATCCACACGTCCCCCAAACATTTTTATAATACAACTACATGACATTCTTTCATCTTCATCACCATCTTTTTGTCCAATTTCCTCTGTTTTGATCTGCAACAATGTACTATTAAAACTCTTGATCATCCCCCCACGATAATCGCGAAAGTCAACGTCTTTCATATTCGACCTCGAAATACACTTTTTCATCTCCACCCTTGTCATCTCAGAATCCTTCAACTGAATCAAATATGCATCATCACAATCATAACTTCTTATTCCAATAAACTGGCAATCCTCAATAGTCGCATTGACCAAAGTCAATAAATTCTCCTTAACCTCGCAGTCCTGGAACTTACACCGCCGCAACACTACCTTCTTGGTAATATTACGCATCCCCTGCACTCCCTCAAAAGTGCAGTCCACAAATTCAATCTCTTCGGCAGCATACTCATCACACTGGATCACAGGAATCGCCTTCCAGGTCAGTCCGGAGAAAATGATCTTGTCCGCTTTTACGGACTTTGCTTTTTCCAGATCCGCAACAAGAATTCCATCCGGCGGATTCTTCATCAGTCCATACACGATTCCCACATTAATCTGCTGGCTCTGATGCATAACCTCCTCATCCTTCTGCTCCAGCAGTCCCTTCACGATATTTCCAAAGGCTGCTGTCTTTTCCCTGCTATATCCCAGCATAGCAAGAAATCCGGTAACAAAGTCAATCTGCTTCTCCTCCGGCTGTCCACAGAGATAACACATCAGAAGCAGATCGATGACCAGAGCATCCTTCACATCCTTCTGCTCCATTCCCCGCATTTCATCCATATCCTGTGGCGTCAGCAAAAGTCCTTCCGATACCACAGCTTCCAGTTCTATCCCAATTTCAGGACAGGCCGCCAGCACTCTTGCGATATAACGGATCTGTGCCGTCCTGTTTTCCTTCTGCTCTGCCAGTGCAGTCAGTCCTGTCAGAATCTTTAAATACAGCTTCCGGGTGTGCTCTTCTTCCCCTGTCAATATATGCTTTGTAAATGCCCTTGATTTTGCAGCAAACCAGATTTCCTGAAAGTCCTCGGTTCCCTTTCCCTGTTCCTCCTGTTTCGTCAGTAGGACGTCCATTGCTTCATATAACCGCTTCGCATCCGTAGTAAGTTCTCTTAAATCTTCCATCGTATCTTCTCCTCTATTTCAGCTTATCATTTTTGTTTGTTGCTCCCCGGAGAGCCTTTTTCATCATCTCGTTATAATTCACATCGGTTCCAAACAGGATCTCATCGGTCTTTGGAAAATCAATTTCGGACAAAATATCCGTCACAACATCTTTATACTTACTGCCTCCCGGCTCGCACTCAAAGACCGGTGTCACATCACGGAATGCATCCATGAGCTCCTCTTTCAGATTCTTTGGTACGGATTTATTGTGGGTACGGTTATATTCCTGCAGTACCGACAACGGATCTGTAATCTTATCCTCCAGTACATCAATATCCTTTGGCTCCGGCATCGTAATCCCAACCTGATCCGCTATGATCTTAATTTCTGTAAAAAACTTTGTCTGCAGATTTTCCATTTCCTTCTCTGCCTGTGCCATAAGCTTTTGCTCTGTTTCGCTATTCTCCTTGACCCGTGTGATATACTTTACGACTTCATCCTCATCAACATGCAGCAGGGCATTATTCAGATTTCGGATCTCTCTGTCATTTTCCTCTTTTTTGCTCCGGTAATATTCCCGGCAGTTCCAGAACATGCGCTTAAAATGCTTTGCAAAAACACGTTCTTCATAGGGCTGCTGATCCAGCCGGTCAAACAGTTCATATATTTTTGCACTGTCTAACTCCCCCGGTATCTCCCGGTCAAAGAAATAAACATTTTTAATCGGAAGCTTATGGAGAGCAATCTGTTCCTCAATTTTTTTCCGGATAGCCTCTCTCTGCTTTTCCGTTCTTCGCTGTGCCTTACTGCAGATAACCGTGATCGGAATGGATCCGTCCAGTGATTTTATAAATTTAATATCCGATTCTGTAAGAGCACCGCCGTCCTCCACCGGCAGAAACCATAAAATATAATCTACCGTATTAAGCTGCTGTCTTGCGATATGTTCATCGGTCTTTGCCGAATAGAATTCCGAATCCGGCTTTGAGTATCCCGGCGTGTCCAGAAATGTCAGATTATCGTATTTCAAAAGCTCCGTCTCAAAGAACATATTTTTGAGCAAGTGACCCAGCTTCACGGCATCGGTCTGCTGTGCCGGATCCTCCCCGACTTTGCCAAAGCCATGAGCAATCTGATTGATTGCAAAAAGCTCTAAGCGAATCGATGCGTCAAAGATATTGACCGCCTTAACCTGATTGCTGCTTCCCCGTACAATGTAGGTAGGTACTGCCGTGGATGCGTCTATATTTTCCGGCAGAATGTTTCCCTGTCCCATCAGACAATTTAAAAAAGTAGATTTTCCACTGGAGAAGCCCCCTCCGAGACCGATGATCTTTTTGCCGATCAGAGCTTTGTATATGATAAAATCCTTAAACTTTTCGTACTCTGCCTCGAAGTCCTCTCTCAGATTATAAATATCCGGTGGTGCCACCTTCTTTAATAATTCCGGAATCTCCGTATGGATGATCTTCTCTACGCTTTGCAGTTTCTGTTTTTCGTCCAGTCCTTCCTCCGACTCCGGACGTACAATATTCCGGAGCTGTTCATAATTCCATCCAATATGCTCTATATCTGCTTCGCTGTATCCCATAATATTTACCTCCCCTGTTTATTCACAGATCATTCTCCATTCACCCTCGATGACCTCCTGATCCTGTGTGATCTCCTGCCGCTTCTCCTCACGCTGTGCATCCTGTAATTCCTTTTGACGGATCACATCCTCCAATGCTTTCTTTCGTACCCCAATCTGCTCATCGACATCCTTTTTCACCGATGCACGAACCTCCTCCAGTACCTGATGCAGATTGATTTCCAATTGATTGGTAATTTCTCTGTCAATGGAAGGAAATACATTTTCCGTCAATCCCTGACGCACTTTCCGCTCTGCTTCCTCCCGTTTCTCCTGATTTTTTCGATTCAGGAACTTGATGACCGCATCCGCAATAATTCCCCCAAGAATCCCGCCACCGGTCAGGAGCACTGCTGCCACATCGATCACCGCACGACTCACACCGGAAATTTCCTTGCCACATACCTTGTCCACGTCAATTGCCAGAGTTGCCGCTGCATTGGCACTTCCCATAGACATAGAATTGGAGATTTTTTCCAAATGCTTCTTCATCTCTCCCACAACGTGTTCCTCATAGGAACTTTCCATTGCATTTCTCACCGTTTCCTGTATGGAAGAGGAGATGTCAGTCTCATGGATCAGATTAAATACATACTCCTCCAGATGCTCACTTAAGGCTGCCTGAACATCTCCCGCAATCTCCTGAACCAACTGTGGAATCTGCTTTTCAAACCGGGTCATCTCACTGTCCACCGTTTGAGCAAGCTCTGTAATCTCTCCTTCCAAAGCATCCTTCTGCTCCTCCAACTGAGACATTGTCATGTCCATGCTTTTAAGCTGTCCACACAGATAATTGCTGATCTTTGTAAATTCCGGTTCTAACTTCTTTTGATAAAAAGCAGCCCCAAGCTCCATCGCTTTGGACTGCAGAGATTCCAGATATTCGATAAATTCCTCCACTCTGCCTTCCTCTGTCTCTGTGACAAACACAGGGATTTCCTGCTCCGGATAATATTTTCTCAGAGAATGGATCAGATTTTCCTTTTGCTCCTCCTCATTCGAGGCAATACGATTTCCCTTAGTGATCACAACACACATAGGCATATTGTGTGTATTTAACTCATACAAGATCGGCTCCATGCTCTTTGGTATCGTCAGATCATCCCCCGGAAATACCAGCACGTATGCCATACTATTCTGGATATAATCGTGAATCGCCTTGTCATGAACTTCGTATCCGGAATCCAGTCCCGGCATATCCACCAAAGCAATGTCCGGAAATCGGGACAGATTCTTATTATGCAGATACAGCTTCACCAAATCCGCATTTTCTCCGGTAATCTCATCCTTGTACTGAAAAAATTCCTCGTCAGAAATCTCCCGTTTTTCAGAGCCCTTCACGACGATATATCGTTCCTCCTCCGCATAGGAAATCTCTGCCGGCAGAGCAGTCTGTGGGCTGATATCCTCCTTACAGATTTCCTGTCCCAGATTAAGAACCATATTGATCAATGCACTCTTTCCTGCAGAAAACCGTCCGATCAACGGCACAAAAACTTTGAAATGATCCATCTGATCACTGAGACTTTGAATATTTTCCATCGGAAGCTCGTATTTTGCTTCCAAGGTTTCAAATGTCTGTACTGCATTTCTGATTCTCTCCATCGTATCTCCTCCATTTCTCACATCTTACACTCATACTCCGAACAAAACTGCCCGCCCTTCATCTCGATCCGCTTCACATCACAGTAGCTTTTCGCCTGATGGTCATACAGCCACAGATTGATCCTCGGTGATTTTGGCTGGATATGACTGTTCGCCGGGTCATACCAGTGCTTACAAAATGCACATTTGTGGCACTGGGTCACATTTGCCATCATCATACAAACATCTCCCTTCCTTTTCCGATCCATTACGAAATCTATTTCGTCATTATAAGTTCCAGTATACAAATACAGAATGACAAAATATGTCACTCTACACCGTTACTATTCATACCTTTCCACCATTCTCTCCAGCGTCCCTTTCATCTCCTGCCGGAGCCACTCCGGACTCAAAACCTCTACCCTCTCCCCCTGGCTCAATAGCCACATGATAATTCCTTTTCCAAAGACTTCTGCCTCGATTTCATACCAGTCCGGCTGCTTTGATAAAATCTTTGCGGTAGGCAGCCTGTCCAGCACTGCCTCCGCACTCCCACCATAAAAACGAAACTTCACCCGCATCAGTTCACCGCTGTACATGAACTGAACTCTTTTGCGAAACTCTCCCTCCTCAAATCTCCCATTATACGGTACTTTGAATTTCTCGCCGGTCTCCCGGATGCTACTGATCCGATCCACCCGGAATACAGCAGGATAACTATACTTATGTATGTATTGACCGGTGGCATCTTTCTCCACCAGAAACGCATTGAGATAGAAATAATACTCAGAAAATACAATTCCGACCGGCTCGATCATCCGCTTAACGCATCCATCCGCTGTCTCTGCCTCCGCTTTGTGATAACTGATCTCCAGAACATTATGATTCCGTACGGCAACCCCTAAGCTCCAAAGACTGTCCCTGTCATATGACGGGTTGGTAAGCTCCACATAATGATACTTTTCATTTGCGATGAGATCCGATACCAGCTTCATATTGCGAAGCGGAACACATCCCTCTACCAGCTTGCTAAGCAGCGAGTCCATTTCCTTTTTGCGGAATGCACGGCTTTCTAACAGAATCTTGCTGACCGCCAGAATCTCGCTGTTTGTCATGGCTGAGCCATCCGCACCGGTCATCACAAAGCCCTTGTGCACCCGGTCATACACAATTTCCCTGCTTTCCGTGCTCCGCTCTGTCTTTTGATCCTCCAGAAATGCCCTGATGTCATCAATGTCCCTTTGGATCGACCGCTCATCCACGCCGAAACGGTTGGCCTCCTCTGCTTTGTTAATAAGTTTTCCGGCACACAACCGGGTATAAATACTCAGGGTGCGGGAATTTTTGGAATGCTTGTTGTTCATGGTCTGTTCTTGTTCTCCTGTACAAATTTCGTATTACATACCTATATCATACGCTTTCAATACGACACTATGTGTCATCCTGATTCTATTTTCCCATACAGTTGTCCCATTTTCTTTTAAATTTTGACAAAACCGGACAAAAAACAGGCGTTAGAGAAATAATATTGCTCTCTAACGCCTGTTGTGCCCTTTTTATTTTATCATGCCTGATCTTTTTCTAAAAGATCCGCAAAGCTGTCCATCTCCTCTTCCTGAAAGCTGTCCAGCAGTCTTTTGTCCAGAGCATACCTGCCATCTATGGCTGCCATACTGCATGCACTGAGAATAGTATCTGCCATGGTACAGAAATATTTTTTGGCTTCCTGCGGATTTTCCTTTTCCCCTGTTTGCTCCTTTTGCCGGTGATACTGCCGCCTTGCCACCTCCATGAGCAGAGGCAACAGGTCATCTCTCTGGATCAGCAGACATCTGTTTTTCTGCTTCTGATGCATTTTGACCAGAAGTTTCCTTGCCTTTCCTATTGTCAGCTCCCCGGTCTCATACTTCGCAGTTCTTTCCTTTGATTCCTGCTCCAGCAATTTCTGGATCCATCCGGGACATACGCCGTCCTCATTTTCCCCCTCAAGACACGCGATTGCCTGTGCCAGCCGTATTTCTCTCTCCTTCTGTATGGATATTCTCACCAGGTCTGAAATATGACGTTCTGTCATGTAGGCCAGCCCGTATATTTTCTGTATGTCCGTTCTTTTTTTATAGCGGAAAGTTTTCCCCGACTGCTTATTCATAACCGGTGAATACAATTCCCGTAAAATGTCACGATTCCGCTCATGCTCCGAATAAACCATGCTGCAGTCCCGGCGTACCGATTGGATCAACGCCTGCTTTTCCGGATTATTTCTGATCTCCACATGCCTGCTTATGTTTTTCAGAAACCGGTAGATCTGTTCTCTTTCCTCCGATGCATTTATCGTATATGGAGCAATGTTTCCCCTATACCCCAGCTGTTTCAGATCACTGTACAGATTTTTGCGGATGCTTCTGCGGATATCCTGAAGAAGCTGTGATTTTAACCGTTTGAAATAATCCAGCGTTGTTTTGGAGTACCCTTTAAACATTTCGGCATGGGCACACATTTCTTTTAAAAAATGAACCGGATCCTTTTGATGCCATGTTTCATAATATTCCCACAATTTAGCGGTATGTGCTTCCTGCACCGGCACATGCGTCTGACACATATGCTTCTCAAAAACCAGGATCATCTGATCGCATTCCTGCATGGACAGATGATGCTCCAGCCCGTAATAATATATCATTTCCCGGTAATCATTCACCTGAACGCCGGGCATTCTTAAGCCCTTTTGCAAATATTCATCCAGCTCTTTGTTATCTAATCCCAGTGCAAAAGCAAGCTGTATCATTTTTTCGCGGTTTGGTTCTGACTTTTTTCCCAGTCCAAACCATGCCCGGATCGTTCCGGCCGCTGCCACATCGTTTTTCCTGAATGCTTTGTGAAATTTCCGGCAGGCTGCTCTTCTTTCCTTTTCGCTCTGCCATGCATCCGCTGTTCCCCATTTTTCCAGCAGAAAGCGGTCAAACCCGTAATTTTCCTCCATTATATTCTCCTCATTCGTCCAACAGTGCATCTAACGAACCTACCACATTCTTTTTCGCTTTCGGTTTCCGGCGGGATAACTTATCTTCCGAATTCTTTCGCTGTTCCTGTTCCTCCTGACGGCTCACCTGTTCCCGTGGCCGGGGTGTCGTCACCGCCGGCCAGACTTTTTGGCTGATCGTTAAAACAATACATTTCCGGTATTGAATCTGTTGATCTGCAGGGATATTTTGTTTTAAAACGATTTTGTTTTTCCCCGTATCAACTTTCCGATACTTAAGCTTTATCTTTGCAAAACCGGCTTTTTTTAATTTCTTTTGTGCCTTTGATAACGATAGACCTGTGAGACCCGGCATTTTTCCGGTTACCTTCTCCGGCGTGGGCGGTGCAGCGGTCAGAGCTGCTGCCGTTTCTGACGGGACGGGAGTTTCCGGTTGTACCGCCAGACTTTCCCTGCCGTCCTGCCGTCTTGAAATCCCCTCCGAAAAACCGGTCCATACCAAAATCAAAATCCCCACACTCACGACTGCCGCGAGCAATATAGCGAGTTTTTTCTTTGTCTGCTTTTTTCTGTGACTGTGATCAGTAGAGGCAAGCTCCCGGTACACCATCTCTGTCGTCACCGTTGCATCCGCCGGCCGGCTCTCTCTGCCTGCACTCGCCCGTTCTTCCTCCCCTTCCGGCTCCTCGGGCATCATGTAGTCCTGCAGCTCCGTTTCCGTCATCGGCTCCTCTCCCAGAGCCAGCAGAAGCTGTCCCATATCCGCAAACCGGTCCTGTGCCAACACTGCCATTCCCTTTGCAATCGCATCGCTTTGTTCCTGTGTGATCTCAACGCCGCCCAGTTCTGCCAAAGGTACCGTTCGGTCTGCCAGAATTCTCTGCGGTGCTTCCTCAGGCATAATACCGGATATCATATAGTACATAACCACACATATGCTATAGATATCTGTCCACGGACCGATTTCCCCTTTCATCCGGTACTGTTCTTCCGGTGCATACCCTCTTTTATACATCACGGTAACTGTATGCTCCTGATCTGCGATCCTCCTTGCAGAACCAAAATCAACCAGTTTTGCTGTTTTCTGTCTGGTCACCAGAAGATTATCACCGCTGACATCCCGGTGGATCATATGATTTTCATGCATGATCTGAAGGGTATCCATCACCGGACGAAGCATTCTGATCGTACGGTCTGCCGAAATCCTTCCATTTTCTTTCACGTATTTTTCGATGCTGTTTCCGTCAATATAATCCATAACGATATAGGCTGTATCGTTTTCCGTGAAATAATCCCGGACTACGGCAACACCGTCCAGCTGGTTAAAGCGTGCCAGATTCTTTGCTTCCTGCAAAAAGGCACGCAGACCTTTCTGATACGCTCCCTGCACATAAGAATCATCATAACAGTATGCTCCGTCACCTGAATGGCCCACAGCAGTTCTCCGTACGAGTTCCTTCGGATAGTACTCCTTGATCGCTACCGGTATGGATAACGTCTGATCCCAGCCTATATATGTAATGCCAAACCCGCCTTCTCCCAGTATCATTCCGGTGTAATACCTCCTGTTTAAGCAGGTTCCCGCCGCCAGGCAGTAAGGAGGTGTCTGGTTCTTCTGATTATCCCAGCCACAAAAAGGACATATTTCCCCTTCGCCCAGCGGACGCATACATCGGATACACCGTTTGATTTTTCCTGCGATCAATAACCGTTCCACCCTTCTTTATAGTGTTATTTTTTTCATATCCGTATATGCACTGAAGCGTTTTCTCCCGGAACGTTTTTCCCAGGTTCTCACCTTGCAGTACATATTTTTTCCGGTTTTTGTATAACTAAAACGGAAAACTCCCTGATATTTTGAAATAGGATGCAGCCGGATAATCTGCTCCTTTCCGTTTTTGTGCAATACAATGTCAATATGATCTCCCCGGTATTTCTGCAGGGTAAGTTTTAAGTATCTTTTTCCATCCATATTCTCTGTTTTGTAGGATACTCTTGGTGCTGCAAAATACGCTGTCTCGATCCACCGGCTCTCTGTGACACCACTCCGGATCAATGAGTTATTTTGCTCCCGGCATGCAAAAATCTGATACCGGTATTTCTTTCCCTTTTGTGTTTTCTTATCCAGCCATGTTGTTTTACCGGTAACGACTGCAAGCTTTTTATAGTTCCCCTTCGTGCCCTCCTGACGGTAAATTCCGTAACAGGTATTTTGTGCAGAAGCCTTCCATGTAATCTGAAGGCTTCCGTCCTTCACTGTACTGACCGTTATCTTTTTAACCTTTGCAATCCGGCTGGATTCTACCAGTGACAGGGAAGTTTTCTTGATTAAAACAGCATTCTTCTGTTTATTTGTGCTGTTTCCGGATGCTTTATGATCTGCACTGCTTTGCTGATCACCAGATGCACCGGCCTCTGCCTTTGCCTCCGGAACCGGAGTGTCTGCTGCCGATGGCGTTTCACTGACCACAGGCATTCCGCCTGCCTCCCCCTGTGTCCCGCCGGTCGATGGTGTTTCACTCACCTCCGGTGCCGGGCTTGCAGTCGGCAAAGTGATATATTCCGCAGAAAATACCGGATGCTTCTCCTCTCCCTGACACCACTGACGCAGTGGACATATCTTCTGAAAATAATCCATTTTATAGGCGGTAATACATTGATTCAGCTGGTCGGCCAGATCGCTCTCCACATTTTCTGCAGAAACAGCACTGCAGTTGGATACCTCAAAAGATAGATCCGACGCCTGGGAATATACCGTCATATTGCTTCCTTCCAGATAATAACAGTCGATCATATCCCCACTGTCCACAAATCCGGTGATCTGCCCTGTTCCCAGCTTCTGGGAAATATTTCCTGATGTATAACAGGCTTTGAGCTCTAAGAAATTTTTACGGCCGGCAATGCCACCGGTATATGCAATATCCCCTATGATATCTCCTGTGTTATAACAGTTTCGAAGCATGCTCGGTCCGTCACATCCGGCAGCGATACCTCCGACCTGCAGAAAACCGCGGGCACCGCCAAGCTTCGCCCCTTCACTGTCATCCTTATCAGTAATAATTCCTACTTTTCCTTCATTTCCACAGTTTCCAAGAACGCCTCCACCCATACGGCCAATAATGCCACCTACCGAGTCCATGGTGACCCCTTCTTTGCTGCCTTCCCGTTCCTGCTGCAGGACATCTCCCTGATTGATACAGCTGTTGATCGTAATATCCCTGTAGGATCCGGAAAAGCTTCCTGCAACGATACCTCCCAGATTCACATGCTCATCATACTGATAGGTATAATTGATGTCCCCATAATTGGTACAGGACACGATTGTTCCACAGAATATAAATCCGCCAATCCCGCCCATATTGGCACCAAGGCTGTCCAGTCTGCTGTAATTGCTGCAGGCTTCTACGCTGCCTCCGGCCATATAGCCGAATATTCCACCGCCGCCGTTTACAATGCAGGAGATTCCCTTCAGTGTACAGTCCTTAATAGTACCGGATAGATGAAATCCGGCAATTCCGCCGGCTCCGTTGACACGCTCCATGTCCTCCCGCTCTGTTGTCATGGTACTGCTTTTTCCCTCTACGGTAACATTTTCTGCGGTCACCTGCGATATCAGACCGGTATTGGTGCCTATCACACCTCCCACACATCCGTCACTCATCACGATCGCATTTTCACTGCGGCATTCTGTCACGGTACCATTATTGATGCCGGCAACGGCTCCTGCCGCCGTTCCCCCGGTCACAAGACTGTCCTTTACCTGTCCATCCGAGACGTTCCCGCCGTTATCGATGACTCCAAACAAGCCTTTGATAGGTTCTGACGCCACTGCCATCATTCCGGACACCGTATGCCCATTCATCAAAAAGCAGCCCTGAAACGGATGTTCCTCGTCACCAACCGGCTGCCATATCTCTGCCGTATCCAGACACTCCTCTGCTGCTGTCTGCTGGTTCTCTGTCATCGTGCGGTAACATGTTCCGTTTCTGTCTACTGCTGCAATACATTCATCCTGTCGGTAAATCCCGGTTCTCTGCTGCCGGGAATCATACCGGCAGGTAAGTGTACTCAGGATAATATCGTTTTTTAAGGAGAAGGTTTTGCCTGCGGTATCGTTTCCCTCATTGACATATTGGGCAAACATTCTCAATTCTTCTGCGGTACAAATGGTAATCTGCACATCCTTTTTTGTATTGCCCTGTGTTATATAGGAAGTGATGGAGATCTCACTCTGTACTTCTGCCGCCTGCACACTCTGTCCTCCAAAGCCCGGCAAAACCGGTTCTAAAACAGCCGTGACTGTCATTAAAGCAGTCAGTCCCAATGCCAGTATTTGAGACTGAAAACGTCTCCTTCCTGTTCCTGCGTGCCCTTGTCTGAATAATCCATCTTCTCTTGCGTACCTTTTCATTTTAAACTCCTGTTATCATTATATTTTCTTTCTCTCCCTATTGATACGCCGATTGTTTTGTCACTTTATTTTATAGTTTAAAATAAATTACCCAAAAAAGCAACAGCCCCCAAAGAGCATTTCTGCTCCCCAGAGGCTGTTGCCTGTTTGGTTCGATCATACCTCCAAAAATCTGCTTTTGGCGGTATCCAATAAGGTCAGATACATATGGTATCTGCCCTATGCAAATGCACGATCTCTCAACGCACGTACCAGATTACGTTTGTCAGAAGGTTCGCAGTTGCCTGTCAGAAACAACTGATTCCGCAGATCCATTGTCATGATCCCCAGGATCGACTTTGCATCCACACAATATCTTCCACAATAAAGGTCAAAATCCCCATCAAATCCTGACAGGATATTGACAAACTCATTTACATCGCGTACATCATTTAACTGTACCGGTATCTTTTCTCCCATAACGACTGCTCCTTTCAATATTCTCTCTTCTCTCTTCCTGTGATCTCTCTCTACGGACAATCGGCTGCAGATGTTAATAATCCGGCACATCCTCACCTCATTTTGTCCTTGCATAGTTTTATCACACTTTCAACGAAAAGGGAACCTTTTGGAGCAAGATTTCATAAATATTTTTCAATTTATTCATATTTTATAGTACTTTACTAAGAAAATCCTGTAATCTGGCATTCTTGGGATGCTCAAACAGCTCTACCGGATCATTTTCCTCCTGGATCAGTCCATCACTTAAAAACAAAACGCGATTTGCAACTTCCTTTGCAAATCCCATCTCGTGAGTAACGATCACCATAGTCATTCCTTCTGCCGCCAGTTCCTTGATCAGAGCCAGCACCTCTCCAACCATCTCCGGATCCAATGCCGATGTCGGCTCATCAAAAAGCATCACGTCCGGATTCATTGCCAGTGCACGGGCAATGGCAATACGCTGCTTCTGTCCACCGGAAAGCATCGCCGGATAGGAGTCTGCCTTGTCCGCCAGACCGATCCGGTTTAACAGCTCTTCTGCCTTGACTGCAGCCTCTTCCTTTGTCATCTTTTTGCGCTTCACCGGGGCAAGCATGATATTTTCCTTCACTGTCATATTTGGAAACAGGTTAAACTGCTGAAATACCATGCCGATCTTTTCCCGGACCAGATTAATATCCACATCCTCATCGGTAATGTCCGTCCCCTCAAAGGTGATACGGCCTGCTGTCGGCTCCTCCAGGCAGTTCATGGAACGTAAGAATGTGGACTTGCCGCAGCCGGACGGGCCAATGACAGCAACCACGTCTCCTCTGGAGATCGTTGTAGATATCCCCCGGATCACCTGATGGTCTCCAAATGATTTTTCCAGATTTTCTACCCGGATCAATACCTCCTTATCGCTCATTACTTCTCAGCCTCCTCTCCAAAACGTGTACTCCTGCTGTCAGGATCATTACAATGACCAGATAGATCAGAGCTACTGCGATCAACGGCATAAATGCATCGTAGGTATTACTACGTATGATATCGCCTGCCTTGGTCAGATCCACCAGTGCGATATATCCGCTGATGGAGGTTTCTTTTAACAAACTGATAAACTCATTGCATAATGCCGGCAGCGTATTTTTAAACGCCTGTGGCATTATAATAGAAAGCATCGTCTGTGAATAACTCAGTCCCAGACTGCGTCCTGCCTCAAACTGACCGGCATCTACGGACATGATTCCGGAACGGACAACCTCTGCCACATAAGCGGCGGAGTTCAACCCAAATGCCGTAATAGCCACTAAAATTTTGTTATCTACTGATACCAGTATAATGTAATAAAAGATCAACAGCTGTACTACTGCCGGAGTACCACGCATCACTGTCAGATAAATACGGCAGAATGCATTTAAGATTGGGAAGTTCCCGTTTTTGTCATGTCCGGTACGGATCACTGCGATCACAAAACCAAAGAGAATACCAAACAGTACGGCAAAAACCGTGATCAGCAGGGTATTTTGCAGACCCTTTACGATATACTGGTAACGGTGATCCTTGATAAAGTTATCATGGAAACGCTCTGCAAAGGAGCTCTTTGTAACAGAGGCATCCGGATCCACGGTAATGATCACCTGCTTGGCAGTCGTATAAGAATCTGTAAAGTCGATGTTTTTCAGACGATCCTTTGTAACGGTCATACCGGCTGCACCCACATCTGCTTTGCCGGACACCACTGCCGGAATGATGGAATCAAACTCCATATCCTCTACCTGTAGCTTCATTCCAAGCTCATCACAGACAGCCTGCATCATATCCACATCAATACCTGTGATCTCATTATTTTCATAATACTCATATGGCTTAAAAGAAGCGTTCGTTGCCATTTTCAGCACACCGTTTCTTTTGATGTCCTTTGCCTTATAAGGCTTTGTTCCCTTTACCGAATCCTCACCGATATAATTATCAATGATATCCTGCAGTGTACCGTTTTCCTTTAATTTAGCAAGTGCTTCGTTAATCTTTTCCTTTAATTGTGTATTGCTCTTGTCAATACATACCGCATAATCCTCCAGTGCAAACTCCTCTTTGAGGATCTGCAGCGTACTGTCCTTCTCGGTATATGCCTTTGCCGGCTGCTCATCAATGATCACGCAGTTAATCTTGCCATTTTTTAATGCCTGGATCGCATCGGTTCCCTTATTGTATCTCTCAACAACGGTACCTGCGTCATCTCCTTCGTAGTCAGAGGCATAAATATCTCCGGTGGTTCCGATCTGTACACCAATCTTTTTGCCATCCAGATCCTTTACTCCCTTAACCGCATTCTTTTTCAGTTCCGCAAGCTGCTTCTGCTGTTTCTGCTTCTCCTGATAATTGTTGGCTGCAATTCCGCCTGCAACTGCAAGACATACGATCAGGAGTAATATATAATTCCAGCCCTTTGGAAGCCTTCTTTTCTTTTTCATGATAAAACCATGCCTTTCCTAAATAAAAGTAAATAAAAGGGCAAAACCGGCGTTTTGCCCTTCAAGAATTGCTCCGCAATTCTCGTTGACATACCACTATGTTACTGATATACCACTATGATCTGTCTCATAAATTTCCCGTTTTATGACCTTTTTACAGGAAAATATATTTACAAACGAACAACACCGCAAGTACATACATTAACGGTGTTACCTTCTTTGCCTTTCCACAGATCACATTGATCACAACATAAGAGATAACCCCCAGTGAGATTCCCTCTGCGATACTATATGCAAATGGCATTGCCAGGATCGTCATATATGCAGGAACTGCCTCGGTCAGATCATTGAAGTCAATACCTACTACAGATGATATCATTAAGAAACCAACAAAGATCAGAGCCGGAGCTGTTGCAAAGCCCGGAATGGCTGTAAAGATCGGTGCAAAAAAGATCGCCAGAAGGAACAATACTGCTGTTACAACAGAAGCAAGACCTGTACGGGCTCCTGCACCTACACCTGCAGAGCTCTCTACATAAGTTGTCGTTGTACTTGTACCAATGATCGCACCGGCACTTGTTGCAATAGCATCCGCCAGAAGAGCCGGCTTAATGTTTGGAAGTTTTTCATTTTCATCCAGCATACCTGCCTTTGAAGATACACCTACCAGAGTTCCGATGGTATCAAACATATCAACAAACAGGAAGGAACAGAGTACCACGATAAAGTTGAATACTCCAACCCCCTTGAAATCAGCAGTAAAACACTGACCAAATGTGGTAGAGATCTTGCTGAAGTCTGTCATATGCATCGTTGGATACAGAGAATAGAAACCAGCCTCTGCATCAATGCGGTAAATTCCTGCCGCCTGGCAGATCATGCCAAGTACCCATGTAGAAATGATACCGATCAGGATAGATCCCTTAAAGCCTTTGACGTAAAGGATAACTGTGATGAACAGACCGATCAGTGCAAGAACAGCACAGATTCCCTGTGTATGCCAGTTATCTGCAAATTTACAATATGTTAAAAGTGTCGAATCGTCATTGACGATGATATGTGCTCCCTGAAGTCCGATAAATGCGATAAATAAACCGATTCCGGCACTTACACCCTTTTTTAATGTACTTGGGATCGCATTGAAGATTGCCTCACGAACACTTGTGAGAGACAATACGATAAATACAATACCTTCCAGGAATACTGCCATCAAAGCAACCTTCCAGGAATAGCCCATATTACCGCATACCGTATACGCAAAGTATGCATTCAGTCCCATACCAGGAGCCAGTGCAAACGGATAATTTGCAAGCAGCGCCATTGCCAGGGTACCGATAAATGAAGCAAGACAGGTAGCGATCAGTACTGCTGTACTGTCCATTCCTGCTGCTGACAGCATGTTTGGATTTACGGCAAGGATATACGCCATTGTCATAAATGTCGTAATACCGGCAATTACTTCCGTTTTCACCGTAGTTCCGTTTTCTTTCAGTTTGAAAAGCTTCTCTAACATTTTATCCTCCATGTGATGTGTTATTAGTATCATTTCTTCAAGAACGAACAAATGACCCAGATACAGTATACCACAAAACATCAGAAAATTTACAGATAAGTTGTTGATTTTATTGACTCAAACTGTAATTCTCCAAAACCAAAGAATTTTAAGTCAAAAAAAAAGAACTCCGGAAAATCCAGAGTTCCTAAATGCCGCAGACCGGAATCGAACCGGTACGGGTATCACTACCCACGGGATTTTAAGTCCCGGGCGTCTGCCAGTTCCGCCACTGCGGCATA
>ULVQ01089553.1_pt1 | contig 27294 bp, 10 predicted proteins | sample 1959591 | NCBI WGS metagenome assembly ULVQ01 (sample SAMEA4835790, study PRJEB28245) | human gut metagenome | biome: gut microbiome; material: fecal sample | place: Denmark | collected 2008
ATTGCCGAAAAGAGTTCCCCGGTTCGGAAAACAAAATGTCGGATATTAAATCGTCGCATACCCTTTTCCCGAAAGGGTATGCGACGACGCGATATAAATACAAAAAGGAGACCTTTTTATGAGAAGAAAAGTAAGGATTTTTTCAACCATCGTTTCGCTTGCGCTTGTGCTCGCCGTTATGTGCGTGGGCATCTGGGCGGCGTCAAGCGTCACGCTCGAATCGACGATTCAGCTCACCTTCAACCCGACCGACGTCAACGCAATGGTAGCTTTTGCGGACGCGGGCGGCACCAAGCAGGTGAACTTCGGTCAGGAGTCTTACAGCTTTGACGAAACGACAACAGCCGAAAGCCACAGCGTGACCTTCACGTTTGCGGAAGCAAACAAAACGACTGACACGTGGGTTTTCACCGTGACGGTAACCAACACCTTTGCCGCCGGCTCCGATATAACTATAGACTCCAAGCTCACGGCAACCGTGTCCGCAGAAAGCAATTTTGAAGTCGAAATCAAGGTAGGAGAAGAAGCCGCCCAAGCAACAGAGGTCGTCACGCAGGGCACGCCCGTGGTTTACACAATCACGGTTTCCGTCAAAGACAGCGCTCCCGCAAAAGCCTTTACCGACAGTCTGAATTTTTCGCTGAATCTGACGCAGACGCAAGCTTAATTTCGCAATCACTTAACCGAGCGCAAGCGCAAACGGGAGGCAAACCATGAGTATTTTCAAAAGCGAAAAAATTGAAAAATCTCTCGGCGTCGTCCTCGACGTCCTGTTTGCGCTTGTTTTGCTTTTTTCCCTGTTTATGACCGTGTCCACCCTCGCGCAGCGCGAAAACGGCGTTGCGGGACTGAGGTTTGGCGTAATCAGGTCAAAAAGCATGGAAGCAAGCGAACTTTATGTCGGCGACGTCGTTTTCGTCAATCGGGAAGACCAATACGACGTCGGCGACGTGATTGTTTTTTATCGCGCGGTAGCCCAATACAAAAACGCTTTTAACGCGGAGCTGGTAAAGGACTGTCCCGTTTGGGTGCACGAGGTCGTCGCCGTTTCAACCGACGCAGAGGGAAGAAGAACTTATCTGACAAAGGGCACGAGCAACGTATTCGACGACGGTTATTACGTACCGCAGGATTTTGTGCTGGGCAAAGCCACTCCACTGCCCGCGTTCCTCAACAAAACCGTGGGCTTTGTCGGCTCCAAAGCGGGAATAATCAGTCTGATTATCTGCCCGTGCGCGGCTATGACGATTTATCTGGTCTGGGAGCTTGTCATTCTGTTCACGGCGCGCGACGCGGCTGCGGAAACGCAGGGCGGCGGCAATACTGCCAAACGGACGGCGACGACGGTTGACGACGCTCTCAGCTCGGCGGCAATCGCTTTTGACGACGCGACGGATAAAAAAACGGAAACCGCCGCGCAGAAGCCTCCGTTCTTTTTAACGGACAAACAGGAATATTTTGTAAAAACATTCGGCGCAAGGCTGATTTTGGCGGACGACGACGTAAAAAGACGCTACTCCGCAATAAAAAACGCTTTGCTTTCCATTTCGGGAGTCAAAGCGCGCATAAGCAAACGGTGCGAAACGTTCAGAAAGGGCAGAAAGCTCCTCGCAAAGCTGAACGTAAGAGGCAGAAAGATTTTGCTCTGCCTTGCAATCGAGCCGCAGACGACGGAAGCCAAATATTTTATCTGCGACGTTTCCGAGCGCGGCAAATTTTATCGAGGCGTGCCCTCTCTGTTTCGCGTAAACAGCGAGCGCGGCGTAAAATTCGCGTCGGAGCTGATAAAGCTTTTGGCGCAAACCCATTCCCTGACAATAATCGAAAAGGTCCCGCAGGACTTTGCGCCCCCGTCAAGAAGCTTTGAACAACTGCTTGCCGACGGTTTGATTAGGCGCATTGAAAATAAAGCTTTTTCTACAAACAAAAAATCCCGCACGGCGGAAGGCGACGCGAAAAAGGCGGCGGAGTCCGAAAAGGCTCTCCGCAGTTTGAACAACGGAAGAAAAATCGGGCGCGTCGCCAAGGTGTACAGACAGATTAAAGCTACGGGCGCGTTTTCGTTCAGCTCGGCGAACGGGGAAAAAACGCAAAACGTCCCGTTGGATTCAAAGGAGGACGAAGGTGAAAAAACAGACGCTTAACCGCAGGGTAAGGATAGCGGGCGCTTTGCTGCTCGCCGCCTTGCTCCTTTCAGCAGTCGTCGCGCCCCTCGCGCTGCTTGCGTCGCCCTCGACGGGTATCTCGGGAGAGGGCGCACTCTCTTTCGCTTCTGCGGAGGAGCCCGACGTCACGCCCGTCCCCGACCACGACCAAGCCTCTCTTGAAGAACAAAGCAAAATTTTGGCGGGCGAAAGCAGCAACGACCGCGGCTGCGGCTTCGACGTGGAAATCACCGACGGCGGACTTTCCGTTTCGGGTGCATTTCCCGACGGCGGAAACGATAAAATAAACGAAAATCTGAGAACAAACGGCATCCTTCACTATGCCAAATACGAAAACTCACTGTGCGAATACCTCAACAATCTGATAATAATACTTGATTTTTCAAATTTTTTTATAACAGAATTTACGGCGCAGGCATTTGACTTCATGTATTACGCCATTTTGGGCGGCGCGTACGAATTTCCATCCTACACGGTTGAAAATATACCCGTTTACGACTCCGCGACCGGTAAGAAATCAAGAGAAACTGCCGCTACCTTCACCGACGGCACAACCATAACGGTTGACGGACAAACCATAACCGACGGCGGCATTTCCCTGCGCATAGTGCTGCCAAACCTCGGCGAGGACAAAACGCTTATTTTCGACGATTACAGCCTCAATTTTTACAATTGGGGAAGCATGGGCAGTCTAGCTCCCGAATGCGTATCCATTGATATAAGCAATCTCACAATCACTCCCAAGCTGACGGAGGACGGCAAGCTGGACACGGGCGCAGCCGATACCTTTTCGGGACTGAAAATAAGCACGAAAGCCACGCAAATATGGTTTCCCGCCGACACCTGTTCCCACATACATTTTATCAGCTCAACGGGCAACCAACTCGAATACGCTCTCGACACCTCCGTCGAATTCACCAAAGCCAATACCGATACCGAAACGGAAATTTTCATCAGACAGCCGACAACGGACGAGACCGATCCTGAAAGCAAATTTATTTTTACGCGTATGTATTCGAGAGTGTATCAGGCAGGCAGCAAAACAAATATAGACATAATCGACTCGGCGGTATTCAAAACCCAACCCACGGAAGCCGACCTCGTCGCACTGCTGGAAACGGGACATTGGCTGCATTTCCGTCTTGGCGAAACCATAGAAACAATCAACTCGGACTACGCTTTGTACCACCAACGCCGAAGCGGAGACAACTCGCTTTTCGAAGAAAAAGCGCAGTTGACAATCGACGGCACTGCTATTGAAATAAACGGCGTAACGGTGTATAAAATGAGCTGCGCGCATTCCGACGACGAGGGAGCAAAAGGCAGCTTTGTCGGCTACTTCGGAGCGGGAAGAAAGTATTTTAAGTACAACTACGATCCTTTCGACGACGCGGACAAAATTTTCAAATGAAAGAATTGCCGCGCTCGGAGATTTAACAATTAAATATAATTGAAAAAAAAACAAACGCGTTAAGCAAAAGGCGGCTTGAAAAAACAACAAAGCCACGCCGAAAAAAGCAGTCTATATAATATTTATATAACATAAAAGCCCCCTCGCTTTTCAAGGGGGCTTTTCAATGCCGAAAAAATCAGTTTTCTTCTTGCTCGTCAAGAGGAGGTTGAGGCTCGGGCTTTTCCTGCCAAACGGCGTAAAGCGTCGTGCCGTCGGGCGCGTCGCAAAAATTTTCCGCCGCGTACTCCGCCGTCGTTCCTCCCGCAGTCGTCGTCCAACCGACAAACTCATACCCTCTGCGCACGGGCGCGGTAACGGTGTTTACCGGTTCGCCGTCAACAAGCCGATAATTTTCCACCGCGCTTTTTTCAACGGCTTGCACGAAAGACTTGTCTGATGAAAGAACGCAGCCGTACACTACCGGACGATAGCCCGAATTCCAACGCGCTCCCCAATTTTCGCCCGCCGCCTTGCTCTCGCAGTAAATCGTGAGCGTGTTGCAGCCGTAAAACACGTGGTTGCCCAACGTCGTTACGCTTAAACTCAGCGTTATGCCCGAAAGGGACGAGCACCCCCTGAAAGCGTAATTGCCTATATCCGTCACCGTTGAAGGCAAAACGAGAGTTTCGATTGAATTGCAGTCGAGAAACGCGCTTGTTCCTATCTGTTTAAGCCCCTCGTTGAGGACGAGCGTTTTAAGCGACGAACAGCCGTAAAAGGCGTAATTGCCTATTCTTTCCACCGAAGACGGAAGAGTGACGTTGTCAAGCGATTTGCAGCCGTAAAAGGCGTAATTGCCGACAGTTGTCAGACTGTTGCCGAAAACGACTTCTTTCAAGGACTCGCAGCGATAAAACATACGCGTCCCCAAAGTCAAAAGCCCGTCTTTTATTGTTACGGTTTGAAGGTTGACGCAGCCGCTGAAAATGTTTTCGCCTAGCTCTCTCACGCCGCCGCCGATTTCGACGGAACGCAGACCGCTGCCGTAAAACGCAAAATCCGATATCTTGCTCACACTGTCGGGAATAACTATGCTTGACAAGCTCGGACAGCCGTAAAACGCCGAGCGGCCGATTTCCGTAATCCCTTCGGGAATGGTGACGCTGCTTAAAAACATACAACCGTAAAACATATAGTCGTTTATGCTTTCTATTGAGGAAGGCAAGGTCGCTTCCAGCAAAAACATACAGTTGTAAAACGCGGCGCGACCGATTATTTCCACAGTCTGCGGAATGTTGACTTCGAGCACTGTCGCGCCGTAGAACGCGTAGTCCGCTATCCCCCGCGTCTTTGCGTCCAGCGTCACGTACATCTCCGAGCCGTTGACGCCCACAGCCCAGTCGCCCACATACACCACGCCGCTTGTTCTGTTCCACACGCCCGTGCCGTAAAAAGCGTAGACGCCGATTCTTTCAAGCGATGCGGGAAGCCCGCCGATAAATGTGGTTGAGGTAACGGAAGTGCAGCCGTAAAACGCATAGCCGTCGATATTTTTAAGACTGTCTCCCAGCTGAAAGCTTTGAAGCGCGGTGCAGCCCGCAAAGGCATATTCCCCTATGCTTTCCACCCCGCCGTTGCCGAACACTACCGCGCGCAGCCCCGTGCACTTGTAAAAAGCGCGCTCGCCTACGGATTTGACGCTTGACGGTATCAATATGTCTCTCAACTGCTCGCAGCCCGCAAACGCTCTCGCGCCTATGCCGATTGTATCCTGCCGCAGAGAAACGCTTTCAACCTCAATATTGTTTACGCCCACCAGCCAATTGTCAACATACACGAGCGGGTCGGTCTCCGTCCAGAACGCGGTGCCGGCAAAAGCATACTCGCCGACGGAAAGCACATCGCCCTTTATGTCCGCCCGCGAAAGAAGCGTGCAGTTGTAAAAAGCCGATTCGCCGATTGACACCTCCGTTCCGAGAATTTCTATCGCTTCTAGCGACGAGCACGCCGAAAAAGCATACGCTCCCACGTCCTTCAATTTTTCGCCCAACACGACGCTTTTTACCGACGAGCAGCGATAAAAGGAATATTCGCCGATTGCGGAAAGCTCCGCGCCCAGTTCGATTGTCTTTGCCGACGTGCACACGGTAAACGCGTATGCGCCGATTGTCCTTACGCTGTCGGGAACGGAAACGGAGATTAACGCCTCGCAGTTGGCAAACGCATATTCGCCTATGCTCTCTACTCCGTCGGGGATTTTGATTTCCGTAAGCGCGCGGCAATAGGAAAAGGCGTAAGCGGGGATTTCTTTAAGTTCTGTCGGAAGATTTATTTTTTCCAGACGGCGGCAGCTCTGAAAAGCGTATTCGCCTATGCCCGTTACGCTTTGAGGCAACGCCACTTCCGTAAGATAAGCGCAGTTGTAAAACGCGCGCCTGCCGATTGTCGTGACGCCCTCCGGCACAACCACCCCCGTGAGACGGCTGTTGTTGGCAAACGCGCCGTCGCCTATGCTTGTTACCGGCTTGCCGCGAAAAACACTGTCGATTTGCACATTGCCCGACGCCGAGCCTATGCCCGTGACCTCGTAAGCCGTGTTTGCGTCAATCAGTCGGTAGGTCAAACCGGACTCTTGCTCCCTGACAAAGTCAAGCGGCTCCGACCAATCGGAATCCCGATAATTTTCCTCGTCGCCCATTGCTTTGACGCGTATTCGATACTCGCCCGCTTCGAGATTTGCCAACGGATAAGAGTTTTCGACGACGGGATATTCGACGCCGTTTATTTCCACCGTATACCTCGTTGCGCCGCCGATTTTGTACCAGCCGAGCGCAAGAGTGTTCTCGTTTACCGAAAGCCCCGTAGGAGCAATCAGTCTCGGCGTAAAATCGCAAGCCGTCAAAACAAGAAGAGTTAAGAGAAACAACGTAAATGTAACGGTAAGTTTAAAGAATTTTCTCAATTTTTTCCTCCTTGGAGCCTACTTTTTGTTTTGACCCAGCTCCTTTTTGAGCTTTCGGTCTCTTACGATTTCGTGCAGCCATTTGAACTTGAATTTTCTTACCGCTATATCCAGAAGGAACAACGCCAGAGCGGCAATTATGAACGCCCATCTCGGGTCGAACTCGTGTTCAAGCGTATGTTGAAAGTCGTCAAAAATTTTCCACGGTTGGGCGGAAGACACGACCGCGCCGTCGCCGCGCGCCGCAATAAGCTCCAACAGCCGCGCGTTTTCCTCGTCGTCGGTGAACACGTTGTACTCCTGAGAGTAAGAAAAGCTCTTGTAGGTTGTGTAGCTTTCCGCAACCGAGCCGTCGGCGTTTTTTATTTGCACGGCGATTTCGTGCACGCCGGGATTGGTTATCACAAACTCCACCTTGCCGAAACCGTCGGTGACCGTCGGAGTAAATTTCCGAACGGAGGGCTGCGCCGTGCCCGTCTGCTCGGTTACGGTTATTTCAAGAGTTTCGCTTTCCTCCAACGAAGCGTATACGCTCAAAGACGTAATATAATTTTCCTCCGTCATACGCGTGTCAATGGCGCCCGGCTTTATATTTTTCACGGGGAACAGACAGTTTACCAAATTGTTGAGTATTTTGCGCCCCGTTTCGCTATCCAGAAACTCCGACGACCACGTGCCGTTCAAGTCGCACATGAAGCTTGCCACCATTCCGTTGCCGAACTTCCACTGCGCCAGCACGGGAACATACTCCGCCATAAGAGGCACGCTTGCGCCGCTTTTAACTTTTGTGCCGTAAAAACCGCCAAGCTCGGGCAAAAGACTTTCGTCCACGCCGTTGAGCACAGAATTGTGGTCGCGCACCTTGGGGGTGAAAGGCTCGGGATTGTAAGCGATTATCTGCGGAATGTCCATATCCTCGCGCATTATGCCGGGAAGAGTGGTGGCGTCCCAGACGTTGTAAAACTCGCCGCCGCCAAGCTCGGTCGCCTCCTTCATGGTCTGCGCCGCTTTTGAATCGACGCCGATTGCCACGATGGAGAGAGTGATTCCCGAAAGAGCGTTGTTTTTTATCGCGCCGCCGTAGCCGCCCACCTGATTTATCGGGTCGGTCCAGAAGCTGTCGCCGGGTTCGCCGTCCGTGACGAGAATTATGTGCCTCCTTTCCACGCTGCGAAGTCCTCTCAGCGCCGCTCCCGCGCGCTCCAATGCTCCCGTGAAAATCGTGCCGCCGCCGATTTCTATTTTTTCTATCGCGGCTTCTATTTTGGCTCTCTGCGGAAGCGGAGTCATCTCCAAATCCTCGTTGTAGTCGTCTTCAAGCGTCATGACGCTGCAATAATCTCTTTCGGTCAGAGACAGCAGACTGCTCATTGCGCCTTCCTTTGCCAAATCTAGCTTGGTTTTTCCGCCGCTGCCTTCTACCCTCATATCCATGCTGCCCGAGCGGTCGATGATTATTACCACGCCGACGGGAGGAGTATAGTCTATCGCCTGCACGGGCAGCATCTGCTGATAAAGCGTGCCCGCCATATCCTGCCTGTCGTAGGTGTTTGCAATCGTTCCGCCCTCTCCGTCCTCCCTGTTGCCGCCGACGGTGAACAAACCGCCGCCGATTTCGTTTACATAAGAATACAGAATGCTGTCAAAGCCTGCCGGCATATCCGCGTTGGCAATGTTCATGAGTATGATTTCGTCGTACTGCCTCAGCTCGTCAAGCTCGGTCGGCATTTCTTCCTCGTTGAACACGTTGACCACGCTGACGTTGAACTGTTCGCCGAGAATTTCCGCAAGGGCGGCGGACTCGTCGGCGTTGCGCTCGATAATCAGCAGGTCGTCGAAAACCTCCAAATAAATATAGGAGTTGAATATATTGTTTTGAGTAAGGGTATCCCTGTCGTTTGAGATTTCAAAGCTCAGCGCGTGCAGTCCCTGCTCGTGAAACACGTGCTCGAACTCAACCGTCTGCGTGCCGCTTACCAGCTCGATTGCATGCGGCTCTCCCACAGGCTCTCCGTTGTCAAGCAAGGTTACGTTTGCGGCGCCGACGAAAGAGCTTTGCAAAGTAAGCCCTATTTTGAAGGAATCCTCCACCACCACGTTGTAATCGGGCAGCGTCACGCCCGTTATCAAAACCTCGCTGTCGTTGCGCTCCGCGGGGAAATGCACGGTGTCCACCGTGATTCCCGAAGCCGCTATTGTCCGTATAACCGCAGACGCGCTTCTGTCGGTTTCGTCTCCGTCCGTCAAAAGGACAATTTTGCCCGATTGGGGATTTTCAAAAATTCCGCCCGCGTATTGCAGCGCCGACGCTATGTCGGTAGCCGAGCCGTCCGGCTTTTCCGCTTCGAGATACTGTCTGTAAGCTCTGCTTTTGTCCGTCGTCAGCGGCGCGGCGTAAACCTGATTAAACCCGAAGGTCACAATGCCTACGCGCATTTCCGGCTCGCATTCGTTTAGAACCGCCTGAACGAAATTGTTTTTCGCTTCCTCCGTTTCGCTGCCGCTGAACGAGCCGTCCACAAGCAGAATAAGCTCGTTTCGCGTATTGGGAAGCTCGTACTTGAAATTTATTCCCGAAAGCACGGATATGCTCAAAACCATGACAAGCATATGCAAAACTATCGACGTAATGCGGTTCCGCGTCTTTCGATACTTTTTGGAAAGCCGAAAATATGGGAACAACGCGAAAAACAACGCGGGAACAAGCAACAGCAACAGCCACGGGTGGGTAAATTCTATCTGAAAATTCGTCATGTCGCATTGCCTCCGTTAAAAGTGCTCGCGCGTTTGCAGAATCCACTCGATAAATTCGAGCGCAACCAGCGCGATTGCAAAATAAAGCAGAAGGTCGAAATCGTTGAATCTTTCGGGCAGCTCCGCATACGGACTGTAAAGCTCGTCGACCACCAGCCCCAAATCGCTTTCCGACGGAGCAATCCTTACGTAAAAGCGCTCGATTGTCTCCACACCCGACAACGGAATCTGCGAAACGGTGTAAGTACCGGGGCAAAGCGCCTCGATTGCCGCGGGAAAAATGTCGAGCTCCGTCTCCGCTCCCGCAGAGTCCGTCACGGTAAGCTGCACTCCCCTGCCGTTGAGAATAACGGTATCGTTGACCTCAAAGATATATTCGGCGGCGCTGCCCGTCTCCTGCGAATCGGTTATTGTCGCCGGAAAAAAGTAGTTCATCATGTTGTACATAAGGGCGGGAAAGCTCATCAGAACGGAAAAATTGGAGCTGTTCAAACTGAAAGGCATCAGCGCGATTTTCACTCCCGGCTCGTTTTTCACCATGAAAGCGGGGTCGTTTTCCACATAAAGCAATGTTTCGAAGCCGTCCGCCATTTTAACCTGTTTGTATTTGCTGACGGTTATGTCCGAGGCGTTCACCCTTTCGGTAATGGGATGGGCATCCCCTGCGGAAAGCGTAAAATCACCCGTGACGTCGCCGGCGGCAAGCGTTATTCCCGCGCCCTCGGGCGATACGTCGGGATTTATCAGAAACACGACTCCGTCCGTAGGCATAATTTCGGGCATGGTATGCTCGAATATGTAAAGGTCAAACCCCGCGATTTCCGGAACGGCGTTTTCCCCCCTGACCTCCGTCAGGTCTATGTCCCAGCGCGAAGACAACGAATCGCGCAGACCTATCAGAATGCCGCTAACAAAGGGATTGGGCTTGGGGCTTGCGTACTGAATGTTGATTTTCTGAGGCGTGCCGCCGTACAGATAAAACGTGTCGTCCCAAACGAACGAGTCGGTGAGCACCGCGCCCGCCGTATCCACCGCTTCTATATACACGCGCACGTAATCGAACATATAAATCATCATGTCCACGCTGTCAGAATTGAATTCTACCGTGACTGTTTCTCCTACGTCGCAGCGGGCGGGCAGGCTGAGCATTTCCGTAACGTCCTGACCGTTCACGCCGTAAACCTCGCAGTTGACGCGCAGATTGGCTCCTATTCCGTAGCTCGCAACGTCTACGGAAAAGGTGTAGAAATTTTCGTCCAGCGTCGCCGAGGCGTCGACAATCGCGGCGTTCCACTCGTTTTCCGAACCTATGTCAACCACGTCCACTATGCCCGAATCGATATATTCCTTTCCCGTATAAAGCCTTACGGCGGCGGAGGGATTTTCTTCGAGCACCTGTTCGGCAAGCTCCATGCCCGCGTCTATATCCGCCACTCCGTAGGAGCAGTGCACGGGCACGCCGTTTTCGCAGCGCGCCAGCTCGTCAAGCTGCGCCAAAACCTCGTCGCGCATGGTCGCGTCCGCTCTGCGCGCGACAAACGACGCCTCCGTGTCCGCAAGGATAACCGTGATGATGCCCGACTGCGAAAAGGTTTCCTCCGCAAGCTCCTTTACCTGCTCAACCGCGCGCACAAAACGAAAAGCCGCGCCGTCGCTTGCCAGCATACCCGCCGAAGCGTCGATGACGGCAATCCTTTCGTTGCTTTCCATTTCCTCCGCGCGGATTACCGGCTGCGCCAGAATCATTGCGCACGCGGCAATAATAAGCAGCTGACAAATAAGTATAATTAGATTGCGCAGGCGGCTGACGGGAATTTTTTTCTTTCGATATTTAAGGCTCAGTTCCCAGATATACGTGCTGGAAACAAGCTTCTGCTGATAATTCGGTTTGAGGATATAAATGAGAATAAGCACGGCTATTCCAATCAATCCCAACAAACCCAAAGGTAACAAAATACTCATTCCATAATACCTGCCTTCAAAAGCTCGCCGAACAGCATTCTTTCAACGGGTTTGTCGGTGGTGACGGAAATAAAATCCGCTCCCCTCGACGCACAGAAAGATTTGATGTCCGCCTTCATGTCCTTCAACGCCTCCTGATAAGCGAGTTGCAGGCTGCGCGTAATTCTCAGTTTCATATTTCTCGGGTCGGCAAGGTCTCCTGACTCCACGTCGATGAGACTCACCCTGCCGCTGTAAGTAGGCTCCTCCTCTTCGGGAGAAAGCAGCTGTATCGCAAGCACCTGCCGCTTTTTGTAAGTTAAGTATTCAACGGCTTTTTTCCAGTCCTTTCTTGTAAGAAAATCGGAAATGATTACGGACAATCCGTTGTTGGAGCCCGTGTTTGCGCAACTCGACACCGCCTGCGAAATGTCCGCGTCGTCGGAAAAATCCAGATTCTCCAAAAGGCTGATTGCTCTGAAAAAGGAGTTTTTTCCTATTATCGTGCCGAAAGGGTCGTCAACGGCGTCTTCCTTTATCAGCTTGAAGGATACCTTGTCCATATTGTGCACGGACAAAAAGCCCAGCGCGGCAGCCACGCTGACGGCGTACTCCGCCTTTGTGCGGTTTTCCTTGCCCATGGACGCGGAGCAGTCCAGAAATATCTGAACGTCCATCTGCCTCTCGTCGGTAAAAAGCCTTATAAAATATTTTTCAAATCTGCTGAACAGGTTCCAGTCTATGCGACGTATATCGTCGCCCAGCTGATATTCCCGATAATCCGCAAACTCCACCGTCTGACCGTATGAGCGGACAAAATGCTTTCCGCCGAAGTAACCGTTTAAATCGGCGCGAAGATTCAATGCCAGCGTCTCCAAACGACTGAAAAACTCATCGTTCAAGTAAGCGCTCTTCATTATTTTCTCCCGTTTTTGCGTCTGCTCTTGTCGTCGGCGGATTCAACCGCCTTGTCCGTATCGGTCGAGGTCGTCTGCGCCGCCTCGCTTTTAAAAGTTTTGCGGTGATTCAATTCGTCAATTACCATTCTTATGGCGTCGTCCTGACTCACGCGCTCTGCAACCGCCTCGAAATTCATCTTTATCCTGTGACGCAGCACGGGAAAGGCAAGCTCGTTGAGGTCGCCGTAGGACACGTTGAAACGCCCCTTCATCAATGCCTTGACCTTTGCGGCGGAAATCAACGCCTGTCCCGCGCGGGGGCTTGCTCCGAGCCTGATATATTTTTTTGCCGCCTCGGTCGAACAGTCGCTGTCGGGATGTGTTGCAGACACCAGCACCATGGCGTATCTCATGACCTCCTCAGCCACGGGTATGGCGTTTGCCGTTTTTCTCATTTCCAACAGCTCCTCGCCGCTGCAAGCCACGTCAGCCACTTCCGCCATGGTTTTCTGCGTCATGTCCACTATCTGCATCAGCTCGTCTATATTGGGGTTGTTGACAATAATTTTGAACATAAATCTGTCCATCTGCGCTTCGGGCAGAGGATAGGTTCCGTCTTGTTCTATGGGGTTTTGCGTCGCAAGCACGAAGAACGGCTCGTTGAGCTTTCTCGACACGCCCATAACGGTAACAGTGTGCTCCTGCATCGCTTCGAGCAGCGCGGACTGTGTTTTGGGAGTGGCTCTGTTGATTTCGTCCGCAAGAATTATGTTGCTGAATATCGGACCGGGCTGAAAGCTGAACTGCGAATTGCCCGCTTCGTCCTTGATTATTATGTTGGTGCCCGTTACGTCCGCAGGCATAAGGTCGGGCGTAAACTGTATTCTTGAAAAGGGCAGATTGAAAACGCGGCCGAGACTTCTCACCAATCTTGTCTTGCCGACGCCGGGCACGCCTTCGAGCAGCACGTTTCCGCCCGCTATCATGGCAATGACCGCGCCCTCGACCACGTCCTGCTGACCGATTACGTCTCTTTTTATCTGCTCGAAAATGTTTTTGCACTGTACGCTGAATTTTTCTATGTTAGCTTCCGTTACCATTTTTTTGTCCTTTTGATTTTTAAAGTTTTATTTTTTGGGGGAATGGGTTATTTAAGAATGTTGAAATACGCTTCGATAATGATGCGCAAATCTTCGGGCAGCTCTTCGCCCGAGGACAGATACTCCACTATCAGGTCGTAATACTGCCCGAACACGTCGCGATAATAAGTCGCTTCGTCAATAATCTGATTGGCGGGCTCGTATTTGCCGCCGCCCTGCTCGACGGGATTGGAATCGTCGCCGTCGCCGTTGTCGCCCTGCTGCTCGCCCGGTTGATCGGGCGGTTGGTCGGTAGGCTCGCCGTCGCCGTCGCCCGCTCCGCCCATCTGCTCGAACAAAGCGAAAATTTCCATATTGCCCTGCACGTCCTCTTCCTGTCGATAAGGCTCCGCATATCCGTCCGACCAGCCCGCAAAAGCCCAGCCCTCGTCGGCTGCCGCGTACACGAGAGAGCCTGTCTCCCCCTGCGCGACTATTTGGAACTCTTCTCCCTCGATAATACCGCCCTGTCCGTCTTCGACGTAATAGTTTACTTCAAATTCGACAATAGGCTCGGGAGGCAGGGTGGTGTCTATGATTTGACCTATTGTGGGCAGCAGTCCGTAATAGCTCAGCGTGCTGACCGTGGTAAGCGAAAGTCCGAGCGTTCCGAAAACGCACACCAACGCAATAAGCGCGGCGGACACGTGCAGGCTGATTTGTTTTATTTCCAACGCTTTCATTTTTTCCTGCGCGTCCGCGCGCTGACGCACGGCGATATACTCCTTCGAGTCTGCAAGCTCCGTCATGGTTATCACGCGTTCTTCAAGCCCCAGCCTGTCTATACGGCGCGCGATTTGCCTGTCGTCGGGACGGAAGCGTTTGAAATAAAACAACGGCGTGAGTCCTCCCGTCACAACGACGAGAGCCGAAAGAGAGAACCACAATCCGTTTTTTTCAAACACCCAGGTCAAAACGGCTGTCGCCAGCATGGCGGCAAAGCCTATGACGAGGGAAAGCAGAACGGATTTGAGCCAAGCTTCCTTTTCAAGCCGTTTTCTGTGCCGTTCAAACAGTTGCCTGTTATCCATTTTTTCTCCTTTCGCCGTTTTAACGGCGTAAAACTCAACCCTTTCGCAGTCAAGTCACCAAATCCTTCGGTTCGGTGACTTGACTGCAAAACCGGATTTATTTAAGTAATGCAATTTAGACGTGCCGCCACCGAAGGCGTGCGGCTTTCGTATCGTTTAAGGCCACACAATAAGCGCGTTGCAGTCCTTGTTCCAATCGGAATGCCAACCGGAAGGTATTTTGTCGGCGGCAATCATTGAAGTAATGGTCTGTGCGTCCGTCCACCCCTTGAATGCGTTTGCGCCGATTGTCGTCACGCTTGCGCCGATTGTGAAATCGAGACTCGTACACCCCTCAAAGGCGTTTGCCTCAATGGTTTTCAGTCCGCCCGAAAGGTTAAGTCGGGCAAGAGACGTGCAATTGACAAACGCGCTTTCTCTGATTGTGGACACACCGTTCTTTTCGTTTGTCACCGTGACGCTTTCAAGCGCGGTGCAGTTTGCAAACATTCTGTCGTAAAGCACGGTGGATATCAAAGCGTCGTGTTCAATCGCGACCGTTTCAAGCTGCGCGCAGCCCTCGAAAATGGAGTAAGGAGAACCGTAGGCGCCTTTGAGACTGAGAGTGATTTCTTCAATGCCCGTGCCGCCGAAAATAAACTCGCCGTCGAAATAACAATTGGAAGGCAGCTTGACGGTTTTTAACGCGGAGCAGCCGAAGAACGCATAGCCGCCCACGTCGTAGTACGCGCCGCGGTATCCCTGAGTCGGGTCTCTGCCCTCCCTTTCAAAGGAGACAAGCGAAGTGCAGTTTGCAAAGGCATAGCTTCCGATTGCGTAATAAGTAGCCGACGAACCGCTCCTGTTGTAATCGGGCAGAACGACCGATTTCAAAGAGGTGCAGCCGTTAAACGCATAGGCTCCCACATTCAGCGGCTCGGTCATCCACTCCGCCCCGCTTGCCGCAAACGTAAGTGAACCAAGCGAAGTGCAGCCGGCAAAAGCGTAGCTTCCGATTGCGGGGGAAAGCGTCGTCACCGTGACATTTCCGTATCTGTCGGTCGAGGTCTTTTGCGGCGCTCTGACGCGGCGGGGAAGTTCCAGACTCGCAAGCGAAGTGCAGTTTTCAAACGCCGAAGCCGACAAAGACAACGTGCTGCTGCCGTTTTCGCCGAAAGTCACTTCCGTGAGGCTTGCGCAGTCCTTGAAGGCGCTGTTGCCTATCACGGTCACGTTTCTGCCTATGTAAATGCTTTGTACAGCCGAACCCGTGAATGCGCTCGCGCCTATTTCGGTTATGCCGTCGTGCAGCGTCACTTCCGTGAGGCTTGCGCAATTTGCAAACATACCGACAGGGATGACGGTCATGGAGTTGGGTATGACGACCTTTGTCACGCCCGTGCCCGCAAAGGCATAGTCGCCTGCGGTCATGCCCTGCTCGATGACGTACTCGCCCGTTGCGGACGCGGGAACGTAAAGGATTTGCGTTCCGTCGTAATTGAGCAGCTCTCCCGCGGAGCCCAGCCTGTAAGCGGAGTTGCCGTCGGAAACGGTCAAAGATTGCAGATTGTCGCAGTCAAGGAACACGCTTGTGCCCATGTCTACAACCGAATCGGGAATGTAAACCTCGGTCAGAGCGGTGCAGCCCTTGAAAGCATAGTTGCCGATTGTGTTGACGCTTGACAGGTCAACCGAAGCGAGACTCGTGCAGCCTTCAAAGGTGTTGTTGCCTATTTCTCTGATTCCCGACAGGTCGATGTTTTCAAGACTCACGCAGTTCTTGAACGCGGTGTTGCCCAATTCCACAATGCTGTCGGGCAGGACAACCTCTTTAAGCGACGTGCAGCCGCTGAAATAGCTTGTGTTGAGATAAGTCAGATTGTTGCCTATGGGCGCGTAAATCTCCACTCTTTCGAGACGCGTGCAATTGAGAAACTCGTTGAGTCCCGTATTGCCGAATTTTGTAAGCGTCGAAGGAATGACTATGCTCTTGATTCCGGAATTTTGGAACGCATATTGCTCGATTGTCTTGACGCTTGCGGGTATTTCCACTGTTTCCAGCGCGCCGCAGTTTTTGAACATATTTTGTCCGAGTTTTTGGAGATTTGCCGACAGGGTTACTTTGGAAAGCTTTGTGCAATCGATGAACAATCCCGTCGTGCCGTCGAGCGTGGTAACGCTGTCCGGCATAACAAAGCTTTCAAGCGCGCTGCAATATCTGAAAACGGCGTTGCCCATTTTCGTCAGCCTGCTGTTTTCTTCAAACGTGACGGACGTAAGCGCCGAACAGCCCTCGAAGAAGAAATTGGGCATGGTTGTCATACGAGCGGGCAGGCGTATGCTTTCAAGCGCGCTCCACCCGAACATAGTCGCGTTGTAGTTGGAAGAAGCGCTGCCTGCCGGCGCGGTTGCGTCGAAGGTTAAGTCTTCCGTTCCGCCTTCCGCAAACACAACGTCCGTGACCGCCGACTTCTGAAATACGCCGTAACCGAGATAAGCGACGGTGTTTGCTACGGTAACGCTTCTCAAATGCACCGCTTCGGCAAAGGCTCTTGTTTCTATATTGAGTGTGCCGTCGGGAACGACGTAGCTGTTTCCCGTTTTGCCCGTAGGATAGCATATCAGACGTGTGCCGTCGGAGTTGAACAGCACGCCGTCTTTGGAGGAGAAGTTTTCGCTGCCGTCGGCAACCAGAATTTCCGTCAGGGAGGTGCAGCCCACGACATTGTGCCACCAGAACTTGGTCATTTTTGACGAAAGCGTCAGGCTTGTCAGCTCGGTGCAGTCAAGGAACACGCCTAAACGTCTGCTTGTCTGAACATAGGTGGTTGTATGCGCCTTGTTGCTCGAATGGACATACTCCTCTCCGAGGTCAACGACGGATTCGGGAACGACAAATTGGGTGATTCCCGTGCCGCGGAACGCTCCCGCCTTGACGGTCGTAAGCTTTCCGTTTTGCGCGTCCTCGAACGTGACGGAGACAAGAGTAGGGATTTTTGCAAAGGCATAAGCTCCGACAGACACCATACGGGCGGGAATTTCAACCGATGTAAGTCCCGTTTCGGCGAACACGCCCTGATTTTCAGTCGGTATGTTGCTTGAACGGTTGTCCTCCAGCGTCAGCTGAGGCGCGATTCCGTCTCCCTCGTAAGGCAGGAAAACGACCTGCGTCAGAGTGGACACCTGATAAAAGGCGTTTTTGCCGATTCTCGTCACGGACGACGGTATGGATATTGACGTCAACGACGTGCCCTTGAACGCGGCGTTGCCTATTGCGTCGAGGGTGTCAGGCAAAACTATGCTTGTCAAAGCCTCGCCGAAAACCGTTTGGTCGGCAGTGGACGAGGTGTTGCCCAATGTCTGAACGGACGTATTCGACAGGTCAAGGGAAGCGACGGCAGAACCCGTAAACGTATAGCCTCCTATTGCGCCGAGCACGCAGTTCTCTGCAAACTCAACGACGGCAAGTTCCGCGCACTCCCTGAGAGCGCTCGCTCCAAGCGTCGCGAGGGACGCGGGCAGCGTCACGCTTTGCAGCGACGAATAGTAAAACGCGTAGTCGCCGATCTTGCTTACGCCCTCCGGCACGGCGATTGAGGTAAGCCGCGAATAATGGAAAGCGTACTCTCCGATGTATTGCAGCGTGTCGGGCAGAGGCTGCTCTTGGCTTATGCTTGTTTTTCCCGCAGGGAAGTAAACCAGCTTTGTTCCGTCCTTTGTGTAAAGCGCGCCGTCGAGCGACATATATTTCGGATTGTCGGAATGTATCTCTATGGAAGTAAGGTTGGCCGTATCTCCGAACATAGACTTGTGCACTCCCGTTTTGCTGTCTACGACAAATTCCGTTCTGGCGGGCAAAGACAGGGAGGTAATTGCCGTATTGACAAATACGCTGCCTCCGCTTGTGCCTATTTTCAGAATTTCGGCGGCGTTTTCGTCGTCGGGTTGGAATACGAGAGAAACCAGCGCGGTTGCGTCCCTAAACGCATAGTCGCCTATTGTTTCCACCGTGTTGGATATGTAAAACTCGGTTATCCCCGCGCCGGAAAAAGCGTAATTGTCGATTGTGACAAGATTACTCACGGGGTTGCCCTCGCTGTCCTCCTCGAAGGTGACGGAAACAAGCTCGGAGCAGTTGTAAAACACGTATTTGCCGATTGAAGTAAGTCTTGACGGCAGCTTTACCGACGAAAGCGACGTGCAGCCGACAAACGCGCCGTTTGAGCTGCTCGTGCCCGCGATTGAGAGAGGCTGCTCGCCTCCGCCCGCAAACACAACCTTTTCCAACCCCGTGCAGTTGAGGAAAGCAGCCTGCCCGACAGTCTCGACCGTGTCGGGAAGCGTGATTTCCGAAATGAGCGCACAGTTTTCAAACGCGTTTGCGCCTATGGCTCTCACTCCCTGAGGGATTGTGACTTGGCTAAGCAAAATGCAGTCGAAGAAAGCCTTGTCGCCTATTTTTTCGAGCGCGGAGGAAAGTTTGAGCGTACTCAAAGAGACGCAGCCGGCAAACGCGGACGCTCCAAGCGTCGTAAGGGAGTCGGGAAGCACGGCGGCGGTCAAAGCGGTATCCGAAAAAGCCTTGTCGCCTATTTCTTTAAGCCCCTCGCTGAAATTGATTTTGTTGAGGATTGCCGCCTTGTAGAACGCCTCGTCTCCGATTGCCGTAACGTAAGAAGGCAGGTTCAGCTCTGAAACGGCAGCGCAGTAAGCAAAGGCTCTGTCCCCTATCGAAAGGTTTGCCTGAGCGTCCTCGCTTGTTTCAAAAACAATGTCGGTCAGGTACAGACACATATTGAAAGCGTCCTCCTGAATTTCCTTGACGGAGGCGGGTATGACGATTTCCGTTATTTTCATGTTGTTGGCAAACACGCCCGCGCCGATTGTCTCTATGGTTTCGGGCAGCACGACGTTGCCGTCGCGTCCGAGCGAATAGAACAGAATTATCGTCTTGTCCGCGTCGTAAAGCACGCCGTCGTCGTCCGCAAAATATTCGTTGCCCTCGTCCACATAAACACCCTGCAAATTTCTGCAACCGTCAAACACGTTCATGCTCAGCTCTGTGACTGAGTCGGACAGAGTAAAGGCTTCGAGAGCTATACAGTTTTGGAAAGCGTAGTTGCCGATGACAAGCCCTGCGCCGCCCGACACGAGCGTCACGTTTTTGAGCACCGAGCAGTTTGCAAAAGCGCTTTCGCCGATTTTCTTAACCGTATTGGGGATTTCGATTGTCGTCAGACCGACATTGTTGGCAAACGCTCCCTTGCCTATCTCCACCACGTTGCTGCCCGCCTCGAAAATTACTTCGGTCAGAGCGTCGTTCTGATATGCGAAGGAAAAAGCGTTTTCGCCTACGGTAAGCTCGGCGGGGAGCAATCCGCCCTTGAAGGTTATGCTTTCGAGGTTGTAGCAGCCGTAAAACGCGTTTTCACCGATTGAGGAAACGCCGGAGTGGAATACAACCGAGCTCAAACGGTGCCCCGAAAAAGCGTAAGAAGCAATCGCGGTTATTCTGTTGCCCACGACATACTCGCCTCTCCTGCCGTTGGGGAAATGAATAATTGTCGTTCCCGTTGCGTCGCACAGCACGCCATCGACGGACGAATAGTATTTGTTTCCCTCCTCGACAAAGATGTTTTCGAGATAAATGCTGCCGTTGAACAAATCTACTCCGTAAACCGTGCCGAGAGATTCGTTGCCTATTTCAAGCTCGCCCATACGCGCGGGCAAAGTTATGCTTGTCAGCGAACTGCAATTTGCAAACGCGCCGCTCTCAATCACAAGCTCGAAGCTTCCGCTCTCGAAGACAACCTCGCTGAGATTTTGACAGCCGGTAAACGCGCGCATACGTATGGCGGTGACGGACGCGGGAATAGTAACCGAAGAAATATCCGAACCCGCAAAAGCACGAATCGGGATTTCCGTCACGCCGTCGGGTATACGAACCGCGCCTTTCTTTGCCGACGGAACGCACGTAACGTAACGCTGTCCCGTAACCTCGTCGTCGAAAATCAAAATTCCGTCCGCCGAGCTGTAAACAATCAGATTGTTGCCTTCGACGTGGTAAATGTTGATTTCTTCGAGATTGCCGCACTCGTTGAAAGGAGTAGCTCCCGTTGCGCCTACCTGAACTATGGTGTCGGGTATTTCCACCGTAACCAGACTCGAACAGCCGGAAAACGCTCCGCTGTCGATATACGAAACGGGCCTGCCGTTGTAGCTCACGGGTATGATAAGATTTTTGACCTGATTTATATCGGGACCTTTGAGCACGGCGTAAGCGCCGTTGGTGGACTCTCTGAAAGCAAGCGCCTCAATCCAATAGGCGTAAACCGTCGTGTCGTCGTTTGCCGTGTTCCAGACAGCCAGACTGTTGCCCAGCTCGTCGGTGTAGCGGTTCCCCTGTCCGCCCGGCTCCTGATACCACCCGCCGAAAACCAGCGTGGCGTCGGAGGGAACGGGAATTTCCAGCGAATAATGCTCTCCGAAAATCAGGCGCGCGTTGCCGACGGAGCCTTCGGGAGCTATGCCGCCGTAGTAGTTGTAAGTAACGGTAAAGGACGTGGATTTCCAATATGCGTAAAGCACTATGTCGCCCGTCTCGGCAAAGAACTCGTCGGTATACTCCGCGCCGTTGCCCTCCGCGCCGCCGATTGCGTTGTACCAGCCCGCAAACTCGTAGCCGCTTCTTTCGGGCTGTTCAAACGCCTGCATTCTGTCGCCGTAAGCCTTGTTTATGCTTTGAACGCTGCTGCCTCCGCGGCTGTCGAAGGTTATTCTGTAAGCAACCACGTCCAGCGAAACCCACGCGCCGACGTTTTCTCCGTCAACAAAACGAACCTCTATGCTGTTTCTCCCCGCGAAAGGAAGAGCGACTTCAAAGGAGTTTTCGCCCGCAGGCACGTTGCGCATGGTGCTAACGTCGCCGTTGTACCGTATCTGATAGCCCGTCGCCCCTATGACGTGACGCCAGTAAACCACCCCGCGCGAATATTCCAGCGTGCCGTACATAGCGTAGTAACGCATATCCTGCGCGTCGCTCCAAAGCGAATCCTCGCCGTCGGCACGGGCGCGCACAGACACCGAAAAGTCGGCGCCGGGAGCCGCCGTCGCAACAATTTCCGCAAGGCTGAAAGAGGTTGCGTCAACCGTAACGGGCTGAGCGTTGCCCACTCTTACCTGATAACTTACTCCCTCGCCTACGGAGTCCCAGACAAGCAGCTCGTCCTCGACACGGATATTGTCGGGAGTGGCAAGCCTTGTTTTTGCGTAAACATACTCCGCAGCTTCGGGCGAAACGTAGCCTTTTGTCACAGGCACGATTTTAACCCGCACGCCGTCCGCACAGGGCGCGCAGGTTTTGAGACACAGAGAAGTCTCGCTGCCTATGAACTCCGTGTGCGTGTGGTTTTCCTTTCCGCACGAAATTTCAACCTTGTAGCCCTGAGCGTTCTCCACCGCCTGCCAGGTCAGAATTTCCGTTTCCTCATCCAACCGGAAACTCGTCTGCTCGATTTTTTCCAGCGCGCGGCGATAGACGAAAGGCTTGGAAACCGAGGGCGCGTAGCCGTCGGCTTCGGCTGTTACGACAAAGGAGATTCCCTCCTCCGTCATCGAGCAGTTCACAAAATTGTAAAACGCGGAGTCGCCCAGAGCAAAACGCTCGTGTCTGTGTCCCTCGTCTCCGCACACTATGGTGATGTAATAGGATTGCGCGTTCTCGACCTTTTTGAAAATCAACGCGGAAGGCTCCACGACGGTAAAAAAGGAAACCGCGTCAAGCGCCTTGTTTTTGAAATATCTCGTGACGGAAACGCTCTCGTCCCCACGGGCTGCGGTAACCGTAATCACGTAGTCGCCTGCCGGAGCCGACGCGAAGTCGATTGCCTCGACCGCCGTGTCGCTGGCCTTGTCCACAGCGGTAAAACCGTCGGGGCCCTCCACCTTCAAGCGGTAGGTCACGCCTGCGGCAACGCTGCGCGTAACTCCTTCGGAGGTCACGCTGACCTCGGGAGCGGCAAGTCCCGTTTGGGAAGCCGACGTCCAGAGAGCAAACAAAGTGGCGTTTTCGGAGAACACCGTGTCCTCCGTGTAGCGCGCGGTGAGCATTTCGGCGCTGTCGTACATGCTTATCCACCAGCCGCCGAAGGTGTAGCCGCTGCGGACGGGCTGCTGCACGTTTATCAGTCTGCCGCCTATTGTCACTGCGGGGGCGACTGTCGGAGCGCCGTCGTAGTTGAGGTCAAACGTCACCGTAAACTCCGCCTGTCCCGCTTCACTCTCCGCCCAGAACGCATAGAGCGTCGTGTCGGAGGTTATTATCTCCGTGTCGAACAAAAACGGCACGGTGTGCGCGCTGTCCTTGTACCAGCCGACAAAGGCATATCCGTCGCGGACGGGTTCCGCGGGACGGGAGAGAGTTCTGCCGTTGAGCACGTTGATCGGCGCGACGGCGCTGCCTCCCGCCGAATCGAAAGTGACTCTGTACGCAAGCTTTTTCAAAAAGCGAAGCTGCGCGCCCGAATATTCAAGCGTAATCACTTCGTCGCTGAGCGTGGCGGTCAGGTCCGCTTTGTCCCCCGTGAAATCGAACACCAGCTCTGTTCCCGTCAGGGTGTATTCGCCCGAAAGGTTTTCGCCCATAACCCAGAAGGTAAAGCGATTGCCGGCAGCCAGAGCTATCTGATACTCGATCCCCTCGTCGTCGTAGTAGTAAACTCCCGCTTCGGGCCCCGCAACCAAATCCTGATTTTCAGGCTTGGGTTCGCAGGCTGTCAGCACCGAAAGGGTGAGCGCCGCTACGAGCACAATCAACAAGACATAAAGCCATCTCTTGATTTTCATAAAAGTTCCTCCGATTTAAATTTTCCACAGCCGCGCCGGACAATCTGTCCCGTACGCGTCCGTAAAATGCTTTTTGACAACTCCTCTAACAAAGGCGAATTTTCGCAAATTTGCCATATTTTATCGTTTTGTAGAAAAATTCAAAAAAATGTCGTTATTTCATGTGTAATCGCGTCAATGATATCATCCATTTCACCGAATGTCAAATAAAAATACAAAAAAAAAACACATTAGTAAATTTTATGAACGTCCCTGCTCCATAATAAAAATTTTGTGTGGCGGGAGTGAACGTCTTGAAATGCAAAAAGCCGCCCTCTTGTTAGGGCGGCTTTTGCCTTGAAAATTATTTATTCTGCGGGGGCTTGGTCGTACAGCTCAAACGTGTCGGAAAGAAAATCCGCCGTCAGCCACATTTCGCCGAAAGCCGCTCCGTAAATGCGAACGGTGTTTTCGTCTACGATTTCGCAGTAAACGGAAAAAACTCTGCCCAATCTGTCGATAAACGTGCCGGAGCCGTAGCCGCCAAAAGCAGCGACTTCCCAATCTGCGGAAAGCAGCGTGCACTCCCATTGTTCGGCATAAACGGCAAAAAGGTCAAAGCTCTCTCCCTCCGTCGTCGGGACGCCGCGCATGAGAGCGAAGCGGAAGCTCTCTGTCTCCGTGTCGTCGGGGCGGAAAATCCACTCGTTTTCCCTCTCTGCCGCCGTATACGTTCCTTTGACTTCCGATTGCGTTTCGCCGCAATACAGGACGCCCCCTCCCAGACCGTCAAGAACCAGCTTTGACTCGGAAAGGATTTTGTCCCCTTCGAGCAGGAAGTAGACGCCGAGACCGCCGTCAACGGGAAGCAGACGTTTCTTTCCGTTCTCCTCCGAAACGGCGTAGGTTTTTTCCGCGCCGTAATTTTTTCCGTCCGCGTCGAGCACTCTCACGCGCATAAGCTCCCGTCCCTCAATCACCGTGTCCGCCGCGCGGCTTGCGATTGCGGCGCGTTTTTCCCCCGACGCGGCCTCAAAGGTCGCCTGACCGTATGCGTCGATGAGAAGCGTCCCGCCGTCCGACGTCTCGAAGGTTTCCTCCCGAGACTCGTCGTAAAGGATGTAAACGGCGACGGCGGAGTTGCCGACGGTTATCGTGCCGTATGCGAACCTGAAATTTTCATAGCTTCCGTCCGCAAAGCTTACGTCATACTCGTAGTAGCCGCTTGCGGAATCCAGCCTGACGTACGTTCCGCTCGCAACGTCCTCTATGCGGGACTTGCTTGTTTCCGTAGCGGCGACATAGCGTTGCATAGTCGCGCCGCCGAAGCCGTCGAGAAACAGCATTTCTTTTTCAAGCGTGGGCGTACCGTCCGCAAGGGCAAAATACGTGCCGCGCTCGGAGGAGGCAAGCTGCGCCGTTCCGTCGCCGACGACGCGGACGACTCCCCTTGCACCCGACGCGGTTGTCAGCACAAATTCGTCCCCGTCGCGCGTCACGGCGCAAAGCAGAGAATTGAGCCATGCGGTGCCGTCGCCGTTGACGGAAAACTCTATGCGCGACTCTCCGTCGTCTATGACGTAGTTTTCCTGCTCCGAGCTGTCGAAAACAAAGAAATAATTGCCCATCGCGGGGTAGTATCTGAACACAAACGAGGCGTAGCCGTCCTGTGCAAGAGCCTCGAAGCCCTGCGCAAAGAAATCCGCCGTAAAGGTATATTCGACGTATACCGTTTCTCCGTCCGCATTGCCGAAAACAACCGCGGTGTAGGCGCCGTCAATTCCCGCGACAAAGCCACCGCTGCCGTCGGGGAAGCTTATGTACGCGCTTCCCTTGCCGCTCCCGTCAACCGCGGCAAAGCAGAACTTTTCTCCCTGCTCGGGCAGGCGGTTTTCAAGCTCCGTGAACTCCGTGACGAGTTGCCCTTCTTTGGTGTCCTCGTTTACCCTCACGGTAAACAGACTCATCTGCAAAGTGAAAGAAATAAAACCGTAAGACGCGTTTTCCGTCTCGTATCCGTGCCGATAATCGTAAACTATCGGAACCGAATTGGCGTCGCCGCGTTTCAAGAGAGAACCCTTGCCGAAGCCGTCGCATTTAAGCGTGTAGACCGCGCTGCCGTCGTAAACGGTGTATTCCGAAAAAGCGTCGTCGGCAATGACAAAGGAAGACGTCCCCTGAGATTTGTAATAAAAATCGCCGTAAAAAGGAGCCAGCAGCTGCTCGTATTTGATATTTTCGGTGTCGGGGGCAAACCAATCCGCCGCAAAGTGATAAATTTTAGCGTCCCCGTCATAGGTGTTTTCGCCCGTAACAACCCGCTGCCAACGTCCGTTTGTCATGCTTACCTCAATCGCCGCCGTCCGACTGTCGAGTATTCTCAGCTTTACGGTAAAGCCGCTGCGCGCGTTTTCTTCCGTCCAGACAGTGTTGTGTTCGGCAAGTCCGCCCGTTTTTGCCGTCATGTTGAGACAGCCGAAAACATTTTTTCCGTCAAGGTACATACTGACGAAGCCGAAATAATTTATTTTTCCGTCAATCACGACGTAATAGCCGTGCTCGCGATAATAAACGTAATCCACCTCCCGACGCTCCGCACCCTCGCCGTAATACGCCTTGCCGAAGCCGTCCGAGTAAAAATACGTTTCGGCTCCGCTCAAATCCTCGATTGCATATTCTCCGCGCGTATCGTCCGCAAGGTAAAACACGGTTACCGTCACAACGTCTCCCGAAGTCGTCCTGCCCTGCTCCTCTCCGAGACGGCAAAGGAAGCGCACCTCTCCGTCGCCGTTGGGATAGGTCACCTCGATTTCCTCACCCGACGGCGCGTATGCGCCCGTGAGCAGGGAGGACTCCGAGTCGGCAAGATACGCCGCAGCGCCGAAGCCGTCGAGGATTACCACAGGGTAAGAAATGCCGCCGTTGTAGTAATAATACGTGCCCTCATAGCCGTCGCTCATCACAAACACGTCCTCTCCGTCCGACTTTTCGATGCGGAAGCGGAATCGAACGCTCTCGGAAGAAAACTGATAAACCGACGGAGACACTCTCGTATAGCTCCCCTCTGTCGCCGCTCCGTTTTCGGGCGTGTAAAGGGCTGCGTCAAGCCCGTCCAGCGCAATTGTCGCTTTTCCCGCGGCCGTTCCGTCAACCTGCGTGAGGGTAAGCGTCATATCGCTGTCGAAATACGCGAAGCCTTTGCCGTCCGCGTGCATTCTGCCTTTGAGCGTCCGCCCGTCCGCGATTTCAAACTCGAACAGGCGGGTGTCGGGGTCGTAAGAACCCGTTTTTTCGCCCAGCACGGGACGTTCGAGCACCGCCTTTAAGGGGGACTCCATGAGCAGATAAATCCTGTCCGCACCGCCGCCCGCGTCCGTCGCGCCGTAGTTCCACCGCGCGTAAAGCATAATCGTGCCCTTGACTTGACTTATCTCGTCGCCCGCGGCGTAAACAACTTCGCCCTCGGGACTGTCGGACCACCCGGCAAAACGGTAACCGCGCACGGTAAACAGGCTTTCCGACACGGTATGCGGCGCGCCGTAGGTTACCGTCGCAAAATCCATTTCGCCCTCCGCCTCGGCGCCCTGCGGCGTGTTGACGAAGTAGTACACATAACCGTCGGCGCGGTAGAAATACGCCTTGTATACGTTTTCGCCCGCAACAAGCGTTATCGGCTGAGTTTTTGTTTGGTCGAGCAAAAAGCCTTCGGGCGCTTTAAGCACGGAGGCGCCCAGCCTGACCTCCCTGCCCAGCCAATCGCTTCCCCCTTCAAACGTCACTTGGTCGGTGGGCGCGCCGTATTCGCCGTTTAAATCTTCAAGATAAACCTCCACGACGTAAGACGCCTTGTACCTTGCGGTGAGCGTCAATCCGTTTGCGGGCATGACAGTGTTTTCCGTCACCGCCGAATTGCCGTTGAACCAGCCGCCGAATACCGCGCCGGTCAAACTCGGGACCGCCTGCGAAACAATCCGCCACACCTTTTCGCCCGGCTCCAACTCGAAAACGGAGGTTTCCAAAACGCCTCCCGCCGCGTCCAGCGTAAGCGTCGCCGTTTTTATTGCGGTAAATTTAGCGTAATAGGTCCTGTTTTCCGCAGGCATGGTTTCGGGTAGCGCTGCCTTCTCTCCGGAAAAATCCTCCGACAGATACCAGCCGTCAAACCTGTGCCCGTCAAGCGTCGGCTCGTCGGGCAAATCGATTTTATC
>ULVQ01039101.1_pt1 | contig 26357 bp, 18 predicted proteins | sample 1959591 | NCBI WGS metagenome assembly ULVQ01 (sample SAMEA4835790, study PRJEB28245) | human gut metagenome | biome: gut microbiome; material: fecal sample | place: Denmark | collected 2008
ATACAATTCCTGCTGATACCTTACAAGCGTCTTTGATAATTGCGGATTCCACATGCTCTGATAACTTTATCAATAGCCAAGATTTAGTAAACTGCGCCGTTCATGTTGAGACACAACAAATGGGTGGAGGAACTGTTGAAGATATTAAGGAATTTCAACAAGAAATTCTAAAACATGAACATAAAATTGAAGTATTGAATAAGGAAATTATTTTTTCAGTTCAAGATACAAAAACTCAGCAATTATTTCAAATAGAAAGCCTGTACTGGAAAAACTTTTCTGTAACGTACATTAATTATCTATCCAATATCATTTGTTTATCGCATTTTGGAGGAAGTATATGTAGCCCTTATTTACTGTACATGACAAATAGACTTTTTATGGATAGAATTACAGAGCAAATTCAGGTATTTAATCTGTTAAATAATACCCATATATATTATCATGAGAAAGAAGGTTCTAATCTGTTGGATATTTTTAGAAATAAAACAAAACAGGCTATAAATTATAATCCTGAAATTAAAGAATTTTATAAAGAATGTAGCTCTTTCCCATATATGGCAAATTTATATGACAGTACATATCTTGAAGCAAAGCGAAATTATATTCGTCTTCAATCTCAGATAGTTGAATGGGTTAAAATAAGGAAAGAAATAGAACATGTATTAAAAGATGATACGATACAAAGTAATACTTATAAAAATGTAACTTTAAATTTTATATATAAAATCAGTCAGTATCCAGATTCAATAAAGTAAAAATAAAGTACGATGTTGATTAACATAATAAATATAATACGTTATATAAAATCATATTTTAACTACAAATAAAAATTGTACATCTAACTTATCTTTATTTTTTTATGATAAGAAAAGTTAGGTGTATAATTTCATGAGATTATTTAATTTAATATTAACCTGAAAATATTTCTTCGTTTTTCCTATTGTTTTAACCGTATGGAGGGCATTCAGTATAAATTATTGATTATTAAACTTGTTGATAAACAACGATTTATTGCTGAAAATCCTTGTGTCACTGGTTCGATTCCCGTTGGCACCACAAAAAAAGGACTCGTAAAGACGAGTCTTTTTTTTGTATTCGGACATTACTCATGACCGATACACTCGGCGACATACAAAATATAGAGGAGCAAGTGAAGACATCTCGCCGAGAATGAATATAATGCTTCCCTCTTCTCAAAATAAAAACGATAATCCGGCACAAACGTCAGTCGCTACGATATCCGTGTTATAACGGTATTGTCCCCCTTTCAAATCAAGTTGCAACAGATACTTCTTTCCTACTTGTCGAGAGCAGGTAAAAACGGCATAATAACCGACGTAATCGGAAGAAAGATTCTTGTAATTATAACACCATGCGGATAGAAGGGCGGCATCGTCAATCGAGGAAGGAGTATGAAATAACCGACTATCAAAAGTCATAGCATAATTTCCACCTATTTCCAGTCGTAAAAACCAATCTTTCGACATGCGGGAAACAGACAGCGCTACCTCTGGCGTAACTTCTCTCACACTCATTTCCCGCAACGGATAGACATACTCAGCTTTTACTCGCCCATAATTTACTCGTGGCTGTACAGAATAATTCCACCCTTTTCTACGAACCGCTTCATAGAATCCCGAAAGGGAGAGTCTGTATGCATGACTACTATACTGTTCGGCTTCTCCAATTTTCGGATAAATCTGGTTCGCCGCATCACCGAAAATATTTTCGGTCCCCAATTTCAATTCATAATTCCCAGTCAATTTTATACCCCAGCTCTCAATACCCGACAAACTTTTCCGATACAACCACTCTCCGGCGAAAGTATGCCGCCCAATCCGAGCCATAGGCAATTCGTTCAAGGAAGATATAATCTTTTCACACGAGAAATAACGATACGCCACATTCCCCACGAAACCGATCGAACGCGAAGTGTGCACACCCAAACTTCCTCCCCATTCGTATCCGTTATAATACGTGGAATAATTATTTCCGGCAAATCGGTTATAATGCATTCCCAACCCGGTGAGATGATAGACTTTCGAAACACCCAGCTCACTATAAAATTTAATTCCGTTGGTTTGCTTGTACTTTCGTCCTGAGACCGAAATATCGAACAAATAGGAAGGAGATACCGGTATCGACAAACCTAAGGAAAGCGACAAATCCGACGTGGTGTTTTTAGGTCTCGGATCTATTCCTCGATAAGCGACGGAGGCCTCGTACGAAAAATTACCGCCCCATGTTATCGATTCATAACGAGCGGCATACCCCCCGGTAAAGCTATAAATCTCTTTCGACAAGTCTCCGCCCACCGAATCGGCCAACAAATAGGGATACAACAGCTCCCAATCGGAGGTCTCGTTCCACTTCAAATTTTTCACACGTCCATTTCTATACAACGCATTTCCCCACAAACAATAATTCTTTTTTCGTATGTACGAATCGGCTTGAAAACCTATCGATTTTTCACCGTCTCCCGATTGTAACAACACAGGCTCGCTCTCCGAAGTATATTGTCCGCCGACGGTTGCCCGCGTAAGAGACGAAGAATACCGGTCATAGCGTACCGCAGGATTACGATACGACAATTCGACAAAAGATGCAACTACCGATCGATGTTCCCACAGACGATCCCATATAGAAACCCGAACCGTATCTCCGGCTCGTAACTCACAGAGACACACCAAGCATAATACGCAAAAGACACACAACTTTTTCATATCCCTCTAATCTATCAACTCTTGACCTCTACTCCGTCATAGGTTTCCGTTTCGGCCTTCGTACCATTTGCATCTATCGCAGTATGCTGTTGCTCTATCAAAGAGGGCACACACTCGGTATTGAAATCGGCAGACGAATCGTTGGTATCCTTCAATACCCGACGACCGTCACGGGTGAGATAAAGCATTTTTCGACGCACACTTTTGAAATAGCGAGTCTTATCGTGGTCTATCGTACCACAGTGTGTCCACCCCCGGTCCAACGAAGGGGCCGTGACATTCCACACATACTCCGATTGTACACTGGTATTCACTGCATCGATAATCCATTCGTTCGGTACTTTATAGGCGGTTTGCTCCATCGGGAAAGTCCCGGCCGGTAAAACCATAACATAGGAATAGGTATATAAATTTTCGGTCAAGAATTTTTCTTTCTCAATGGGAATTCTCGCTATGGCAAATCCCCTGAATCCCCGATTGTGGAGAACCCAAAAACTTTTCGTGTAACAATACCACTTATCGAGATTAGGAACGGTCGGACTGTCTATATCCAAATGAGCAGGAACCGAGGATTCGTCATACCACTCATAATCCGCCCGACTCAAATCAAATGAATTGGGATTCGCGATACGATGGTCTATACCCGTATCGCAAAGGATAAACGACTCTCCGGGAGCGACCGGATGGTCTGTCCCGCTACCGGGGATTACATACACAGCCTGTACAGTCATGTGAGTGCTCATAATATCGGGGGTATAATCGAATTTTTGAGTCGTAACAAATTTCGACTCCATCAAAGCGACCCCATCGGCATATAGCATGTGATCGGTATTGTTATAGATTTTCACATAACCATCTCCATAGTATTGTTTTCCAGAAGACTGCAATGTCCCGGTAAAAAATATTTCCTCTATAATGAAGTCGTCTTTATTCTCTACCTGATAACTACCGATAGAAACACTTCCTTGTGCTCCCATAAGCTCCAATGACCTAGCATACCCGGATAACGAAGTATGAATTGTGCTATCGGCAGTCTGATAAGTTATCGCAGCTTCATAAGAACAATCGTATAATCCCTCGGGCAATGTAATTCCTTTACGGGTCGTAAAACTGGTAACCATACCCGACGTAATATTTCGAAATTCAAAGGTTTCACTTTCCACAGAAATCCCCGACAAATCCGACGGATACCGGACATCGATTTCGACAGTCGTCCAACGTATATCCCGTTCCTCGTCACAACTGCAAAACAAAGCCAACATGCATAAGGAAACACAGAGTGTAATTCTATTCATATATTTCATAATCAAAAATTTTATCGATCATAACGTAAAATTAAGTTCCATACCGAAATAAGGATCCACATTGCGCCGTATGAGCAGACCATTCATCTTATATGAAGGAAGATAATCTAGAATACGATTAGCGAACAATGACAATCTCAACCATTTGCCTATCGTTTTGGTCGCTTTCAGGTTTACATAAACGGCCGTGGGTATTGTCTGTTTTTTATACAAATCGCCGTTATATGTCTTTATAAGAAACTGCAATTTAGGATCGGCAGCCGACTCCTCGGTATAGGGATATAACTTTCCGTCGCTTGCTGCCATATAGCTCACCGGGACTCCATTTTTCCACATTACCCGAGTCGAAACAAACCACATGCACTGTACCGATGTGGAAAAAATCAACCCCCATTCGGGTATTTGAGTATCTAACTGAAAATTAGTATTAAACTGTTCGTTTACTCGACCGTCGTTCCAATCGTACAAACCCACGTATTCTTCCGAAACCGGACGATTGTCCACTACATCGGCCACAGTCTCGAACATAGGACGACTATTCGTATATACCGAACGGAACCAAGCTCCATTTATAACGACGGCAGTCCTCAGTGCCGATATACGTTGTGAAGTAAATTGAAACTCGATACCCTGTTTATCGATGCGGCTCCCGTTGGCCGACTGTCTATAACCGTTCAACGCCTTCATATCGGTATAAGGAATGTTTTCCAAAGCAGGAGGCCCTTGTAACCCAGAGGCATCGACTGCCGAATGGTCATACTTCCGATAACTGAACGGAGCATAAAAAGAGGAAGTCCGAAATCCCGATGTAAGATTTTCATGAAAATAAGTTACCGACAACCGGTTTCCCTCAAATGAAATATCGCCTCGTACTTCCCACTTATGATTACGAGCCGGTTTCAAATCATAATTGGTTATATCTTCGATATAAGTAATTATATTTACCCGACTATATTCGAGCGGTTTATTCACATCGTAATAATTGAGTTGCACTATATCGTTATACCACAAATCGGGATAAAGATAGTCGAGCGTAGGCATCTTGGTCGTCACACCATAACCTCCCGAAATCGAAATGTGCAAGTCTTTCCCAGCGACAGGAATCGCAGGGAAGCTCCATTGTGCATTCGCACGAGGATCTATATAAGGCTTTCCTTGTAACAAATATCGCTCGCTCATTCCTATCTGTGTCACAGAACGAGCTCCTACTTGCAGTTCCAATTTATTCTTCCCCAGCAAGAACAATGTATTTCCTTCCAAGAAGAACGACAGATTCTGCAAGGCCGGAATATCGCTATAAGCCCGAGGGCGAGCCCCCCAGCTCGTCGAAATAGGGTGGGATAAATCATAGACTTGCCCCTTCCCGAAATTTTTGGAATAATTCCATTCGCCACCGGCTTTGGCGTTCAACCGATATTTTGCGCCTTCCCAGCCGAACTCCCCTTTGGCTTTCAGAAAAGCATTCACCGGTTTCCCATCGCATAAATAATCAGCCACATACTCCGAAAAAAGATAAGTACCGTCATGAACCCCGGGCTCTTTACCGGTAGGTGCAACCGTCGCTCGCTGAGGACTAATAAGCTTCGTCCTTTTCAACTGATCGGACTGAGCGCTCACCGACGCATCGAGATTTACCGTTTTTATCCATTTTAACCGAGGAAACGTCCATTTGAAATTGTTTGTCAAAGAAGCTCTGTTATACGACGATTTATATTTGTCTATTTTTTGATAGCTCAAATCGGGATCTGTCTTCACGTTATCGAAAGATCCCGTATAATCCGCACTCGGTGTCCATGTCATCTCCCACTTATCCCGCCTCCATAATTTCGAAATGCGAACAGAAAAATTCACTCGCTTATAATTTTCAAGATTATTCCGGGGATCTACTTTCGAGTCCAAAAAACCGCCGTCGACATTCAATGTGAAATCATGGTTGGGAACTGTAAAACCTTTCCCCACCGAAAACAATTTGCTATATTCATCGGCTTTAAAACGAGCTGTAAGGGGTGTCGCCTTTCTCACTCTCTTTATATTTACCATACCACTGGTAAGATTTCCGTATTCGGCCGAAGGTATGCCCCGCACAATCTCGACACTTTCTATATCGTCTGTTGTCAGCGTGCGCATATCTACCCCTTTGTTCGTCATATTTCTGAGCGATTCCGGCGAGGTCCCGTCCGAAGAAGTTCCCCCGGGAATATATTGCAGATTCGCATCTCCGTTAAGAGGAGCTCCATCTACTAAAAAAAGAGTTCCCAACGATGTAATGGCATAATCGGGATTGGAATATTGTTCTCCCGATGAATTCAGCGTTCCCGTTTCTCTCAACTGTATGGAATTGACCTGTCCCATCGAAGGGGTCTTGGATATATTCCCCGGAAGTAGCTCCAATAAATCGCTAAAACTGGTAGGCTGCAAATGGGTCATCATTTCGCGATTTATCTTCGACGAGCTCACCAGCCCCTGAGACTCCCGCGCCGTCACGATAATTTCGTTCAACGAATTTCCCGAAGGGACCATTTTTACGGTCAGCTTCGTATCCCGTTTCAGTGTAACCCGTTTTTCATAACGATCGTATCCCACATAAGTAATACGCAGTATATAGTCGCCCGGATGCACAGAGGGAAAAGAAAATACTCCGTTATCTTTGGACAATACCGAATGAACCTCATCTCCATGCAGTAATTGTACCGTTGCAAACGATAACGGGTCTTTCGAACCTATATCCGAAATTACCCCCTCGAAAGAAACCGTAGCTACTTGCGATACATTCACAGAGTACATAGTCTCTATTCCCACATAACTTATTAATATAATGAAAAATAATCGAAGTCGCATGTCTTAATTTTTGTGGACAAAAATACAAAATGCATAAATCTCGCACCCTCACCAAAAATGGCTATTCTATGTCTAAAAAATACCTATATATCATTATTGTAGCCCAATTATGCAGAAAATAACTTTGCGGTGTCGAATTAAAAAAAATTTGTTATGAAAAAATTCTTACTTTCTACACTCCTCTTTATCGGAGGAATTTTAGGATCGATACAGGCAGAGGGTCCTGTATTTCAATGGGCGAAATCCTTAGATGGAAATCCCGGGAACGGAGGTGACAATGCTCACAGTTTGATAAAGAGCAGCGACGGAAAAATTCTGGCGCTCGCACAATTCGGGTCGATGAAAGACAACGATCCTGTTTACTATGGAGATGACATTGTCGGCTACGGCTGTGCTACTCAGGCAAACTCCGACAATTGTAATATCGTTCTTCTCAAATTAGATTCGGACGGGTCTAAAATATGGAGCCTATATAGCTTCTCCGGCGACGTAAGCATCTCTTCGAGTTCCATTGCCGCCACTTCTGACGGAGGTGCTGTCTTAGCATTAAAAATGAGATATGCATCCGGTATGACCGATAAAACCCCAGCATTCAAGGATGCCAAAAACAACACCGTGACCATACAAAACTGGAATACCGGTTACCGTACATACTATGCGGTTCTACTAAAAGTCAGCTCGGAAGGAGTTATCGAATGGAACAAATACATCGAAATAGACAATAGCCCCGAAACCGCCGCTACTTATTACACAGAAGGTACACCAGACGGCATTTACCCTTATGCTACCGCCACCGACGAGAACGGGAACATCTATTTAGCCGGGAATTATCGTAAAACCATGACTTTTTACACGGCAGAAAATTCGCCTGTACAACTAATCCCTCACAACACCGTAAACTGGAACGGTGACTCTCAAAAGACAGTAGGAGACTTGTTTATCGTAAAACTCGACGACAAAGGGAATTATTTGGGCCACTTTACAACCACAGTCTCCGGCACAATCGAAAGAGAACAAATAACCCATCTCATCTACGACAACGGTAAACTCTATTTCTACGGAACTGTAAAAAACAGTAACGAAGGCTCGATCAATTTAGGCTCGATCAACCTCGTGCCTTCGTCGTTCGACGACATTCTCATCGGGGAAATCGATACCAACTTAGACGTGAAATGGGCAAAATTAATAACAGCATTCGGAGCCAGCGACAGCAAGCACACTACCCAGACCAAGAACATGGACTATATAAACGGAAGTCTTTACCTTTCGGGAATGATGAAAGGAGGGTTCGCCCCTTATGGAGAAGAGGAAGCCCGAATAGCCTCTAAATCTACTCCGCTCAATGGGTTTGTAATCAAATGCGATGCTTCAAACGGAGAATGGTTAGGAGGTGTCTCTGCCGACGAACAAGGTATCGGTGGTTATTTCGGAGTAGCCAAAGGGAAAGAAAACAATCTCTATGCCTACGGGTATAGCTGGGCAACCCCTAATAAAGGTATTTGCCTAACCACGATAGATGAATCCAGTTGGGAAAAAACAGAAAAGATAGCCCTCATAACCGAAACCGGTATGGGTACAGCTTGGAGCTGTTTGGCAGACGGTACAAATTTCTACTCCTTTTCAAGAGGTAATAAAGCCGTCAATTTCTATAATTCCGAATTTACCTTACCTGCACCCACAGGTTGGGGAATGTTCATATCGAGCTGGAAACTCGACGATATAGCCACAGGGATAGAAACTCCAAATTTAGCCGGAAACGATACACGAATATACGGAGTGCAAGGAGGAGTAGTCGTCAATACCGAAGAACCTATCGATGTGTATATCTACAACATCACCGGCGCACTGGTTAAACAAATAAAAGTAACCGGCAACGAAACAATAGAACTTCCCAAAGGTATATATATCGCCAATAAGCAAAAAGTCATGGTTTACTAAATCATGGTTTATGAAATGTTTATATTTATAGAACGGTGGCGCATGCCACCGTTCTTTTTGCATCAATCGAACAAACCAAAAATCCCGAACAGAGGAAACCTCTGCCCGGGATTGGGATCGCATATCCTACCTATCTAATAACTTATCGATTATTCTCTTTATCGATTGCGGCTAACCGTGCATACATTTCTACCATAGCGAACTGTGTCAACAGCCACTTCGAATCGTTTTTCGTTTTTCCGCTCCAATCATCGTTAAACAATCCGCTTTTCTCACGCATTTCCGTCCAAGCGAAATCCAGATTTTCCCTAAAAGCATCGATATACAAACTATTATGATCTATACCATACAGCTCAACGAATCCCCTAAACATAATAGCGGTAAACCAAATATCACCCCGATTCAGTACTTTATATTTACGACCCGACTGCGAATCGTGGCTAAAAAAACGATTGTAACAGGCGGCAGCCAGCCGTTGGGCATCCTGCAAATATTTTTTTTCACTTGTGATTCGATACAAAAGCGCTGCCGATTGCATCATTTGTCCACTGTTATAAGCAAACTTCGCCCTACCGATTTCTCCGTTCAAACTCTTATTATCGAAATATAAACCGTCTGCGGGATCTTGCAGATTTTCTTTCGTCCACTCATACAATCGAATTCCTGCTTGCAAATAAGAACTATCGCCGGTCGCTAAAAAGAGTTTCGAAGCATACACCGAACCCGGAGCATTGGAACAGGTATTTTTCCCGTTCTTTTTCTGCTCGCACCAATATATGCCATATCCCAATTTATCATCGGTTCCACTTTCTATAAACCGCCAAACCATCTTGGCTTGTGTAAGATATTCTTTTTTCCCGGTCAACAAATACAAGTCGGTAAAATCGAGTCCTATCCAAATATTATCGTCATAGAATCTATCGGAAACCGGAGCCGTGTTTATATACGAAGCATACGCTGTCGGAGTCCTCCGCGTGTCGAGATACATTTCCAGTCCGGGACGAACCGTTTTAGTCAACACTTTTCGGAAATCGGACTTCGGTTTTACTTCTAGAAGAGCTGTAACGGCCGACAGGCTCCCCGAAAAAGGCCACAGATAGGAATAAAGTTTCTGTTGCTCGGCCTGTTCTTGATTAGAAAGATAGGAAACTTTCAAATGGTTGTCAAAGGGATAAGTCTCCCTGAATAAAGGAACATCTTCAACTCCATAAAGTTTTTCAATGGCCTTGAACGTATCGGCCGCACGAGTATAGTTATCGTTCTCTGCAAAGCTTTTTCCTGAAAAGAACAAAAGAAAAGCGAGCGCAAAGCAACGACCAAGCATAATTGAGAATAATTTCTTCATACGATTTTACAATTTTTTTCGGGAAATTTCCGTTTCCCGGCTTTTTCCATCGATATAAAAACGAACAAAAAAAATCACCGAGCAGAGGACAATCCCCAGCCCGGTGAAAAACATAAAGATATTATTTAACTATTACTTTATTGGAATATACAGCGTTACCACAATTTATCCGAACAACATAAACACCGCCATGAGCCATATCGAAAGAACAATCGGAATCCGCTACTGTCGAGGCAACACAATTGCCCAACAAATCGAACACCATAACGTCATCGACAACAGCGCCATTGGTCAGAACCTGGATAGTCGACCCACTGACTGTCACAACCGGCTTGACAGCTGCCGAAACTTCCTCAATAGCAGTGGGATCGCCTTGTTCTACCAACAGAGTCAATGCATTGAGATCGACCGTCAACTTGTAATAGCCATCAGACGGAACGGTAAACTTATTGTCATGGTTACCGGCAGTAAAATAAGAAATCGTATACGTTTCACCTAACGTAATGAGCTGATTTCCCTCTTGTGTTTGATCGAATACAAAACAGTTTTCCCAATTTCCGGCAATAAGTTGATTGATAAATTTGAATTCCGTATCACCTCCTTCGGAGTTCTTAGCATACAAAAATCCATTCCATGTAAACACACCTTCGCTTACTCTTGTCATTTCAACTCCGTCCTCAGTTTTCCAAGCTCCCGGTTCTCCTTTCATGGCACTACCGATCAGATATAAATGATCATAGTCGATTTTTGTAACCTCCATTTTCACGGTATTCAAATCGATCGTAATCGTATAAGTAGCCGTAGAAGCAATTTGGTACTCCGCAGTGGCGACTTCATCGGCACTGAAAACCGGTGCATAAGAACCAGATTTGACTTCAGATGCATTCGCCGGATTCAAGGATTGGCTATTGTCGTTGCTTACGATATAAAAACCGGTCACGGGATCTTCGACTTCAAGTTTTCCTTTCCATGTATAGACACCGTCCGATTCTTTCGTCATAGCAACTCTTTCGGAGAATGCGCTACCAGCTAAATAGGCCTGTCCGAATTTCTCGACATCAAGAACGTCCAAAGAGCCTTCTGTCAAAGTCATCGTTTCTGCATCCAAATCGATCGTAATCGTGTACACCCCGGTTTTTTCTACTTGGAAAGAGGTGTCATAGCCACCGTGTTCGCCTTTGTCATACAACTTTGCAGGAACACCCGGAGTAACAACTTCGTGATCGGGCACATCGGGATTAGGTGCAAGACAAGGATCCCAGCCTCTTCCTACCAAGAATTTGAATCGACGGTCTCCCGTTTTATCCAACAACTCTCCCGTCCACGTAAATTGACCGTCTCCGACCTTCGTCATTTCAAGAGCATCGTCAGGACTCCAACCTGCTGCACAAGCATCTCCGACAACATACAAATTGTCATAATGATTGATAGCCGACATACCGAATACGGCCAACAAACACGCGATTAAAAATGTAATCTTTTTCATAAGTTTTTATTATTAAGTTTAACAAAAGAATCTACTTTACTGACCTATCAATACCTTTTTGGTAAATACCTTATCCTCTGTATGAACCTTTACGAGATAAACACCTTTCTCATCTACCGACAAAGAAGCCCGACCGCCGTCGAAACTCCCTTCTTTAAGAATTTGTCCAAGTGAATTATAGACCCAATAATCGGTAGAAGAAGACTGCTCGATAACGATGTGTTTGTCAAGAGCATAAACCTTTCCCACAGGCTCGGTACTTTCAGGGGTCTCGATATCGGTAGTACCATCGGCATATTTCGACAAAGTAATGCGGTCTATATTAGGACCATACTCCGAATTATTCCCGATTTCTACCGTATTGCTTATCGTATGATCGAGGTCTACCCATATAGTTTTATGAGCCAAATTACCGCCGCTCGTTCCTCCTGTGCCGACAAATGAGACCTCTTGCCAAGAATCCATATTACCGTTCATCTTTACATAGGCCGTACAGGGAGAATCGGACATATAGTAAACAGTCATCGCATAAGTGCCCGATTCAGGGACTTTTACATCGTTAAACGTAATGGAGCGTCCATTACCTATCGAAGCCACATATTTCCCACCCGAACATAAACTATCTGTATCGGTCTTAACCGGTACACCGAACGGAATCGTATTGCCATCGGCCTCAGCCTCATATTTCATCAAAATAGGTTTAGGAAGTTGCGAAGACGTAGAGAACAAAACAGCCGTTCCCCCATGTTTTAACAAATCGATCGAGACCGTATCTTTCGATGTCAAATTTTCCTTCCATTCGAATTGAATTTCCGACGGACATTCCCCATCTTTATAAATGTACGCATTGTATCGTTCACCGGAGGATAAAAACGAAAGAGGCACGGACACGGTACGAGCATCGTGTGTCAGCGAAGCGAAATACCACTCATTGCCTTTGCAGCGTACGATACTTACATATTCGTCGAGAACAGCTTCAAGACAGCGGGTATCGTCCCATGCAGCCGGCACAGTCTTTAAAAAATCCCGAGCAATGTTATATTCGATATTTTCGGGAGCATCGCCGATATGTTGTACTCCCGATTCAAAAACTACCGATAAAGCCAACTGGTGCGCTGCTGTCGTCTTTTGATGGATACACCCGTTTTTATCGGCAAAATCTACCGGGACATAATCGGTCGACCCGATAGCCCCTCGGATAATCGCCGAGTTTATATTATGGATATCGGGAAAAGTCGTAAAAACCGTATTCTCCAACACGGCCTCAGATGTCAGCAAATGCGGCCATGTTCTCCTCAAACCGGTCGGTTTAGTACAGGCATGTAAATTAAGCAACAACTGCTTTTCGGCCGTTACCTTCAAAAGCAAATCGTACTTCTTCATCATAGCCTGATCGTCACTTTCCCAAAAATCGACTTTCAACCCTTTAACTCCTTGCGCCTTCCAATTCTGTACCATAGAAACCATCGCCGACTCATCGGAAGGAAGCGAGTTTTGATTCACCCATACGAACACTCCCACCGATTTGGAGGATGCATAATCCACTACCTCTTTCAACGAAACACCGTTCTGCTCCCAGCATTTGTCCAATGTGAAATATTCCCAACCTTGCTGTTTAGCCCAATCTATATATTTCTTAATGTTACTCATGCTAAGATAATCGGAGTGGAAGTCTTCTCCGCCGAAATTCCATACAGCACGTCCGGGTTTTACCCACGACAGATTAGTCAAGGTCGTTTTATCGTTCAAATTTTCCAATATAACCGACTCTGCTATCGATTCTAAGGAACCCACCATAAGAACTCTCCACGGCGTATACAAGGGAAGAGTAGCAGCGACATTCCCAACCAGCCGGTAACCGTAGGCTTTCGTCTCTTCATTCACAAACAACGAGCTTCCACAATAATTCCCATTGACCATCGCTTCGGTCAGCAACAGATAATCGCTTCCCGTATGAACCAGCAATGGCAACGGGGTATATAGTTCACATGCCATAAATTCTGTATCGTTCTCTTCATAAAGAGCCTGATTATTTTTGGTATATTGCTGTGAATAAACTTTTTCCTGTCTTACCGGCAAACATTCGCTATTTTCGGCATAAACCGAAATGTCTCCGCTACCGAGAATCGCATAGCGGTAAGCCACGCCATCGTCATACACCCGAAAAATAAATTGTACGGTATGTCCGTCTTTATTACATGAAACTGTCGCCTCTTTATATGTATTATCATATCGACTGCGCTTTCCCGACGGTAAGCTATACGAATCGTCCACCAAACGTTCGGTAAAAGAGGGTTCGCTCAATCCCGTTGAAAAATCGCCTACCGAAGTGGTAATTCCCAAAGCCGATTTTTCCACAATAGAGGTAACCCCTTTCACAACCTTATAATACAAAGCATCGTTATCGCTCACGACAACAAGTTTTATAGAATCGGAGGGAGAGACGGTTTCTCCGACGACAGTCTCACCCCATACCGGGCAGGCTCCTGCCATCATCGCGCCGACCAAAAGACCATATATACATTTATTTTTCATTGTCAATATTTACTTCCTGTTTCTACAATAAAGCTACTTCACGATTACTTTTTGCACGACTCGTTCTTGCTGTACAATTACCCCCACCAGATAAGCACCGGGCGGAACAGGTATTCTATTCACACGACCTGCTATTTCACTCTCGTACACAATTTGGCCGGACAAGTTCACTACTTTACAAAATCCATCGGAATCCATAGTAATTACAATTTCGCGATTCTGCGTAGCGACATCGATTCCTTCGGCTACCGGTTTTGTAACAGAAGACGGTTTGTCACTGCCGAACAGTTGCCATTTCAAAAGCTGAAAAGAATCGGCTCCGTTATTTTCGATCGTCCTCAAACGATAGCCTTTATATAATTTAGTACCATTTACTGCAAATTTCATAGTTGCATACCGGCAAGGGAATACAAATCCATTGACTTCGCTTACGGCTTCCCAGTCTTTGTCAAAGCCTTCGACAACCCAACTCTTAGGGTCTCTCTCGGGATAATCCTGACACGAAGTCAACGTATAATAGTCCAATCGATACGGTTTATCTAGTTCTACCTCGACATTGAATACCGGGCTTTCGTCACTATAATACTTCCGTTCCATATCCCGGTCGAAAAGATTAAAATATCTTTCATCGGCAATCGTAAAGGCTCCGAGCGGAGAACCTATCACATTGGAAAAGACATCGACATTTTCGGTAATATCTGCCGGAAAATTTTTATGATCGGCCGATTCATAATAAGGTATCCCGAACAATTGTATTTCCCCGACATTCCGCCCTTTCGTATCGATACGATAATATCGGGCTGCCTTGCCTGCATCTGCATGAGGTTGACGGCTTATCGTAAACAAGGTAGCCGCGCTGTAACGGGTAGAGCCTCCGGAATTCAATTGCGAGTAATTTCTCCCGTCGACCGAATATTCAAGGCTCCATGAATCGACATTTTGAGATGTCACTTCTCCCTCGGAAAATAGATAACCCGTAACCAGACAAGGGTCTGTACAGGTAACATATATGTAATCCGAAGCAGCCTGTAAATCATAAACCGTGTATTCATCGTTATCATTCAGGGCAGACCCGGAAATATCTTTTCCACCAATCGTGATTGCAGCATTGTCGGTAAGGTCGTAAGCGTAAGCTGCTTTCATCTTTTCGGGCTTCGGCATTTTAACCTCGGTCTCCCAGATTTCAAATTTATCTATATTAGGGCCACCGCCATTGTAAGGAGTGATTTTTATCGTATTATCGCCCTTATCGAGATAAATATACGAAAGCATCATACCGACCGGAGGGCGGTTCCAATCTTCTGTCGTCTCCGTCATACCTATCACCACCGGTGCATAAAATCCCGTTTGGACGGCTATGGAACGTATGAACATGCTCGTGTAATAGGTACGGAACTCATAAGTGCCCTCCTTATCGACATAGACATTCCTAAACAAAATCTCGGATCCATTGTCGTTGTCCCCCACATAGGCATCTCCCGAATATCCATTCACATATTTGACCTTTACCGGAGGTGTGAGAACCGCATCCTCTGCTTCCAAGACTAAAAGCGGATTTTGAGCGCACAAGCCGGCAGCAGGCAACAAAGAGAGTAATAAAATCTTAAATTTTTTCATTCCTTCGCAAACTACAATTAAGCATAAGAACCACTTAGAATCTTTCCTAAGCCAAAGATTCCAACAGGGATATTTCACAGTCGAAAAGGATAGAGAAACAACCGTTGTCCGAACGATATTTGTACTTACAAAAGTTTTTCATGTTGGTAACATTCTAAGGGTTTCACATATCTATGACACAAAAAACATCATACACCCTTATACCAAATGAAAAAAATTTTTTACTACCACAAATAGCTGTACTGATCTCCTAAAAATTTCTTGATTTTTTTCAAGGCCTTGGTTATCTGGCCTTCAACGGTTTTTACCGAGATATTCAACTTCCGGGCTATTTCCTGATTCGTAAGGTTCTCCCTTCGGCTAAGCAAAAAAATGTTCCGGCATTTGTCCGGCAAAGAAAAAACAGCCTCCTGAATCAAACGGTATAACTCCTCGGTTTCGAGCGCAGACACGCTGGTATTGATCGTAGAAACTTCCACTCCGTCGAGACCTACCGTCTCTTTCTTTTTTCTCAATTCATTCAAGCACTTATTTTTCGCCGCTTGGAACAAATAGGCTTTGAGCGAAAGCTGGATCTGAAATGTCTCTCTGTTTTCCCATAAATAAATAAAATATCCATCGCCAACTCTTCTGCCACATTCTTATCGTCCAAGTGGAGATATATGAAACGGCACAAAGGAGTAAAATATGTTTCAAATAAAGATTTGAACGCATCCTCATTTCCTTCACGAATCTGCCTAAGCAATGATATGTCATTAGTGATATTCGCTACCATTATTACAAGAAAACTATGCAAAGAAAATAATATTATTCAAGATAAAAAAATAATGTTCGCGGCAAAAATAAAAAAATATAAAAGCCTCGAAAGATTCCTACTTATTGATTACAAAGTAATTATAAAATGGATACCTATACCAATCAGACATTTTTTCTTTTTTATTATCTACACATATAAGGGTCAAGCCCGATTTTTGTGTCTAAGTAATTGAAATCTTAAAATTCCATCAAACATGAATAATAATCTTCCGTGGGATATAATCATCGCTAAATTCGAAGGAATCTCCCTATCAGAAGAAGAGCAATCGCAGCTACAAAACTGGCTAGCGGCCGATAACAAAAACAAACTTCTTTTCGATGAACTGAAAACCCTTTGGGATAGCATCCAAGCAAAATCTGCCAACTACAATCCCGATGTAGATTATTATTGGAAAAAATTCCAAGCCTATATTCACAAAGACACTATACAGAAAGAACCTATAAAGGTAAAAAAGATTGTTCCCCGGTTACATTTCGGCAAGAAACTAAACCGCATTGCCGCAGCTATCAGTTTATTATTAATCGTTTCGGGGATAGGGTATTATTTCTTTTCCAGCAACAAATCTTTGAACAGAGAGACAATTGTCCAAACTTATTCGACAATTACAGGAAAATCGAAATTCATACTTCCCGATGGTAGTGAAGTATGGTTAAATTCACATTCGAAGCTGGAATACAAAAATCTTCATGCCGACATGCGAGAAGTCGAATTGAAAGGCGAGGCTTTTTTTAAAGTTCAGCACGATGAAAGGCCGTTCATTGTCAAGACCAGCGACATAGCGGTAAAAGTACATGGTACACAATTCAACGTAAGCGCCTACCATACTGACGAAAAATCGGTAGTGAGCCTATACGAAGGTTCGGTATCGATGCATGTATTGGGCGACGATAGCTCGAACTGTTATCTGAAACCGGGGGAAGAAGGCTCTCTCGATAAAAAAGACAAAACAATTCGGGTTGAAAAAGGAGACGTAGAATTTGCAAAAATGTGGACTAACGAAAAAGTCAAACTGGAAAACAAAAATCTTCATGAAGTTTGCAAATATCTTTCCAAATGGTATAACGTGAACATCATCATCGACCCGGCTTTGCCCGACGATCAATCTTACACGTTTACCCTCCATGACCAAAGTCTCGAAGATATCATTCGTATCATGTCGAACATATCTTCGATAAACTACTACTTTACAGAAGACAACACATTAATGATAACCCTTTAACACATTATTGCCTATGACGATACATTAAAGACAAACCACCTATGTAGAATGAATGATTAAAAATTTTTATTCTTAAACCCAAAAACAAAAAAAAGAAAGAGAACTTATTAAGTTAACTTTAATATACCCATGATATGAATCTAAAGAAAAAATTGGCTGTATTTCTAGCCATTTTATTCTCCTTGAACTTGTTTGCTCAAGCACCGGGAGAAACCATAACAATTTCTTTTCAAAACATTCCATTATCCGAGGCTATCAAAAAAATAGAAAGTGTAAGTAAATACACGTTCTTTTACGATGCCTTAAAATTGAATGTCGATCAAAAAGTATCGCTGAACGCCCAAAAGACACCTATTCAACAAGCAATATCCCAAATGCTTGGAAATTCGGGTATTAAATTTGAAATTAAACAGTCTCAAATCATCTTATATAACAAAAACGTATCCTCTGATGAAAAAAAGATTTCCATACGAGGAAACGTTACAGATGTCAACGGCGAGCCGCTTATCGGTGTAACCGTCTCGGTAAAGGACAATCCCTCTATCGTGACTATCACCAATGTAGATGGTATCTATGACATAAAAGTGCCCGATAAAAGTGCCATACTACAATTCAAATACATCGGGTTCGCTTCTCGTGAAGAAGCCGTGAATAGCCGGAAAATTATCAATGTGGTGTTACAAGACGCAGCGACCCAACTCGAAGACGTCGTAGTCGTTGGATACGGAGTACAGAAGAAAGCATCGGTAGTCGCAGCTATCACCAGTGTGAAACCTCAACAATTACAAGTAGGGACGACTCGTTCGTTGAGCAACGACCTCGCTGGTAACATCGGGGGTATCATCGCCGTTCAACGTTCCGGTGAACCGGGTTATGACAACTCCGAATTCTGGATTCGCGGTATGAGCTCTTTCAAGGGCAGCAACTCCCCGCTCGTACTTGTCGATGGTGTAGAACGCTCCTTGAACAACCTCGATATTTCGGAAATAGAATCGTTCTCGGTACTGAAAGATGCTTCGGCAAGTGCCGTGTACGGTGTACGTGGTGCGAATGGTGTAATCCTTATTACAACCAAACGAGGACATTCCGGTAAGACGAACATCAACGTATCGGTAGAACACTCTATCACTCGTCCGGCCAAATTACCCTCGTTCCTCAATGCGGCAGATTACCTTACGCTCTTGAACAATATCAATATCCAAGAGACGGGGACAGAACTTTATTCGCCGGAACTAATAGATAAATACCGCAGCGGATACGATACCGAACTATATCCCGATATAGATTGGATAGATGCAATTACAAAAGACGTCGCTCACAACACGAGGGCCTCGTTCGACCTTTCAGGAGGTAACGAGAAATTGCGTTACTCTTTCGTCGGCGCATACTATAACGAAGCAGGTATTACCGAGAGCGACAAAACTCAAAACTGGAACTCCAATATCTCGGTGAATCGATTCAACTTGCGTACCAACGTAGACATGAACGTCACCTCCTCTACATTATTGACATTCAACATCGGCGGATACCTTCAACAGAGAAACGCACCGAAAGACGGTATCGACGATATTTTCGGCGCTGCATTCAAAGCTACGCCGTACATGGTTCCGCTGATTTATGAAAACGGGGCCCTTCCCAAACCTCGTGAAAATGAAAACCCGTGGGCCAAACTGACACAATCGGGTTTCAAACGTGAGGCAGAAAGTAAACTGGAAACCTTGTTCGCCGTGGAACAAGACTTAAAATGTATCTTACCCGGTTTGAAAATAAAAGGTATATTCTCTTACGACTACTATTCACGAAACGGAGTAAACCGGGGCAAAGCTCCCCGTTACTATTCGCCGGCCACGCAACGCGACCCGGTGACCGGAGAGTTAATACTGACGGTTCTGAGCGAAGGAGACGAATTCTTGGGCTACGAAAGATGGGAAGACTATGGCAATTATAGCACCTACTTAGAAGGAAATATCACCTACGACCAACGATTCGGAAATCACTCGGTAAGCGCATTGTTGTTGTACAACCAACGCAACTACGACGACGGTGACCAAGTGCCCTATCGTACACAAGGTTTCGCCGGCCGTGCGGCATATACATACGCCGACCGCTATATCGCAGAGTTCAACTTCGGTTATAACGGTTCCGAGAACTTTGCAAAAGGCAACCGTTTCGGTTTCTTCCCGTCTATCGCTGCGGGCTGGATTGTTTCGGAGGAAGAATTCATGCGTCCGGTACAAAACTACATCAATAAATTAAAACTGAGAGCTTCTTACGGTTTGGCCGGGAACGACCGCTTTTATAACGACGACGGTTCTCAAAAACGTTTTGCCTATATCACTACTATCGGCACGACCGACGGATACAAGTGGGGTAATTCCAATGCATTCTACGATAAAGGCGGTTTGCGCGAAGGTGATCCCGGTGTTGAGTCCCTGACTTGGGAAACCGTGAAAAAAGCCAACGTCGGAATCGAATTGGGTTTGTTCAAAATGGCCGAATTGCAAGTAGACTTCTTCCATGAAAGAAGAGAAGACATCTTCATGCAACGAAAGAACATTCCGTCATCGGCCGGCTTCCCCTCCGCTCCGTGGGCGAACTACGGTATCGTGACAAACAAAGGTTTCGATATTTCATTGGATTTGAACAAACAAATCAACAAAGACTGGTTTATTTCGGCTCGGGCAAGTGTTACCTACGCCAAGAACAAAATCATAGAACAAGACGAAGATTTAGGTGTACTCGGCACTTACCGTTCGAGTACCGGCAAACCGGTAGGCCAGATATTCGGTTTGGTTAACGACGGCTTATATACCGAAGCCGATTTCGAAGACGTAACGACCGGTAAGCTGAAACCGGGACTACCGGTTCCAAAATTCTCGGATAGAGTTTATCCCGGAGATATAAAATACGTGGATTTCAACGGTGACGGAGAAATCACAGAAACCGATAAAACCGCCATCGGAGGTACGGTCAATCCCGAACTCGTATATGGTTTCGGTATTAACCTGAGCTATAAAAATATCGATTTCGGGGCTTTCTTTCAAGGAAACGGCCGCACCTATCGTATCATCGGAGAAAACCAAAAGAACTTCTTACCCGGTTCTACTATCGGTGCCGAAGGTAACATATTTACCAATGCCTCGGATGCATGGACAGTCGACAACCCCAGTCAAGACGTATTCTATCCGAGACTCCACATGGGCTACAACGCCAACAACGCCCAAGTATCGGATTGGTGGTTGAAAGATATGAGTATGTTGCGGTTGAAAAATGTAGAATTGGGATATTCATTCTCAAAAAATCTTATCAAAAAAGCTGCAATGGAGTATGCCCGTATATTCGTTCGCGGAACAAATCTTTTGCAGTTCTCCAAGTTCGACCTGTGGGACCCCGAACTGAATACCAGCAACGGTTTGAAATACCCCATCATGGCCACTTATTCTATCGGACTACAAGTAAGATTCTAAACCTATTAATATAAAAATTATGAAACATACAATCGTTAGATATACATTAGCTATCATCGGTCTGTTTTCGGTCACTTCCTGTACCGATTATCTGGACAATGCTCCCGACGATATTTTAACATTGGATATGGTATTCAACAGTAAGAACCGTACCGAGGAATGGTTGGCCGGTATCTATGACGGAATCCCCGACCCCTACACGCCCATGATGCGTAATTACGATGCCTATGCCGATGATTTCTCGCCTTCGCAAGACTGGCGGGCATTCTCCGACTGGGATTGTATCGACAAAATCTTAGGTAACTGGACTCCCCAAAGCGAGTGGAAGGGGAATTTTTGGAGCGACTTTCCGGTGAGAATACGCGAGGCTTACATTTTCTTAGACAACGTCAAGGCTCTGCCCGAGCAAGAGGTCTATCAAGCCGATGTGGACAACATGAAGGCCGAGGCACGTTTCTTGATTGCCTACTACTATTATCTGTTGGTGAATACCTACGGAGCCATACCGTTCCAAACCTCACTGGTCGACATGAACGACCCCATCGACAAGATATTGATAGGACAAACACCTTACGACCAAATAATCGATTGGCTCGATAAAGAGTTCAAAGCCGTATCGGAACTGTTACCACCCTCTTATACCGAAGAACGTAAATACGGACGAGCAACCTCGGTGATGGCGTTGGCTATCCGTGCCCGTATGCTTCTTTTCGCTGCAAGTCCGTTGGTAAACGGGAACGATGACCCCGATTATGCCGCTTATACGAACAATAAAGGTGAAGCAATCTTCAACTCTACCTACGACCCCAAGAAATGGGAACGTGCGGTAAACGCTTGCAAAGATCTTTTGACCGAGGCCGAAGGTAACGGTTATGCCTTGTACAAAGAGTATAACGGAGATGGTTCGATCGACCCCTTCATGTCCTATTCCAATATGTGTTACAAAGAATTCAATCAAGGTAACAAGGAAATTCTGTTCGCCCGTCCCGATGTAAGTTACGACCTTTACTCTCAACACTCAGTTCCCCGCGGATCCCGTGGACAAGGCGGTTTGGGAGTTACTCAGGAATTGGTCGATGCGTTCTTCATGAGCAACGGTCTGCCCGCTATCACAGGGTATGAGCCCAACGGCGAGCCTATCATCAACAAAGCCTCGGGATACAATGAAAGCGGATTCTCTACCCAGCCCGATGTCAGAAAGACCAAATGGATCGAAGGAGACAAAGATGCCAAAGAATCCAACACCGAAAATACAATCGCTCCGGCCGGAACATTCAACATGTATGTCAATCGCGAGCCTCGTTTCTATGTATCGGTGCTTTACAACGGTGCTTGGTATCGTCAATCGAGCCGTTATGTGGATTTCTATTACGAAGGAGAAGACGGCCGGCCCGCGTCCGGTTCTTTATGGGATGCTCCGCAAACAGGTTATCTGTTGAGAAAACGCGTACACCCCGAAACGAATATCCTCAACTACTCCATTCCCTATCGTCCCGGTATTATCTGCCGGTTGGCAGAAGCCTATCTGAACTATGCCGAAGCTCTCAACGAATGGGCTCCCGAGCAAACCGACGAGATACTGAAATACGTGAACCTCGTAAGAGAGCGCGCAGGTATCCCCCAATATGGAACAGGGAAAGACAGCAACGGATTAGACAAAATCCCCGCACCGGCCGATCAGACCGCTATGCGTGAAGCGATTCGTCGCGAACGTCGGGTTGAGTTCAACTGCGAATATGCGATCCGTTTCGATGATATCCGCCGTTGGAAACAAATCGATATTCTGCGCGGTGACTTCTACGGCATGAACAAGTTCGGGACAGAAAAAAGCTGCGACAAGAACAACGAGAATGCCTACTTCAAACGTCGCGTCGAAATCACACGCGCTTTCAGCGAAAAGAACTATTGGTTCCCCATTCATCAAAATCAATTGGACAAGAACCCCAACCTCAGACAATTACCCAAATGGTAAATTCAATTTTGAAATCTAAAAGTATAAATGTATGAAAACGATATATCATATATTATTCTCACTTCTGTTCGTACTGGCTTTTGTCGGCTGCGACGATGACGACGATAAAGTCATAGAGCGGAATCAATTGAAATTGACAGCCTCCGCCCAGTCGGCGACTCTTACTCCGGATGCGACAGACGACGAGATTATTTCGTTCTCTTGGAACGAAGCGACCAGTTTAGGGGCAGACTACACTTTCTCCTATCTGTTTCAAATAGATATAGCAGACAACAACTTTCAGTCGGCAACCGATGTCCGCACATTCGGACCCAATGAATCGATCAGCTACTCATCGGCCGAACTGTACGACCTTATTGTAGAAAAATGGGGAAAGACAGCCGGAGAAGCAGTCTATGTGGAGGCTCGGGTAGCCGCCAAAGTGGAAGGTCCCAAATTCAAATATCCCGAAATAGCGACCACGAAAGTGCAAATAACCACTTATAAGCCTACATCGCAACCGCTCTATATTACGGGTACGGCTACGACCGGCGGTACGGATCTGAATGCCGCTGAGAAAATAACCGAACTATCTAACGGTCGTCTGTATAATTGGAGAGGCCAGTTGAAACAAGGCGGATTCAAATTCATCACCACGCTGGGGCAAGCCTTGCCTTCTTACAACAAAGGAGCGGACAACAGCTCTGTCGTAAAACGTGCGAGCGAAACGGAAGCAGACGACCTCTTCCAGATAAACGAGGCTGGATTGTATTACATCTACCTATCGCTTAAAGATATGACTATCTCATACAAGAAACTTCTATATGAAAACTTATATCTTGTAGGTAATGCGACTGCTGCCGGTTGGGATATAGAAAAGATTATCGCCATGACTCCCGATAACTTGAATCCTAACATCTTTACTTACCAGGGGGCTTTGCAAGAGGGAGAATTAAAAATCCTCGCCCAAAGGAAGTTCGACGGAACCACGTTCAAGCCACTTGTCGAAAACGGGTCTATCGAAAGTACCGATGTACAAGTGACCCCGGGAGAACAGCCCGACTACAAGTGGAAAATAACCGCCGAGCAAGCAGGTCTTTACAAGATCACGCTCGATACGGAAAAAATGGAAATCAAATTTGAAAAGCAGTAATCATGATCGCGCTACTATTCGGAAAATTCCGAATAGTAGCGTCGACCAATGAGTCTCGTCAAATTCGTTAAAACATCACACAACTCATCATGAAAAAAAATTTATTAGTTCTCGCTTTCCTTGTCGGACTACTGACTTGCTGTAAAAGCGAAGATGCTCCCATCAAACCCGTGAAACCCACTGATCCGGGAAGTATCAATAAGGAGTACATGTCGCGAGCCGAAACGACTTTTGCCAATATTTTCAAATATTATTGGAGCGACAAAGTGCGAATGATGTTCGGCTCATATCCCAATACATTGGGAACTCCTCAAGAACCTTCCAGCCCCGACTATGACAGTCATGCTTACTTATGGGGATTGGGCAGCGTCGTCTCAGCTTTCAACGCTATCGTACAAAATACCGATAACGTAGATTTCCGAATGACCTACGAAAGCCGGTTGAAAGAGACACTGCTCAAATACTACAATACGACAAAAGAACCCATGTGTTTCGGCTGTTTTGTCAACCCTCACGATCAACGTCTATACGACGATGCTATTTGGGTGGGTATAGATTTAGCGGATCTTTACAGTAAAACCAAAGATAGCTGGTATCTCGACTATGCAAAAAGCGTATGGAATTTCGTACTTTCCGGGAAAGACGATGAACTCGGAGGCGGAGTTTATTGGGACGAAAATGCCAAAGACTCCAAAAACACTTGTTCCAACGCTCCGGCCGTGGTTCTCGCTTTGAAACTCTATCAAATCACCAACGATGCAGCGTACTTGGAGAACGGTAAAGATATTTACAAATGGACAAAATCGAAATTACAAGACCCCTCCGACTACCTCTACTGGGATTGCATCAAAACGAGCGGTAAAATCGAAACCAGCAAGTTCTCTTACAACTCGGGACAAATGTTGCAAGCAGCCGTGTTGCTCTACAATGCGACAGGCGAGGAACAATATCTCACCGATGCCAAATTGCTCGCAGAGGCTTGCTATAATTATTTCTTCGAAAACTTCATATCCAACTCGTCGGGAGAGCAATTCCGCATTCTTAAAGACGGAAGTCGCTGGTTCAATGCGATCATGGTCCGCGGATTCCTCGAACTGAACAAAGTCGAGAGTAATGGAACTTATATGATCGCCATACGCAAATCGGTCGACCACGCATGGAAATACACCCGGGATGCCGAGACCGGACTTTTCTTCAAACAATTCAGCGGGAACGACATAACGGACAACCCGGGAGATATTCTTGCACAAGGTGCTATGGTTGAATTATTCGCAAAATTAGCAGTTAACTAATAATTAAAATTTTTATCCATGAAATTAAACGGAATTATAGTCGCTTTATGCTCGGTCGGAATCCTCAATGCACATGCCGAAAACGTAGCTATCGCCAAATCTTCTCTCGTGGGAGACGGGATAGTAGAATTCGTTCCGCAAGGATTCGACCAAACGAAAACCCCCTCTTTAATTCTTAAAGAAGAACCCACGGCAAAAGGGTTTGTACCCTCCGATTGGGAATTATATCCACAATTCACCGTCGTGGACGGAAAAGCCAATGCCTCATTGAGCCTGACCGGTGAAATAAGTCTGTATGGCGGTGGCGAAGTTACCGGGCCTCTATTGAGAAACGGCCAATACATAAAACTCTGGAACACCGATACAGGAGCCTACGGCGTCGATGGCGGTAAACGACTGTATCAATCACATCCGTGGGTATTGGGTGTGAGAAGAGACGGTAGCGCTTTCGGTATTTTGTTCGATAGTAGCTGGAAATCGGAACTACATACCAATTCCGACAAAATCGAATTTAACACAGAAGGAGCTCTATTCCGCATTTACATCATCGACAGGGAATCACCCAAAGATGTCCTCAAAGGCCTTGCCGAATTGACTGGAACCATCACGATGCCTGCCCGTTGGACTCTGGGCTACGATATATTTAATTTTATAAAGCATTGATATTTT
>ULVQ01046227.1_pt1 | contig 23252 bp, 19 predicted proteins | sample 1959591 | NCBI WGS metagenome assembly ULVQ01 (sample SAMEA4835790, study PRJEB28245) | human gut metagenome | biome: gut microbiome; material: fecal sample | place: Denmark | collected 2008
AGGATGTTGATATCAGATATATTCAGAAATTACTAGGGCATGGTTCTATAACTACAACGCAGATATACACCCATGTTACTTCTACAAAGCAGAAAGAAATTATTAAAACTAAACACCCGAGGAATAGCATAACTGTTATTCGCTGAGTTGCTACAAATTTATATTTTGTTATGTTGTGTTTGTACTCTACAAATTATTTCAAGATCTCTGTCAACAATATATTAGAACACACGAGCAATATGATGTTCAATAAGTGGGCTAATCATTAGAAAAACGGCTTTGTTTGCTTTTATAAGCGCTTATTTATCATTACCAGATTGCTTTTAAGCACATAAACTATATGCAAGCAATCTGGTAATATATAAACAATACCAATCGATCGCTTGGTATTAAAGCATATTTATATTATGCAGCTGATGATTGAGTGAACTTGTAAAGGACCGTCTGTCCGTTTTCATAAGCAGAATGTGAGCCGAATCCTCTGACTGACATTGAATACGGATTATATGATATTGCTTCAGACGCCGTTGCCTTTCTACTGTTTTTGTTTTCTGTGAGCCACCCGTCACCTACATTAGCCCCTGTATCAATACGGCAGCAAGATACACCTGCAGTTATCACATCAAGTGGCGAACTATATTTGTATTCAGTGATTGCAGTATACGACCGATACATTTGATATGTCTTAACGGTCGTATTGTATGTGAAATCACTTGCAGATATAGCTGATGCAAATATCGTAAGTGTTGATGCTGCTAATATAGCAGCAATTCCTCCAAGAATTTTCTTTCTAAATTGCATTTTTATGTTCCTCCTGAGATTAATTTATTATAAACCGTTGATCGCCGGTTTATATGCTATCTATCATATAAACAGACTTGTTCCATCCGTCCATGAAAACCACTCTGTCATTGAATACATTCATATATGACGGTCGGAGATTTTCTTTTCCGAGCTTTTCATATTTCAGCTTCTCACCGGTTGCTGTATCATATATATTTACGGTTGTATCACCTCGATCATAGCCGTATAATGCAGAATCTTCGATTTCAACATCATTGGGCACACAGGTTATCAGATATTTACCGTTTGGAGTAATTCCGCAATAACTGTTTTCTATCTCGTTATCAAAATATTGTACTCTCAGCTCGTTAGTTTTGTAATTGTAGAAAATAACTCCGTTTGAGCGTTCGGAAAACTCCGGATTTATCTCCGGGTCAAACGGCGACATAAAACAGATAAAATCTCCCGCCCTTACAAGCCTGCGGTTGCAGTTGCTGAAAGGGCCTATGTTTATCTGCTGTATCATCTTTCCGTTTTTATCCATAACGCAAAAATAGCAAGCGTCAAATTCATCGGTAAACGCCTCACCCTCGCAGTAATAACCCACTATTTCATTATCAAGCACATAGAAATCCGCAAAATTTTTATCGGATAATTTAATTTTATTGCTTCCGTCTTTATCCATTTTATAAAAGCCGATTTCATCGTTTACAGAAGCATTGTAATATACCTTGTCGTCGGAAGGAACATAAGTACAATGACTTATCTGCGTTTTGCTTGTTGTACTTTTATATATCAGATTTCCGTACACATCGGTAACCTCGTACCATCTTTCACATTCATCGGTATCGACATAATAGTTCCACGCAGAAAAAGAGAACATTCCTTCACTATATTTTACATCCGAATCAAAAGGTTGTGATTCAGATACCGGATCATAGTAACCTCCGACTGTAAAGCAATATACAGCCTTATTTTCTCTATCGTCATAAACTACATAATCACAAGTATAATCGTTTAAGGAGTTATCTGCGTTTGCTTTCAGCAACAAATACCTCTGCTCTTCATCAACATATCCGACAGGGATATAGTCATAAATGTTTATTATTTCTACGTCTTCGTCAGCCTGATTTGATTTACTCGTTTCGGGCAAACTCTCCGGTAAATGAACGCTTTCATCGCTTTGTGCAAAAGAGGCTGTCTCTGATGATACGACTGTTCCGCTTGTACTATCGGAATAGCTTTCCGTTGTCGATGTATTGTCTATACAAGCACAAAGTGAGAAAGCAAGTGCCAAAGCAAGTGCAGATGTGATAATGCGTTTTTTCATTTGCGCTCCTCCGATATTTATGAAATATATTTTGTCATCTTATTCGTTTTCCGTAACCACAATACTAATACTTTTACGGATATTCATTGAGCCAATCTCGGCGTTCAGCGGTACTTCAACAGCATAAATTATATCTCCCGCTTTTACATCGTCAAGCGTCACCTTGTACTCATTTATATAACCGGTTTTTGAAGCAAATCTCATACCGCCGTTCTCTCCAAGCTTTATTCGCTCATGGTTCTTATAAAAATATACAGCATATTCATCAGGCTCGCCGCCATATAAAAGCAGAGTGACGCCCAATTTATCCGAGCTTTTATCAATAGATAAGCTGTGTTCCTGACGCTTTGCATCAAACAAACTTATCATATTTGTTCCGGATAATTTTGCGTCAGTCAGATTATACTCCTCTTTTACTTTTGCGGTTGCTAAAATGCTTTCACAATCTGACGAATATGTAAAATCGTCGATAATCTGTGGTTCTGTGTCTGCTTCAAGCTCAAATTCAAAGAACGACTGTCCGGAATGTGCGTTTCCGAAGCCTAAAAAGCCGTCTTTGGGTCTGTAAGACGGGTGCAAAACGGTCATCAGCTTTACTTTCAATATTTTTTCATGTTCGTATTCTTTTGTTATCTCCGGAATAAAGGTAAGAGTAACCGTCTGCTTTGTGTCGGGCTTTTGTGAAATGCTTACAAGCTCGGATTTTTCAGAGCCGTTCAGCGACAGCTTTTGAGGCACACCGTTTATAAATGCCATATAGCCAATCTCTACATCATATTTATTCTTTGCAGAATCGGACACAAAGCTGAAATTTACCTCACCTCCGCTGTACTTTACAGTTGACTTGCCTTCAATGCTGTAGTCGCTGAATGAAATTTCGGCTTCCTGATATTTGCTGAAATCATCATTTTCCGGTTCGGATTCCTGAGGTTTACTAAACGGAGGCAATGTTTCTATAACCGCTGAATCTACGGAGATATTTGTTACGGAAGCTGTTGTGTCAAACGGGTTGCTCACTTGTGTTTCGCTGTTAAGGTTCCCCGATGTTTCAAATGGATTTGACACAAGGCTCTGTGTGTCACTTTCACTTGTTCCCGCACAGGAGCAGAGTGAGAGGACCAAAGCTATAGCGAATTGTGATGCCGCTGATGCTCGTAAAAGTTTTTTTATCATTTTAAATGTCCTCCGTTTAATCCAAATAATTTATGTAAATCGTCCGCCGCCGATTAACAACAATTTTCACTTATCCAACCTGCTCGTCATATTTAAACTGATATAAAATATAATTCGTATAGCTGCCTTCATATATGATAATCCGATCGTCAAACGCCTGAATATTGCGTCCCATTATTCCTCTGCCTTTTTCGCTTTTTATCTCATTTATCTTTTCTCCGGTATCAAGGTCATATATTTTTATTACAAGATCGGTGTACAGACGATTTGTCTGCTCCTCATTCAAAAACTCATGTTCGGTTATAGTTACCGCTTTTGTACCGTCCGGAGTTATTCTCACGCAACCCATTTCAATAGCTTCTTCGGGTGTGAATTCAACTATTTTGTCCTTTTCGCCGTCATAAAGATACAATGTATCCTCGGGGAACTCTTCGGTTTTGGATGCGTAACCGGTTCGATTAGATAAAAGGCAGTAGTATTTACCCGATTTTTGCCCCATCAGCGCATAATAATCTGTACTCTGCGGCATATCGGCGGTTATTTCGTTTCCGTCAAAGTCTATAACCTGGATTGAGCAACCGTCGGGTACTGCGCGATACTTACAAAGGACAATTCTGTTATCCGCAAGCAGCATTGTACTGCTATAATAGTAATCGCTGTCACTGAAAAGCTCCTTTTCTTCTTTTCCATCCTTGCTGAATCTGCTTATTATGTATTCGTCTCTGCCGTCTTTTCTATAGCATACGAAGTATTTATCAAGCTGCTTTGAGTATACGGCGGATATATAATGAATACTATCACTTACCGTAAGACCGCCGAGTCTGCTTATTTCTTCAAACTTTTCATTATATGTTACGGCGAATATCTCTGACGTAGCGCTTTGGTCTTCGGTCAAGTTCTCATCTATATAGGTAAACTGTCCGTTACAGCAGGAAATATCCCAAGGTGATTTTTGGCTTCTTAAGCTTTCGGTTATCTTGCCTGTTGATTTATCATATACAGAGTAAGTATAGTCAAGACCGTCTTCGGGTTCATCTGACGCTCTTTTATATAACAGAAGATAGTTCAAATCATTATCAATATATCCTACCACGTTATATTTATACAATACGCTGTCTGATGCAGCCGTATTGCTGTTTTCAGGCTCACTTTCGGGCACATCTGTACTTGTGTCGGCAGGCAGCTGTGTTGAGGAATTTACTATAATATCATCATCAGGCGAAAAGCTGAGCCGGCTTGTTGTTTTAAGTATTCTTGCCTTTGTATAATCATTAGTTAAAGGCACGGCTATAGCATAGACAATATCATGGTTATTGACATTTTCAAGAGTAGCCGTGAGTTTCGGAACATACCCTGCTTTTGCCGATACCGCAGCATAGTCCTTGCCGTTTACTTGTACTCTCTTATGATTTACATAAAAGAAAACATTGTAAGTATCAAAATCCGCGCCGTCAAACAACACATCACAAGTCTGGGTGCTTTTGTCAAGAATAAGGTGCTCTGTCTCATTGTCCTTGCTGTAAAGCTTTAGCATCGCTCCGCTGCTCATTTCACCCGCTTTTTTAAGTGTATATGACTTTAATGAGCTGTCGGACGCGGGTATATTTTCAAACTCTGCATTTCCGCTAAGCTCAACAGTTTCAGCCTTTTCGTTCATTGTAAGACAAGCTGTGTATACGGTAGAGCCGGCGTTTATATTGCCAAAGCCAAAGCCCGCATATTTACCCTGCGGCACATAACCGATATTGAAAATAGAAACAATCTGCAAATTCAGTTCTTTTTTATCTTCAAGCTCCTTTGTAATGCGAGGTTTTATGTTGATAGATACGTTTGTAATTTCATCTTTAGGAAAGTTTACGCTTACAGTTTCGGCTTCTTCACTTCCGTTTACGGATATAACCTGCGGTATTCCTCCGATAAACGCCATATATCCTATCGTTATGTCTTCCCGGTTATTTGCGGCATTTGCCGAAAAAGTTATATTTATTTTTTCACCGTTATATTCGATATTCTGCGCGTCGTTCATTTCTGAAAAGTCAAATTGCAGAGTGCCGCTCTGGTACTTGTCATAAAGTTCATAGCGCTCGTCATTGGCAGGCGTTTCGCTGTTTTCGTTCTCAGATGTTTCAAATGGATTTAACACAAGGCTCTGTGTGTCACTTTCACTTGTTCCCGCACAGGAGCAGAGTGAGAGAACCAAAGCTATAGCGAATAGTGATAATAAAATGAGTTTTTTCATTTACGTTTCCTCAGTTATTTGTCTGAAAATTCTAATGTTCCGTCACTGTTTTTGACTATCACTCTGCCGTTTGCAAGAAAAATACTTCATAAAAACATTGCACATTCTGCCTTGTTTCACCGGTTGCTTCATCTGTTAACAGCTCATAGAACATCACTTTATCCTCATAGACTCTGTGCATATAAAGCGGAGATTTTGTATCAATCTCGATTTCCTTTATTTTGGTGCCGCTTTCCGTATTGTACATATAAAGCTTGTCTATTACCCCGATAAGATCTGTTTTATCCTCGTTTGTAATATCTGTCTCAGTTATGCACACTGCGGTTTTGCCGTCGGGTGTAAATCTGAGCGTTCCTGCCTCCTGCGCCGTTTCAGGTCTGAACTCCGATAACTCTCTGCTTTCGGTATCATATACTATTACACAGTCGTTTGGGGCTTCGTCAGGCAGAGGCGAATACCCGAGGTTTGGCGGCATATAAATCAGCTTTCCGGCTCTTTCAATGCGTATTGCGTTATAATCCTTTACGGGTGCCGCCGAGCAGATGACATTACCACTTAAATCAATTATTTCAAGCTTTTCGTGACTATTCATATCACGTTCAAGGACAGCGAGTCTGTCTCCGGTAGATAAAATATTCTGTGCGTACCATTCGCCGCTTGTCAGTACTTTTTCCTGTTCACCGTCTTTGGTGTACAATGCCATTGTATATACGCCGTCCTTTTCGGTACATATACAATACTGATCGGTCGCCGCAATATAAGCGGCGCTGAAAAGCTTTGTATCGGAGAAAGCAATACGGTTTATTTCTTCAAGATTTTCGTTGTAGGTTAATACATATTGTTCTTTTATTTTGCCGTTATCATCAAGGACTTTATCAAGAATTACAAAATAACCGTCACCATAGCTTGTCCGCAGGCATCGATTGTCAATGGTATAAAGCTCATCGGAGATTGTCTTGTCTGTGCTGTTGTAAACAATGTAGCAATATCCGTCAGCGGCATCAAGATTTTTCTCCCTGTAAAGCAGTAAATAACGCATATCGTTATCTATATATCCCATCGGAGTGTATGCAAAAAGCGGGTCGGAAAGCCGGTCGATATCCGTTATGCCGGGCTCACTTTCGGGTACATCTGCACTTGTGTCGGCAGGCAGCTGTGTTGCGGGATTTGTTATAATCTCATCATCAGGCGAAAAGCTGAGCCGGCTTGTTGTTTTAAGTATTCTTGCCTTTGTATAATCATTAGTTAAAGGCACAGCTATAGCATAGACAATATCATGGTTATTGACATTTTCGAGAATAGCCGTGAGTTTCGGAACATACCCCGCCTTTGCCGATACCGCAGCATAGTCCTTGCCGTTTACTTGTACTCTCTTATGATTTACATAAAAGAAAACATTGTATGTATCAAAGTCCGTGCCGTCAAACAGCACATCACAAGTCTGGGTGCTTTTGTCAAGAATAAGGTGCTCGGTTTCATTATTCACACTGAACATTTTTAATGTTGCGCCGCTGCTCATTTCACCCGCTTTTTTAAGCGTATATGACTTTAATGAGCTGTCGGACGCGGGTATATTTTCAAACTCTGCATTTCCGCTAAGCTCAACAGTTTCAGCCTTTTCGTTCATTGTAAGACAAGCTGTGTATACGGTAGAGCCGGCGTTTATATTGCCAAAGCCAAAGCCCGCATATTTACCCTGCGGCACATAACCGATATTGAAAATCGAAACAATCTGCAAATTCAGTTCTTTCTTATCTTCAAGCTCCTTTGTAATGCGAGGTTTTATAGAAATTGAAACCTTGGTTATTTCGTCTTTAGGGAAATCTACATTTACAGTTTCGGCTTCTTCACTCCCGTTTACCGATATAAGCTGCGGTACACCGCCGATAAATGCCATATAGCCGTCGGTTATCTTTTCTTTATTACCCGCAGAATTTGCAGAAAAGACTATGTTTATTTCCTCACCGTTATATTCAATATTCTGAGTGTCGTTCATTTCTGAAAAGTCAAATTGCAGAGCACCGCTCTGGTACTTGTCATAAAGCTCATAGCGCTCGTCATTGGCAGGCGTTTTGCTGTTTTCATTACCCGATGTTTCAAATGGATTTGAAACAGGGCTGTTTATTCCGCTTTCGTCGGTATCGGCACAGGCGCAGAGCGAGAAAGCAAGCGCTGAAGCAAGCAGTGATGTAATAATTTGTTTTTTCATTTATGTTCCTCCGTTATTTATCCGAAAACTGCAATGTCCCGTCTGCGGTTTTTACTATTACCCTGCCGTTTGCAAGGAAAACACTTTCGCTTTCCGTACCGGGTATTTCGGTCAGCTTTCCGTCAGCGTCCATATATGTTCCGTCGCCGAAATACACACAGCTCCTGTCCGCCATATACGCCTCGCCCTTATCGGCAAACTTTTCTTCCGATAAATCACTCACCTTATACCGATAAGTGACAGAATTGTTCGAGCAGTAAATATATTCTCCGTCAGACGCAATCGCATAGAACATTCTTTCGCTGATAATCTTCTTTTCATTGTCAAAGCAGACCGGATTGCCGTCGGAATTAAGATAGAACACCTTGCCGTCAATAACGGAAATATCCCCGTTTATGTAATTCTCGCTGAACAGAAGACGGCGTGTACCTGTATTCAAATCAAGTACAAACACCTTGTAATTATCCGTTTGCAGGTATAAATTATTCCGATACTTGCACATACCGCTGTAGCTGTAATCCTCGCTGTCACCCGACCATATTGTCAGCAGGTCAAGATAGCGGCTGAGCCGCTGGGCATCAGGCGCGGCAGATACAGTTTCTTTATAACAGTCGCTGAGCCGTATTCTGCACACATTATCGGTATAAGTTCCGCCATTCTCAAAGCTTTCGGTATAATAAAGATATCCGTCGCTTACAAGCATATAATCCACACTGCCGTCGCAGGTTATGTTCCGCAGTATATCTTCCTGCGAAAGTTGAAGTTCATCGTCATAACTGATTATCTTTTGTGAAATTATATTGCCTTCATCATCGGTTTCGGTGCTGAGTATATAATATCCGTCGCCGTTATAAGCAAAGCCGTACCTTCCGTCTGCCGCCATGTTATCGGCGGTACTCTGAGAACAGCCTGACAACAGCAGTATCAGCGAAGCAGCAACTGTCGAAATCACTGCCTTTTTTCCCGGACGACAGCGCCTTATACTGCCGATATATACTGCCGCAGTAACCGCTATCACAATAACAGCTATCGTTATCAGCATAACCAGAAGTTCGGCAGGAACGCATGAATACAGCAGAATTTCAAGTCTGCCCTCGGTTACATAACAATCTCCCGTGTAATACGGCGAGCCGAGCACAAGTGAAAACGGCGAATAATACACGGCATTATTCCGGCCGAAAAGATAAACCCACACGCAAGTGACCGCCATAGGCACAAACAGCGACAACGGCAGATTTTTTGTCAGCGTACAAAGCAGTACGCATACAGCCGAAATAAGCAGGTAGCCGAGCAGCTTTGTCAGGTGAATAACTATAAACATTGCGATTATAGACAGACTGCCAAACGGGGTGTTCTCAAAGGCTTCAAGTGACTGTACGCCACAGCCGAGGTTTTCCGCTCTGATAACGGTAAATAATGAAGTAAGCTCTATAATAAACAGTCCGAGCCAGCCGGTAAAAATGAGCGAAAACAAGGATATAAGCCTGTACCCGCCCGAGCGTCTGCCATTTGCGGCGGTAACGATAAGCGGCTTCATCTTTCTTTCATAATAGCACATTGCCGCAGAGATATAGCATATTGCCATAATAAACAGATACTCTATTCCGCTTGTCATGGCGTTTGAGCCGGACGGGAGCATAAGCAGATTTTCACGGTCTGCGCTTACTCTTTCGTAGTTTGAATAAAGCAGCTTTATAGCGTCATACTTTTCGATTATGTCGGGTATCTCCCGCATCGCGTTTGTAAATTCTTCGGGAGTGGAATATTCGCCCGCTCTGTTTTTTTCAAGTATCTCGCTTTGCTGCTGCTTTGCGGCTTCTGCCTCGCTGTATAGCGAGAGTATAGCGGTTTCCTTTTCATCGGTAAGCTGTCCGCCGTACTCCTGCATATATTCGAGATAATATTTCTGCTGTTCGTACAACATATCGCTGTAGCTTGCCTTGTACAAATCCGCACTTGTGAGCAGTTTTGCTATAAAGACTATCAGCAGTACAATAAGCCCGTACTGCTTTATGTACAGTTTTTTCAGTTCATTTTTTAACAGCATTTCATACCCCTCCGTACAGACACGACAGCAAAGACGACAGCAAGAAGTATTACTTCGGATAAAGTTACAACAACATTTAATACGGGGAAATCAAGGATATTGCAGACATTCATATTTGTGAAAAGCTCTGTCGTACCGATAAGCGTCGTAGGGTTAAGCACGCCGGGGAGCAGTTCCGAGCCGATTACAAGCAGAAATCCCGCCGCTACGCTTACAACCATTGAAATTATATCGTTTTTGCAAAAGGACGATACTGCCGTCACAAGGAATGTGAACATAAGCAGAAACACAAGTCTTAATACGAACGTTATCACAAGAGCGCCGAAAAGCGTGATATTGAATGGGCACATTTCAAATTCCTGCAAGGCGTATATCGGTGCGGAAAAGCCGTCAAAGCCGTAGATAAGCTGAAAATAAACCATATCCGAAGCAAACAGTATAAGTGTAACCGCAAATGTAAATATCGCCGCTGCTGTCAGCTTTGCAAGCATAACCGACCTTCTTTTTCCGGACGAGGATATAAGCTTATTGTAGCCTATAACATATTCCTTTGATACTATCGGAGATATTGCAAGCACTATGATAAACATTGACAACAAGGCAGAAAACTTGTAGTCGAAGATAGCCTTGTGCCCCTCGGACTGACAAAAGCCGTCGAGCGACCTGCCTTTATAGCAATCCTCATACAGCTTTGAAAAACGGTATTCGTACCGGCTCTTATCGCTGTAGAACTCGGCGTTTGCCCTTGCATTTTCGGTTATTTCTGCGCTTTTATTTGAGTATAGAATAGCGTATTCGTAGGACGAAATAAGGTCTTTGAATAAATTTACATCACCGTAGGGGTAGCCGCAATATGTACCCTCAATCGGCTCTTCAATTATACCGTACTCTTTTAGCATCTGCTCCGCATTAGCAAGCTCGGTTTTTAGTCCGTTTATCTTTTCATCAGTTATCTTTCCGCTGTATTTATCGTACAGTATATCCGTGCCTTGTACGGCATTTCCCGAAAGGACGGCTCTGCCCCCACCCGTGTAGTAATACAGCTCAAATACCTTAACAAAGTTTAAAAGAATAAGCACGATAATGCAGATATGAAGTGACGGCTTCAGTATGTACTTTTTAAGCTCGTATTTCAGCATATCATTCACCTATCTCTCCGAAGTGGTATATGCACACATCTTCAAGGGCAGGCTGAACATTAACGGCGTCGGGGTGCGGCTTTTCGTCGCTTACAACACGGACATTGAACTTGTCGTCCTCGCTTATAACATTGCTGACGCGCTTTGTCCGCATAAGCTCCATACCTGTTTCGTAGTCGGTGAGCACCTCCCAGACCTTGCCGTAAATATCATTGCAAAGCTCACTTTGTGAGGCACAGCTTATCATCTTTCCGCCATCGATAAGTACAACATTCTTGGCAATAAAAGCAATATCGGTAACGATATGAGTTGCTAAAATTACTATCTTATCATTCGCAAGCGATGAGATTACATTTCTGAAGCGTATACGCTCCTTGGGGTCAAGTCCTGCTGTCGGCTCGTCAAATATAACCACCTTTGGCTCGCCTACAAGTGCCTGCGCTATGCCGAGCCTTTGCTTCATACCGCCCGAATGTGCGCCGACCTTTTTGTTGCGGTCGTCATACAGATTTACACGCTTTAAAATCCCGTCGGCATAGGCTTTGGGATTATCGACCTTTACATTTTTCAGTGCCATAGAGTAGAGGATAAGCTCTCTTGCCGTAAAATTAGGATAAAAGTCCTGATTCTGCGGTAAAAAGCCGAGGTGCGACATATAATCGTGACTGTCACCGTCGGTAAAAGCAATACTGCCGCTGTCGGGCTTTATTATACCGGTTACGCAGTTTATCAACGTGGATTTGCCCGCACCGTTGGGACCTAAGATGCCGTACACGCCTTTTTCAAGGGTGAGGGTAAAGCTGTCGAGGGCTTTTTTGCCTTTGCTATAGGACTTCGTGAGTTGATTGATTTCGAGTTTCATTTTTTCTCCTATACATGACTTAGCTCTGATTTTTATTGTATTATCACTAGTTATTCTTTGAATGGGAATGGCCAATTTAGTCTGCAATTTTTTTAATAATATAACAAAAAAATTGCGATGTCAATAAAACTGTGAAGTTTGGCGTAATTTAGTGAAGTTTAGTCGATATAGTTTAAATCAAAAAGTATACTAATAGCTAAAACTTATTGACAAAGCGAATTAATTTGATGTATACTACAAAAAAGGACAAAGGAAATCCTTTGCCCGTTTTATTTTATCCGTATTTATTTCGTAATCAAACTAAAAATCAGCAAGTTGTTTTTGTGTATAACCGTGTTTTTCTCGTAATTGTCTTAGCCTTTTGGAAAATTCCATGATTATCACTCCTTCTTTTTATTTTACACCGAGTCAAATGACAATTGTTGATTTATACAGAATTTATGTGTTTTTTATATTTTTATCAAATATAATTCAGAATTTATGAATTTTAATGAGGAGTTGCTGAACATATGCAAATAGCAGTATGTGATGATGAAAAGGTATATCTTGATTGCTTGAGCAGGAAGATAAAAGCGTGCTTTAAAGAATTTGAAATTGAGATTTCCTTGGATAAATACTTAAATGCAGTGTCTTTTCTCGAGCAGCATGAGCAAAATCCTTACGATGTAGTTTTTCTTGATATACTTATGCCGGAAATGAACGGTCTTGATGTTGCAAACAGGATAAGAAATTTATCCGAAAAAACAATAATCATCTTTATCACCACCGAAAATCATCTTGTATACGAAAGCTTTGACTACAGACCGTTCAACTTTATTCCGAAGGACCTTGATATTTTTGACCAAAAGCTACGGTCGGTTATCGGAAAGCTGATGTTTTTTCTTCAGACTTCAAAGACCTTGTGCTTTGACCTGCCATACGGAGAAATCGGGAAAGTGACTGTCGGTGATATAATATATATCTGTAGCAGATCGAATTACATAGACATTATCTGCAAATCGAACGTGAAGCTAAAAATCAGAAGCACGATAGATAATATCAGCGGTATGCTACCCGAACAACATTTTGCAAGGACGCATAACAGGATAATTGTTAACCTTAATCACATTCAGCGTATTGATTATCCGAATCATATAGTATACTTAACTGACAGCAACCGGGCGGAAATAAGCCGACGATATAAAAATTCACTTGCAGAAAAGTACAAAAAGTTTATCAGGGAAACAACCTAACAGGAGTAAATATGACTGATTTTTTATGGGCGGCATTTGAGCTTTTCATTACTTTTTTTGAAAACCTGACCGTATGCCATTTTATATGCAGGTTTTTAAAGCTTGACTTAAAAAACAGAAAAGGAATAATTCTGTACCTTACCGGCTGTGTATCATTTTCGGTGATTGTCACTGTTATAAACAACTTTACTTTGTACGAAGGAGTATACGGTCTGATTTATACTGTTATGTTCTTTGCTTACAGCCTGTTTTTGCCGGGGTCGGTAATAAAAAAGGCATTTGCCGCTATACTTGCAAATATCGTAATAGTCTGCACAAACGCTCTTGTTACAAGCACAATTTCAGCCGCCTCAGGTAACGCGGTTGCGGAGATATTGGGCACTCATACTTTGGAAAGAGTTATTGCCGTACTCTCGGTTCAAATTTTGCTTATATATATTTTCGGCATCATTCTGAAAATAACGGCTGATAAAGATGTTGCGCTTAGATCGAGCGAATGGCTGCTTATTTTGTCGGTGTTTGTGGTTTCGTTTGTTTCAATAACATTCATTCATATGTCACAGCTATATTCCGATTATAACGAAAATCAAACGCGTATTTTATTGATAGCTGAACTGGGATTGGTAATCATAAATCTGATATGCTTTTATATGACCGTAGCCATGAGCAAGAGCAACCGTCAGGCCACCCTACTGAAGCTTGAAAAGCAGCAGCAGGAATATAGAATTAAATACGCCGAAACGATAAAGAACCAGTACGAGGAAACAGCTCGACTCAGACACGATATGAAGCAGAACTTTGAAGTACTGACGATGCTGTCCGACGAAAAGAAGTACGATGAAATCGGTATGTTTTTAAAGCAATGCAAAAACGAGATAAGCAATATTGATGTGTGCATCGATGTGGGAAACGTCTTTATCAACGCTATACTTAACACTAAAATATCAATCGCTCGAAACCATGACATTAATTTTGTCTTCACAGGTTCAAAACAACTTGACGGCGTAGCGGATATAGATATGTGCAATTTACTTGGAAATATCCTGGACAACGCTATCGAAAACTGCTCTGCCTCGCCCGATGCTCATAAAAGTATAATCTGCAATTTTTCCGGTGATGAGTATAAGATTATGATTTATGTAAGCAACACTATTGAAAAATCCGTGCTTTCGGAAAATCATTCGTTAAAAACCTCAAAATCACGATTACAAGGTCACGGATACGGTATAAAAACAATAAAGCAAATAGCGGAGAAATATAACGGCAGCGCGGATTTTTACGAAAAAGACAATATGTTTGTCTGCTGTGTGATGTTATACCGTGATTTTTAATGCCGTAAGGCATTGCGGCGGTAACGCCGCAGTTTTGTGTCAGCAAAACAAATTATTTGTGTCGGAAAAATAAAAACGCCGCCTATCCCGATAAAGGAATAAGCGGCTTGCTTATATAGATCTATATTTAATTTTTTGAAAAGGAAATGACTACGAAACAGTACGCACTATTAAAGCCTTTTTCTTTGCTTTCGTCAGCCTTAAGATGACTTCATCAACAGCGTCGGTGTATCTATCTGCCTTGAGCCATAAGTGCGTTATTCTTATCTATAAGCGAATGTATGATTTGAGAGCGTTCCTGCTCGGTCAGCTTGATATAACACTTCTTCATTTGTAGTCCCTCCATTCGATTACAGTATATCCTTAAACGTTGCCGGCTTCAAATATGCAAAAAAAGAACCCCGAACTATACAGTCCGAGGTTCTGTCGTAAACATCGTTAAATGCCGAGTTTACAAGGCTTTTTTGTTCAATTTACAATGCAGCCGTTACAATGAAGCCACTGGATTAACAATTTACGATTCTCGTGATTTACGACACGCATTTGTCGTAAAAGACGAGCGATGCTCAAAAAGTCATTTGTCGTAAATCTGTCGTAACCCCCGTTTTACGACATTTTTTTGGATTAACAAAACGCCGCAAACGCTGTCAAAACCTGATTTTTGTGGGTTTTTAGTCCGAGAGGGGCTTCATCGTCGGGAAAAAGGTGACATTTGATTCGGAAAAGTATCCTTCTTCGGAAGAATATGCAATTCAACATATGAGACATATTGAATTTAGCTCGAAATAATCAATTCAAAGAACAGCCCATTGTCCTTTTTCTAGATGAAGCGCATCAGTTTCTAAATAAAAGCGTGGTAGATAATTACTTTGCTTCATCGAGCCTTTCTGCATTTGACCAAATTGCTAAAGAATGTAGAAAATATGGACTATTTTTATGCTTAGCTACTCAAATGCCACGAGATATTCCCATTGGTACATTAAGTCAAATTGGCACATTTATTATTCACAGGCTTATTAATTACAATGATAAAGAGGCAATAAAACAAGCCTGTTCATCAGCCGACGCTGATACGCTATCTTATTTACCCGTATTAGGTGCAGGCGAAGCAATTTTAAGTGGTGTTGATTTTCCAATGCCACTTAGCGTAAAAATCAATGCTCCAATTGTTCCACCAAATTCACAAACTCCTGTATTTCGCTATATGTTATAATCACTTATTTAGATGCTTCATATAGGACCGTCACTTTTTCTTTTTTCAAATCAGTATATGTACAAAATATAATAATAAAATATAGCTTGAATATCATCATACGCTCTTAATCTGTGAAGATGATTTTGAATTCTGATTTCATCATCAAAATTCCAAATTGCGGCTCGTCCAATATCACCGCCTTCACACACTAACAAATCGCCTTTTGTTACGGTGCACTTTTCTATTTTGGAATCTGTAAATGGCATTGATTTCAAATCATCTAATTCAAATCGATTCCAATATACATTTGATGTTGTTATATATGTTAGCGTTTTACCTTCGCTATTAGCTGAATTTAAAGCCTTACCTGTATTATGGTTAAATAACAAGCCCAAATTACACCACGCCCAGTTATTAGGAATTTCATAATCCGATTCAAAGCCACAACATTTAACCGTACCATCAGCGAATTTCTCATAATGTAAATTATCAATTGATTTTTAACTATCTCTCAAGAGATAAAAAGTACAAGTTCTCTTTGTTATTAGCCAAGCTTCAAATCCACATCCGGTAAAATAATAGCTGTTTCTCTTTCGTCATTTTCACCTTTCCACGCCACAATATACCTTATACGGGCGGATTTAATCGTATATCCCTTCTGAGTTATACTTTGTATTCTGTTACTGCAATCCCTTGAAAACTGAGCAACGGGATATTTTTCACCGCAATAATTACAATAAAGCCGCCTGCCTTCAACTTCAAGCTCTGCGCCGCTTTTTAGCTTTAAGATAAGATGTTTTTTATCCTTGAAAAAATCAAGATAAACATCTTTGTACGAAAGTTGCAGTGTTATATCGGTAGGTCTGCTGTATTCTTTTTCATCAACGGAAAAATCGGTAGCACAGTCTTTGTACTTGTCAAAAGCTGTACCAGAGTAATGAACACACAGCTTTGACTTGGCCCTGGTAAACGCTACATACAGCTTACGCTTGTTCTCGTCAGACGCAATATCGGGGTTATTAAGCAAAACATACACATTATCAAATTCTCTGCCTTTTGAACGGTGCATTGTTGATATTGTGATAACGCCCTGCTCTGCTTCACCTTCTTCCTCTGATTCTTCATTTGGATATAATAAATCCTCGTTTTATGAGAGAACAGTTATCTTGGCGTAGTTGCCAAACTACATGTTAATCCTTATTCCCTCAAATCTATTATTTCCCAGTCATTAGCGAATACGTTATTGCCTTTTTCATAAGTTTTAGCTTGCATTGCCACACATAATAGTTTTCTCGGTCTGCTCATACCGACATAGGCAAGCTTCCTGCTATAATCAAACAAATTTGATTTTCCCGGTTTGCCTACTCCGTAATATGGAAGAATTCTATTTAAATCTGATGCCCCTTGCCTGTCAGTTTCAAGGTAAAGAGTTGCATCATGCGTTTCACCCTTGACTCCGTGAATTGTGTCAAATTCTATCCTGCGTCCTCTGATTGGATCAATAAATATATTCTTTTCAATTTTTTTGTCTTTGATAATGTAGCCATTCCTTATTTCTTATCAAAAATCAACAAAACTCGTTTAGCTTTAGCCAAACGAGTTTTGTTTTTTACTCCCTGAGATTGTCTTTGAGTTTTACTTTTCGATATTCTTTTGGTGACATACCAATGTATTTATGAAACAGTCTGCTGAAATAAAGCGAATTGGTATATCCAACCATATTTGCAATTTCAGTAATGGTGTAGTCCGTATTTTCTAACAAACTTTGTGCGTTGGAGATTCGCAGCTTTAAGATATATTGCAGCGGACTGGAACCTGTGATTTCTTTAAAGCACTGAATAAACCAACAGTTGCTAAGCCCTCTGGATTCGGAGTACTCCTCAATGCTGATTTCTGTGTTGTAATTCTTACGAAAATAGTGCATCGCAAAAGCAACTTCTTTTTCACTGGTGCTGCTGAATTTCTTTGCACTCATGATTGCACGGCTTATCAAAACAAAAATATTTCGCAGCTGCAAAGAAATCAATTCATCATACCGTGGTCTGCAAAGTTGCAATTCCTGAATCATCTGACCAAATAACCACTGATAATCGGGAGATGTTCCAATATAGAGAATATTATTTTGCAGGTTGATATTGTAATACTTTAAAATTTCTTCTACTTCATTTCCGGTAAAATGCACCCAATAAACATCGGTTTGATCTGCACGATAATAAACATATTCCTGTGGTTGATCCGGCAAATATATAATAATATTTCCGGCTGAAACCGTTTTTTCTTCTCCGTGAATGAAAAAATGTCCTTTTCCGTAGGCAATATATAAAAGCTGATAATCTTTTCTTCCCTTCGGACGATGTGTTACTACTTCAGAACGATTTTTCACACGATAATTTCCACAGCTTGTTACAATCAAAGGTTTAGTATTATCCACTACAGTAGATGTAGAGTTGTTTAAATAGGCAACATTCATAAACATAAAAAGCACCTCCTTACTTCTATAACTATAGTATATCACACCTGATCACTGATCACAAGAAAAATCCTAAACTTTGTGCATATAATTTTAACTTTGTGTATTTTTTAAGCCGTTTTGTGTGGTATAATAGAATTAAGAAATGAGAGGAAAGAATTAAAAAAAGACGTCTTTCATTGTAATTCCATGTTGAATTCAGTAAAAATTCTTTATGCTCAAAAAAATAATCATCTATTCTGACGATGGCATTATTTCGTTTTTGCAAGATGAAAAGCAGTTCGTATCATTCATTATGGAAAAATTCTGTCCATGTGGGCATACAAACAATGAAAGGAGCTCTATTATGAGCAAAGAAAAAACATACTTAAAGTGGTATAACAAAGTCGGTTATGGTTCCGGCGATGTTGCAGGGAACATTGTCTATGCATTGCTGACATCATTCATAATGATCTATCTTACCGACACGATTGGATTAAACGCAGGTGTTATTGGCGTTCTCATTGCTGTATCGAAGATTTTTGATGGAATAACAGACATCATTTTTGGTACGTTGATTGATAAGACACATACGAAAATGGGCAAGGCAAAACCGTGGATGCTTTATGGTTTTATCGGCTGTGCAATTACCTTGATTGGTGTATTTGCAATCCCGATGAACATGGATAATTTTGCTCAGTACGCATGGTTCTTTATCTGCTACACACTTCTTAACAGTGTATTTTATACGGCAAACAACATCGCATATTCTGCTCTGACCGCTCTTGTTACAAAGAACAGCAAGGAAAGAGTTCAGATGGGTTCTTATCGCTTTATCTTCGCATTTGGAACAAGCCTCCTGATTCAGGCTGTTACATTCCAATTTGTTGAAGCAATGGGCGGCGGTGCAAATGGCTGACAGAGCAATCCGTCCGCTGTATGATTAATTCTTATTGTAAAGCGTGCGGTATATCTATACATATAACCCCGCATATGTTCAGGCACTCTTTTGCAACGCTCTTGTTGGAACAGGATGTTGATATCAGATATATTCAGAAATTACTAGGGCATAGTTCTATAACTACAACGCAGATATACACCCATGTTACTTCTGCAAAGCAGAAAGAAATTATTAAAACGAAACACCCGAGGAATAATCTGAATATCAGATGACATCGGTTTCCTTAAAGTTTCAAAAAACGTTAACGGTTTATCTATTAAGCATATTGTGTTTTCTCACTGCATAATTCTGAGTGCCGACTGTCAATTTGCTCAAAGTATATCTATACAAAATCAACTATTGTAGTTTTGCAGCACCTTATTTTCTGTCGCTGACTATCTCTCCGTCTGCAATCTCGATTATTCTGTCGCACTTTTCGGCAACAGATTTATCATGTGTAACAACTATTACAGTTTTTCCGTTTTCGTTGAGTGTACGGAATACATCAATAATTTCACCTGCGGTTTTACTGTCGAGAGCTCCCGTCGGCTCATCGGCGAGTATTACCGATGGGTTGTTTACTATCGCCCTGGCAATAGCTACACGCTGCTTCTGACCGCCCGAAAGCTGATTTACAGGCTTGTTTTTAAGCTCGCCGATCTGAGTTAATTCAAGCGCGTTTATTGCAAGCTGTTTCGGCGAAGTTTTTGCCCTTTCTTTTGAAAAGTTGAGCGGAATCATAACATTCTGCAGCGCCGTAAATTCCTCAATCAGAGCGTAATCCTGTATTACGATGCCTATTTCTTTGTTTCTCAGACGAGCGTATTCTTTTTCACTCAGCTTTCCTGTATCCTTGCCGTTTAAGATATAACTGCCCTGTTCGTATCTGTCTACAAACGATAAAATGTGCATGAGGGTTGATTTTCCTGCGCCTGATTTGCCTATGACAGCAACCATTTCGCCGTCCTGTATCTGTAGCGAAACGTTCTTTAACGCTTTACACTCGTTTTCTTTTCCTGAATTGTATGTTTTACAGATATTATCAAGCTGTACCATATTTATCTCCTTTGAATATCAGTTCATTTCATTTAAAATCTTTTTAGCGCTGTTATTTTTCAGAATAAAAGCAGGAATAATCAGAGAAAGTCCTACCGAAATCAGGCAAATCAGCAGCGAAATATAGATATTGTTTGAAAAAATAACAATCCCCGCTTCATTACCAAACCCTAAGAGCGATAAAATAAATAGAAATGATGCTGAAATAATAGCCGATGCAAATGTGACTATAAGCGAACTGATAAGGTTTATAAGCAGACATTCACTCCATTTCGAGCCGCACAGATAAAACACCGCATAATCTCTGAGATTTTTCTGAATCTGTATCGCGCATGATGTAATAAGTCCCGAAATAGCAATAATCCACGCACATACAATCAAAGGCGCGCTTTTTGATAAATCTTCATTAAGAAATATATCGCTCTGCATTTTAATTTCCGACAATTCTACCTTGTGTCCGACTTCAGCTGTGCTGAGCACGTTTTCATTATATTGTCTGTCTGCTTCACTTAATGTATCATCAAAAACCAGTATGCTGTAGTGGCTGGGTGTACCATGGCCGCTTCCTATTGCGGATAAGGGCAGCAGCATATAATCATATTGAGCCGTTTCGTAGCTATGATTTACATAAAAGTTTTTTATACCCGAACCCGCGGTGAAATGATCAAAATCAGGCACATAGGTAATATCGGTAAGTACCCCGGATACTGTAAACGTCTCGCCGTTATATTCAACAGAGTCATTGACATTAAGCTGATTACGGCTGTGAGTTATCACGCCGCACATTTTATCATCTGCCGAATTGACCCACGTTCCTTCTAGTAACGGTAAGGTCATCTTGTTATATATTTCATCGTCAATAAAAACTAAGTGCAGCCCGACATCTGAATCTTCGCTCGGATGGACAATCCCGGTGTAGATTCTATAATTTTTCAGATTGCCTTTGAGCTGTGTTGTCAGATCGTTCAGTGTTTCTTCTATATTTCTACTTTCCATGCTTACGCTGCCGTCCTCAAGCTCTGTCATAATATAACGGTCTATGCTGATATAATAGCCCTCTTTTGAAAGAATATCCGAAAACGGTATACATAACATATCACGGCTGTTGTAGTTTCCTATTACGATATTAAGCGAAATAAAAAATAGAGAAAGCTGTAAAACCACAATTACAGTCGTTACCATTTGCTTTGTGATTGCTATAAATCCGTATTTAAAATAAGCAGACATCACTTTCTCTCCTCCATGATCGGTTTTTTAACAAATGAAATGATAGATATAAGCATTATAAGAATTGTAAGAATGATATAAATGTAGAATATCGTTAAAAGATTGGAAGCGGTAAAAACAGGCTCTGAAAGTGGGTACATCTGTATTACAAATTTTTTAATAAGTCCGTCAAACACAAGGAACGACGCTGCGAAAGCTACAAGAGAGTAAATAATAACCTCTGCAAGATAAATAATCACACATTCAGCAGTTGTTGCGCCGCAGATACGATAAATAGAAAGCTGTTTCTTTCTGCTGTTGTAAATATAATTATAGCATAAAGAGCAATTCAGTACGCTGACTGCGATAAATGCTATAGCTACTGCCATCTGGGTATTACTCATCTGTGTTTCGAGTAAATCGGGTACTTTGGGCATACTTTTGTAAACAGGATTAAAATGGCTGTTAATTATGTCTTCAACCTTTTCATGCTCGGAATACAGCATTGGCTGTCTCAGAAAAATATAGAACTCATAACATCTGACCGACTGGGGTGTGTTATATCCGCACGACATTTGAACATGACGCGCCATTTCTTTCTGACAATAACTATAACTGTATTCTCTGCCGTCTATGAGAAGCTTATTATCCGATAATTTCCATTCGTCGGGAATATCAACCGACGGATGAAATGATATTTTGTTTTCATCGACCGTTTCGTTTTGCATAGTAGGATTAAGATAATCATAATTGTTGAAAACATAAAATGTTAAGCAGCTTGGAAATTTATCATCGGGCATTTTCATAAATCCCCACGCCTGAATATCAATAAGATTATTTCCGAGAACATCTTCAAGCATTTCCACGCCTTTGGATATTTGTGTTATCGGCATACACATTTCATAAGCTTTATCAGATTTACCTTCAAACAGATATTCACCGTCTTCCGAAGTGTCTTCCATAGTTTTAAAATAAATACATCGCTCATTCAGATCTGCATTCTGAAAGCTGCTGTTTGCATTTGCAATAAGCCCTATTGAGAAAAAAACAGAACACAAAGAGATTAACTGCAATATCACAATTGATAGATACAATAACGGTTTTCTCTTTGCCGAGCTTAAGTATGTAGTTATACATTGTTTAAAGAAGTTCATCTCTTTGTCCTCTCGTTTTTAAGTTATTGTAATGATTGAATTACGGAGCGTCAGGTTTTTTTACGTCAATTCTTAGTGAATCAACAGAAGGGGAAGAATAATCTGAACTAAGATGTGTTATCCCTAAATGTATTCTTTTTACAACTGCACTACCAACTGTTTCTTTGCTGTTTGAAATTACAGTATGTTTCGCATCATGATCTACTATATTGTGTCCACAGATAAAATCCTTGTTTTCTATAAAGCTGAAAAACTCATGCGGAACACCGGTGTGAAGCTGTTTGCCTGAGTTATCTATTGCACCGAAATCATACGACTTATCATCTTCTGTGCTGACTTCAGTATCTATAAATGCTATTGACTTCATGATTCACCTCTGAAGTTAAAACTATAATTAAAATATGATTATAATATATTATAGCATTTTTTAGTGCAAGAAGCAATGAGCAGAAATGAAATAATTTAACAAAACAAAAATAAAACGCATTTCAACCGTACCAATTTACTCATATGAAATCTCTATCTCTGTCTTTCTCACCATCATAAGCTCCTCATTATAATCCTTCTCCCTTGAAAACCGTTCGTACACATTCATATATCCCATACTCATCAGCTTTTGTCTGATAGTAGCTGAGGCTGCTCTGCCTGCACTATCATTATCCAGGCACAGACAAATATTGCGGATATTCGGTTTACGCTTCAACAGTTCCATCAGAGCCGTATCAGCTGTACCGCCGAGAGCAAGCCTGTTGTGCAGTTTCCAGGCGTCCTTATTTCCGTACTTTATATTATACAGATTTGCGTGGCTCATAGCGTCGATGAACGATTCAAAAACGTACACGCAATCGTTCATACCCTCGCTCTCGATCAGAAAGCCGCTTGCCTTATCGCTCCCGGCTACTTCTCC